>ERZ791909.2393-NODE-2393-length-11405-cov-2.654978_pt1 | contig 11405 bp, 11 predicted proteins | sample MGYA00510143_ERZ791909 | MGnify/ENA primary metagenome ERZ791909 (study PRJEB30046, sample SAMN00792093) | human gut metagenome | study: EMG produced TPA metagenomics assembly of the A metagenome-wide association study of gut microbiota in type 2... | reverse complement strand
AAAAAAAAGATTTCTATGATCCATATATTCCTACATTCCGTGAACATGGCAAGATATATACAGGTATTGATAAAATAGATGCAGACATTGTTGCAGGATATGATTTAGTAGTTATAACAGCAGCACATTCAGTATTCGATTATGAAATGATTCAGAAGAATGCACAGGCAATCTTCGATACAAGAAATGCTATGAAAGATATTAAAGATAGAGAAAATATTGAGGTGCTGTAATGGGTGAATATTTTGTGCATGAATCAAGCATTGTCGATGATAACGTGACAATAGGTAAAGGCACTAAAATATGGCATTTTAGCCATATTCAATCCGGTGCTGCAATTGGTGAAGGTTGCTCCTTTGGACAAAATGTAAATGTTTCCAATAATGTAAAAATAGGAAACGGCTGCAAAGTTCAAAATAACGTATCGCTCTATGAAGGTGTCGAATTAGAAGATTATGTATTCTGTGGACCTTCTATGGTGTTTACAAATGATTTAACACCTAGAGCAAAATATCCAAAAGGAAGTGCTGGATATAAGAAGACCATTCTTCACACTGGGGCAACGGTAGGTGCTAATGCAACTGTAGTTTGCGGTCATGAGTTGGGTAAATGGTCTATGATTGCTGCAGGTGCAGTTGTAACTAAAAATGTAAAAGACCACGCTCTCATGGCAGGCGTTCCTGCAAGACAAATCGGATGGGTTTGTGAATGTGGAGAAATTCTTGGTATTGACTTGACTTGTCAAAAGTGTGGAAGAACATATAAAGAAGTTGAAACTGGATTGATTGAAGAGTAGTTCTGGAGGAAAACATGAAATATGCATTAATAGGCTGTGGTAGAATTGCAGTAAATCACATGAAGGCAGCGTTAAATAATGAATTAGAAATTGTAGCGGTATGTGATGTATTGCCTGAGAAGATGGAAGAAATCCTGGCAAAGTATGATTTGCAGGATGATAAGACAATTAAAAGATATACTGACTACAAGGAAATGATTGAAAAAGAAGAAATTGAACTCGCAAGTATTGCTACAGAAAGTGGAATACATGCAGAGATTGCTTTGTATTGCATTGAAAAGGGTGTAAACCTTATTATTGAAAAGCCAATGGCTATGAGCATTGAAGATGCAGACAAAATAATCAAATTATCACAAGAAAAAAATGTAAAAGTATCTGCATGTCACCAGAACCGTTTCAATGTAGCTATTCAGGAGTTGAGAAAAGCTATTGAAGCCGGAAGATTTGGCAAGTTATCACATGGTTCAATACATGTAAGATGGAACAGAAATCAGGGCTACTACGACCAGGCTCCTTGGAGAGGTACATGGGAACAGGATGGTGGTGCTCTAATGAATCAGTGCATCCACGGCATTGACCTTTTAAGATGGATGATGGGTGATGAAATTGAAGAAATCTATGGTGCAACTCGTCAGCAGTTCCATAATTACCTTGAAGCTGAAGATGTTGGCATGGCTGTAGTAAAATTCAAGAATGGTGCTATTGGTACTATCGAAGGAACAACTAATGTTTATCCAAAGAACTTAGAAGAAACTCTATACATCTTTGGTGAAAATGGCACAGTTAAAATTGGTGGAACATCAACTAATAATATTGATGTATGGGATTTTGCAGATGAAACAGAAGAAGACCTGAAAAATAAAGGTTTAGCTGAACAGACAAGCAATGTATATGGCAATGGTCACACAAGCTTATTTGCAGACGTAATGGATGCAATTAAGAATGACAGAAAGCCATATGTTGATGCTGTTGCAGGTAGAAATGCGCTTGAAGTTGTTCTTTCAATTTATAAGAGCCAGAGAGACGGTAAAGCAGTTCAGTTACCACTTAAAGACTTTGCAAGTACTGATATGAAGGGTGAGTTTAAATAATGAATACCAGAATTTGTCATGTTACTAGTGTTCATAATAGTGACGATGTAAGAATTTTCGAAAAGGAGTGTGTATCTTTAGCAAAAAAGGACAAATATGAAGTTCATCTTGTTGCTCCTGGTGATTCAAGAAATGATAAGAACGTAAGTGTAATTGGAATAGGTAAAAAGCCAAGTAGTCGTGTGAAAAGGATGATTAGCTTTTCGAAAAACGCTTACAAAGAAGCAATAAAGGTTGACGCAGACATTTACCATTTACATGACCCAGAATTATTGCGATATGCTTTGTCTTTTAAAAAGAACGGCAAAAAGGTGATTTTTGATGCTCATGAAGATACCATTGGAGACATAAAACGAAAAGAATATATTCCCAAGATATTTAAGAAGGTTATAACTGTTATTCTTGAAAAATATCTGCAGTTTATTGTGCCAAGAATAGATGCGATAGTTACTGTAACTCCTAGAATAGTAGAAAATTATAAAAAATATACGGATAACGTCTATCTGATAACAAATTATCCTATTATAGACGACTTGGAGCCCGCTTTATCAAGCAAGAATGAAGACAAAACAATGTTGTGCTTCGCAGGTGGCATATCTCCACAGTGGTCACACGAATACATTATTGATGCTATTTCTCGATTTGAGGATGTGGAGTATACTTTCTTTGGTGGTGCAAGTGATGATTACATTAATAAGCTAAAGCAAAAAGATGGATGGTATAAGGCGCATTTTATGGGGAAAGTTCCGTTTGATGTTGTAAATCGCGAATTATGGAATGCAGACATAGGAATGGCATTATGTCAGTATGTTTTAGACGATGGAAAAACAGGAACTTTAGGAAATACTAAGCTTTTTGAGATGATGCTACATAAGTTACCTGTAATTGCAACTGATTATACTATTTGGGTTGATATAGTTGAGGGAAACAATTGTGGTATTTGTGTTGATCCATCAAATGTTGATCAAATATGCGATGCAATAAAGTTCATAAAAGAAAATCCAGAGGATGCAAAGAAAATGGGTGAAAATGGACGAAATGCTGTTCTGACTGAATTTAACTGGAGTAGTCAGGAACGTACTTTATTTCACGTATATGGAAGAATTGTTTAATATAGGGGAGGAATAGATGGAACGAAAGTATTGGAATATCGTTGCATGTTTATTACCATTTAATATTTTCATTTCTGAGTTAGGGGGATATGGATTTAGAACAAGTATACCATTACTTATTGGATTCGTTATTCTTGTCCCTAGTTGCTTTCTGGGTAATAAGATTAGAATAGAAAAAAAAAGTGTCTTAAAAATATCACCCCTATTAGTGATAGGTATCTTAAATTTGATATTTGGCATAATATATAAGATTCCTACTTACATAGCATATGGCTTTATTTTTTCATTTCAGTTACCATGTATACTTCTGAAATTTAATAAGGATAGTCTTCGTAATTTTGCAAGAAGGTTCGCAGGGTGGGTAGTGATATTTGGCGGTATCGGTCTTTTTTTGGCGATTTGCCTGGTACCAATTGAAGACAAACAATATTGTGGCCTAACAGAAAACCCTAATCAATGGGGTGAGTGGCAAGTAATTATTATTACTTCAGCACTTCATCTAGTTTTTTCCTCGATTCCGAAATCAAGAAAAATGGCTGTAACTATTGTTTTAGCACTTTCAGTGTCAAATGTTATATTTTGCAAGTCTAGGACGGCATTACTTGCAATGTTGGCAGTAGTTTTTGCTTATGCATTATATTCAACTTTTAATTTTAAGATATTGGCTAAGCAATTCTTATGCATATGTTTAACTTGCGTGTTGGTATTTCCTATTGCATTCTATTCTTTACAAAATATACCAAATGTAACTTGTAAACTATTATCAAATCTGGTTAGCAATCAAATAACTGACAATGTAGGAAACAAGGACAATAATAGTCTTAGTAGCTTAATTGATTCAGTGTGGGATAGATATTCAAAGGGAATAAATGATGGTGCATCTTTCTCATCAGGCAGATTTGAAATATGGAAAGTTTATGCTTCTGAATTAAGTTTTAAAGGTCATAAACCTGATCAATTAATAGCTTATCCTGATGAGGACAATTCAGCAAAAGAAGACGCACACAATACATTTTTGCAAATAGGATATCAGAATGGTTTGATAGGTATGCTAGCACTGATTATAATTGTAGTGGTTTTAGGTATTTTTTACTTAATGAAATTTCTATACCGCGAAATAACGCTTGATGAAGTATATTACGCATCGCTTTACTTGATTGCAGTTGTATATATGATGTTGTCAAGTTCATTTGGGCCGTATAACTCATTTACGTTAATAGGTTTTTGGATATTCTCTTTAGGCGGTTATGCCACTTTGATGAATAACAGGTACATGATTGAGAACATAGGAGATTAGTGAATGTGGATAAATTATAAAACAAATACTGAATTCATGAAAGATATGAAGCATTATTATGCTAATGGACGAGATTATTATTACAGTGGTATTTTTTTTATCCCAGGTTTCAAAGAGGGGATTGAAAGTATAAAAGAATTAGATAAACAATATAGTGAAAGTAACAAACTTGATTTTATACAATATATGGGGTCGTATAATATTGTGATAAAAGAAGATGAGGAGTATATTTTTTTCTCAAGCAATAGCATAAGCAGTGGCTTATATTACAATGGCGAAATAGTATCTAATAATGTCTTAGATATTGTAAAGCACTCAAGCTCTTTTGCATTTGACGAAAAAGGGATATCCCAGTATATAATGTACGGAAAAGTCTTCTTTGATAAAACTTATATCAAAGATGCTTATATTACTTCAAATCAATGCTTCTACAGAATTAAGAATAACATAATTGAAAAGTTGTCTAAAAATATAGGAACTTTGGAGGATGAAGAAAAAGGTATATCACCTGAAATTTTCTCTAATTATTTATCAATAGCTCTACAGGATAAGAAGAGTGTGCTATCCCTAACTGGCGGATTTGATAGTAGGTTTGTTTTATCAATGTTTTTAAAAAAATGCCCTATATTTGCTTCCATATGTGGAAGTGATATCACTCATGAAGACTTTGTAATATCGAAATCTGTTGCAGAAGCTGCGAGAGTTCCATATAAGGCTGAAGTTGTTGAGAAGCCAACCATTACGGATGATTATATTAAAGAGGTATTTGTATCTAGGGGTGGCTATCATTATTTAATAAATGAGAGTGTTTTCAGGTTAAATGAGTATATTGACAGAAAGAAGAGTGAAGGGTTTGAATGCCTTATTACAGGAGACTCAGGTATTTTCCACAAATCTGATGAATGGACTCAGTATTTTCCGTTTTATAATCTTCCTTTTACAAATACAAAAAGAGATTATAGAAATCTAATATTATGCAATAAGAAAATGCTTCCAATGAGTGATAGATTGAAAGTTCTTTTTGAAAAAAATAGGGAAGAAATATTGTTATATTTAAATGAAAATAAGAAGAACTGTAATACGAAGAGTTTTGACTGGTTCTCATGGTATTTGTCTAGAAAAGCATCATATATGCCACTTTATAATGGGCAAAGTATGTTAATTGACTCATATCCGCCGTTGCTTGAATATCGTCTGGTTGTTAATTCTTATAATCTTAAAAGAAGAAAGCGCATAATGGCATGGCAAATGCGGGAATTTATTTCATCAGTTGATAAAGCTGTCTCAGAGATTCCTACTGCAATAGGTGCTACTGCGTCTACAGATTTGAAATTAGTATTAAAGGATTGCTTGATTTGTTTCGTTGATGTATTCAAGTCGGCAAAAAGATTTATTAGCAGATTTATTAAGTTAGGCAAAAAAGAAAAATCACACAAAGCGACTACATGGAGTAGTGAAAAAGAAATAAGAGGGCTGAAACTTAGCGAACAAGCTGTCGACTTTGGGATAGAAAACGACTGGATTGAAGCGAAATTAACTGTAAATGATGTGCCATATGATTTACTAGTTAAATTAATAGAATTATTTCTTCTTAAAACCTATAGATAGGCAAAGAGGAATCTAAATATTAGACAACGAGGGTGTCTAAAGGGAGAAAAATAAATGAGAATATGTATTGTAGCACGTAGTTTACCTCCTGGTTACAGTGGTAGTTTTGAATATGATCAGGCGTTAGCATTAAGGAATCTTGGGCATGATGTTCATATTATTTCAATGGATATGCGTTCAATAAGACGCAGAAGAAAACTGGGAATGTACAGTTATTCTGCAAATGGAATTCCTATTACTGTTGTGAGCATTCCTTTAGGTGCCATAAATAAGAAAGTGTTCTATGAAATCGGTACGAAAGCATTTTCTAAAGCTTTCAAGAAAATTGTACAGCTTTATGGAGACTTTGATATAATACATCCTCATTTTTTTGATAACATACTTATGGTGAAGAAGGCGTTATCTTGCATAATGACTAATGCCAGATTTGTTGCGACGGAACATACTAATCTTTCTATACTTGAGGCATATAATCGCAGTTCTTCTATGATAGATACTGTAAAGTCAACTTATTCTTCGCCTGAGTGTTTGATAACGGTAAGTAATGATTTAAAAAAAATTATTAAAGAGTCATATAATGCAGATAATGTTGTTGTGCATAATATTGTTGATATAAATACATTTAGATTTATTAATGATAACACTAGAACAATGATACCAAAACAGTCGTAAGTGTAGGAAATTTGACGAAAAATAAAAGAATGGATATGTTAATTAGATGCTTTGTAAAAGCATTTAATAATGATTCACATTATAAATTGGTTATATGTGGTGGTGGTTCTGAAATAGATTCTCTAGAAAAAGAGATTAAGTACCTTGGCTGTGAAAAAAATGTCACTTTACTTGGTGAAATTACTCGCCAAGAAATTGCTGGATGGTTTAAGAAATCTGATTTATTTGCGTTACTTTCTCAAAAAGAAACTTTTGGGGTTGCATTTATTGAAGCTATGGCATCTGGTTTGCCGGTTCTTTCGACAAAATCAGGAGGACCTGAGGATTTCATTATTGATGAGGTTGGAGTGCTTTTGGATGATGATGAAGAAATAATAGCATCTAAAATGAAAGAAATGGTTATTAATTCACATTATAATCATGAAAATATTTCAAAATATGTTATTGAACATTTTTCCCCTGAAATCGTTGCAACAAAATTGATTCAGATATATAAATCATTAGATAATAAAGAAAGGCGCTAGATGAGCACTCAAAAACATTTTGTAAATTTATTTTTTGGATTAGGACTCAATGTAATTTTAGGTATGCTTACAACACCTATTATTACTAGAATGGTTGATCCTATTGATTATGGTAATTTGTCATTGTTTATGACATTAGGAAATATTTTTATTTTAGTTGGGATGATGGGAAGAGATCAATCCTATACACGTTTTTTCTATGTAAATGAAGATAATGAATATAAAAGATATATTTTAGTTGTTACTTGTTCGATTCCAATTGCGATAAGTATTGTATGTGGTCTAATTATTATCTTTTACTATCTATTTGTGGACAATTGTACAACAGCAGTTTTACCAATTTTCTCGGTTTATATTGTTGCTTTAACAGTAGGAGTATTTTCGAATTTAACTGTAAGGTTGAAGTTAAAAACTACATTATATTCTTTACTTATCAACATACAAAAGCTATTATATGTTGTTTTGACTATTGCGCTTGTTAAAGGAACTGATATTGATCACCTTGTAATACTGACAGGAAGTACAGTTTTTGCACAGGTTATCGTTTGTGTTGTAGCTATTATTTCAGAAAGAAAAACATGGTCACCAAGACGAATAGAGGTTAGGTTAAAGGAACAGTATTGTGCACTTGTAAGTCCAAGGGAAGTCGCAAAATATGGATTTCCTTTTATATTTGCAAACCTATGTAACTGGATATTTACTGGTGCAGATAAAATTATGATTAAAATGTTTGCAACTGATACAGAATTAGGTATTTATGCATCAGCTGTGAGTGTTATTGGTATTTTCAGCATAGTGACAACAACATTTTCTACTATATGGGGTCCACTTGCAGTAGAGGAATTTGAAAGAAACAATCCAAACAGAGATTTCTTTATAAAAGCTTCTGATTATGTGTGCATAATACTCTTTGCAATGGGTGGATGCGTTGTCGTTGGAAAAGATATAATAGTGTATTTATTAGGCGCAAAATACAGGGATGCTGTATTTTTAATACCCTTCCTATCATTACATCCAATTATGTACACTCTTTCAGAAAGCACAGCATATGGTATAAACTTTGCCAAGAGAACGGAGTACCATATCGTTGTTTCAGCAATAAGCTGTGTAGTAAATGTGATTCTTAACATTGCTTTGATACCAGTAATTGGGCCGTTAGGGGCAGCTATTTCTACAGGACTTGCGTATACTATGTTCTTTATCTTGAGAACTTATTTCTCAGTTAAATGTTATAAGGTTAATTACAGCATTAAAAAAATTGCAGTAATGGTAACGATGTATTACATATTGGTAATATATAATAGCTTTAACAGATTTGATTTAATAAGCGTAGGCATGTTTGTTGTTTGCTTCATTATTACATTACTGATATATAAGAAGCGAATGCAGGAACTTATAGGTTTATTTTTTGACTATATGAAGTCTATACTTAAAGTGAAGAAGGATTCATAAAGGAGGAAATTATGCAATTCAGAGACTTAAAACAACAGTATCAGGTACTAAAAAAGGATATTGATGCAGCCATGATTAAGGTTGCAACAGATTGTAATTTTATAAGCGGAGCACAGGTTTCTGAGCTGGAGAAAGAATTGGCTCAGTATGTAGGTGTTAAGCACTGTATAACATGTGCTAACGGAACAGATGCTTTATCCATTGCTATGATGGCGTGGGGCATTAAAGAAGGCGATGCAGTATTTGTACCTGATTTCACATTCTTCTCATCAGGTGAAATCGTATCTCATTGCGGCGCAACTCCGATTTTTGTAGATGTGGACAAGGATACCTTTAATATCTGCACTGATTCTTTAGAAACTGCAATTAAGAAAGTGCTAGATGAAGGTAAGCTTACACCAAAGGCTGTAGTTGCAGTTGACCTGTTCGGTCTTCCTGCTGATTTTAGCAAGGTTAAGGAAGTTGCAGATAAGTATGGCTTATTAGTTCTTGAAGATGGTGCACAGGGTTTCGGCGGAGAAATAAACGGCAAAAGGGCATGTAGCTTTGGTGACATTGCCACTACTTCTTTCTTCCCGGCAAAACCCCTTGGCTGCTACGGAGACGGCGGAGCAATTTTCACCGATGATGATGAACTGGCGGCTCTTATGGAATCAATCAGAGTTCACGGCAAAGGAACCATGAAATATGATAATGTCAGAATCGGACTTAATTCAAGGCTGGATACTATACAGGCAGCCATACTTTCTGTAAAACTAAAAGCATTCAAAGAATACGAAGTGGAAGCGGTTAATCGCGTTGCGGAAAAGTATACAGAGCTTCTTAAAGATACCGTAAAGACACCTGTAATACCTGAAGGCTTTTATTCTAGCTGGGCACAGTACACCATTCAGCTTTCAGATATGAAAACAAGGGAAAGACTCCAGTCAGCATTGAAAGATCAGGGTATTCCATCAATGGTTTATTACCCTAAGCCGATGCATATGCAGAAAGCATTCGGATATGGAGAGGATTATAAATTTGAGTGCAGCAACACTGTAAAACTTTGTAATACAGTACTGTCTCTTCCTATGCATCCTTATCTCACCGACGAGGATATCGAAAAGGTGGTTCATTCTTTAAAAAGCTGTCTCTGATATTGTTACAGTGGTGTTAAGATGAAGATATGCATTGTTGCACGGAATATTCCTGATGATGGCAAGGGCAATTTCGAGTTTGATCAGGCGATGGTATTAAAAAAATAAGGGCATCAGGTGTGTGTGATTTCTATGGATCTAAGATCCATAAGGAGAAAAAGGAAATTCGGAATAAGCCACTGCATATTTGACGGCATTGACCTTTACAGATGCAGCTTTCCTATAGGAGCCGTGGGAACGGATCCCATGAATTATGCCGGCTCAAGACTTTTCAGAATGGTGTATGAAAAAGCCAAGAAAGAAGTGGGTCCTTTTGATATTATCAATACGCATTTTTTAGAGATATCGGCGATGGTCGCTATTGCTCTTAAAAATCATCTGAATGAAAAGACTCCTTTGATAGTGACTGAGCACTCCAGTTTAGTAAACAAGAGCAAGGATGAAATAGATAAAAAAACGCAGAAGAACGCGAAGCTGGCATATTCGTCCGCAGACTGTGTAATTGCAGTAAGTGAGTCTCTTCAGAAAAAAATATCGGACAACTTTAATGTAAAGTGCCAGGTTGTTTACAATGTATTTGATGGAACGCTGTTTTCGAGGACTTATAGAGAAAAGAAAGTTTGTGACGGAGAAATCTTCACTTTTGTAAGTACCGGAAACCTTACAGAAAACAAGCGGATGGGCCTTCTCGTAGAAGCATTTGCAACTGCGTTTCCGGAAAAAACATGCATGCTGTATATTTTTGGTGACGGCCCTGAAAGAGAAAATCTACGCAGGCAGATTGAAAATTGCGGGATGTGTGACAACATTGTTTTGTGCGGAAAAAAATCACGTTCAGAACTTGCTGAGTTCTATAAAAAAGCAGATGCCTTCGTCCTTCTCTCAAAAAATGAAACTTTCGGTGTTGCGTATATTGAAGCTATGGCATGTGGACTTCCTGTGATAGCTTCATATTCAGGAGGACCAGAATCGTTTATTAACGATGAAAACGGAATAATAGTTGATGATGATATATGTAAAGCAGCTGCTGCTATAAATTTTATTAAAGACAATATAAGTGCGTATAATTCAGAAAGTATAGCGGCGTATGCAAACAGGATATGCTCTTCAGATATTATAGCTGAAAAGCTTACATCCATATACACGAAAGTAGCAGAAACATAAAAAATCATTTTTCATATTGTATAAAAAACCTCATGTTGATATATGAGGTTTTTTAGTGCTCGCAAATTTTATTCGAAGAATGTGAAGATTGTGTGTTGAAGCAAGATATAGATTATGAGATAATATATGAAATAAGAAAAATGGAGGAAAGCTATGAAAAGATCCTTTATTGAAAGAGTAAAACAGGTGGTGTCAATTGTGATATTCGTTGCTTTAGTTGCAGCTATGGCACCTGCGGAAATTGCAATGGCAGGAACAGGGTCCGATGAGGGAACTCAGCAAAATGACTTTGCAGGCTATACTCCTGTTTCCACTAAGGAGGAACTGAACAATATCAGGTACGATCTCAGTGGAAAGTATTATCTTACCCGGGATATTGTCTTTTCAGAAGAAGATTTTTTACCGGAAGGACTGTTTTATAATGCAGGTAAAGGATGGATTCCTATTGGGGATTCGGATTCTGCTTTTTCAGGAGTAATTGACGGAAATGGTCATACAATGTCACACCGAACCACAGGAACTTGACCGAAATACCGTTCGGCCAAATCATACC
>ERZ791909.2391-NODE-2391-length-11409-cov-6.030650_pt1 | contig 11409 bp, 7 predicted proteins | sample MGYA00510143_ERZ791909 | MGnify/ENA primary metagenome ERZ791909 (study PRJEB30046, sample SAMN00792093) | human gut metagenome | study: EMG produced TPA metagenomics assembly of the A metagenome-wide association study of gut microbiota in type 2... | reverse complement strand
CAAGGCGCAGTACGACATGGCGACGGACGGCGCCCGCAAGGAGGACAAGGAGGCCGCCGCGGCCCGCGTCCGCCAGGCCGAAGGGGCTGTCAGCGAGGTGGAGTCGTACATCAGCGACGCGATGGTCTATTCGCCCGTCACGGGCGAGATCTCGACGATCATCGCCGAGGAGGGCGAACTGGTCGGCAGCGGCTATCCGGTGGTGGCCATCCTCGACATGAGCGACCTGTGGGTGACCTTCAACGTGAAGGAGACGCTGCTTCCGGGCCTTCGGATCGGGACCCGCATGAACGGCTACGTCCCGGCGCTGGACAGCGACGTGGAGTTCGAGGTGACCTACATCTCCCCGCAGGCCGATTTCGCAACGTGGTCGGCGACCCGCACGCAGGGCGGGTTCGACATCCGCACCTTCGCCATCAAGGCCAAGGCCGTCACCGAGGCCGCGAACATGCGCCCGGGCATGAGCGTGCTCGTCGACTGGGACCAAATCGGAAAGTAAGCGATGCCCGGATTCCTGCACAACACCTGCGCCGTGATGCGCCGCGAGACGGGCCGGATAACCCGTCAGCCGATGTATTTCGTGCTGATGATCGTCCTGCCCGTGGTGTCGTTCGCGTTTTTCGCCCTGCTGTTCAACCAGGGCGCAATCCGCAACATCCCGATCGCCGTCCTGGACCAGGACAACACGACGCTTTCGCGCAAGGCCGTGCAGATGATCGACGACACTCCGACGGCGATGGTGGCCTACGGCATTCAGGGCATGGACGAGGGCGAGCGGCTGATGCGCGAAGGGCGGATCATGGCCATCGTGCAGATTCCGGCCTTCTTCGAGAAGAACATTTTGAGCAACAGCCAGACCCGCCTCGAAAACTACGTCTCGGGAACGAACATCACGGTCAACGGACTGCTGTCGAAGGACATCCAGACCGCCGTGACGACCTTCACGGCCGGCATTCAGCTCCAGGTGCTTATGAAGCAGGGGCTTACGCAGCGGCAGGCCATGGCGCAGCTGATGCCCGTGCGTTTCGACAAGCACGTGCTCTTCAATCCGCACATCAATTACGGATACTACCTCTCGCCGAGTTTCATGCCCATGATGCTGATGATCTTCGTGGTGATGGTGACCGTTTTCGCCATCGGCACCGAACTCAAGCACGCCACGGCCCGCGAATGGCTCGGCACGGGAAACGGTTCGGTCGCGGCGGCGCTCGCGGGCAAGGTGCTGCCCATCACGGCGGTGATGTTCCTGATCTCGCTGGTGATGCTGGTGATCAACTTCAAAATCGTGGGAACGCCGCTGAACGGCAGTCTCGCGGTGATTCTCGCCGGCACGCTGCTCTTCATTTTGAGCTACCAGTCGATCTCGGTGCTGATCGTCTCGCTGCTGGCCAACCTGCGCCTGTCGCTCTCGATCGGCGGCGGATATTCGGTGCTGGCCTTCACCTTCTCGGGACTGACGTTCCCGATCATGGCCATGTGGGAGCCGATGCAGTGGGTGAGCAAGATCTTCCCGTTCACCTTCTACACCGATATTTTCGTCGACCAGATGCTCCGCGGCACGCCGTGGGTCTACTCGCTGCCCGACCTCTGCTACATGTCGCTGTTCATCGTTTTACCGCTCCTGTGCCTGCCGCGCCTGAAAAGGGTCTGCACGGAGGAAAAATTCTGGGGGAGATTGTGATATGAGCCGATTTACGAAACAAACAGCCTCTTACTGGAAACAGCTCGGATCGGTCGTCCGCAACGAGTTCCGGACGATCTTCAAGGACGGTGGCGTGATGCTGATTCTGATTTTCGCCCTGATCATCTACGCCACGGCCTACTCGCTGGCCTACGGATCGCAAGTGCTCCGCAACGTGCCGATCGGCGTGGTGGACGAATGCCGCACGCCGACCAGCCGCAGTCTGATCGACACCTTCAACGCCGGGCCGAACACCTATGTGGCCTACAATCCGACCTCGATGGAAGAGGCCAAAGAGCTGTTCTACGGCCGCAAAATCTACGGCGTGGTCTACATCCCGTCGGACTACGAGGAGAAACTCTACGGCGGCGAGCAGGCCAACGTGGCGATCTACGCCGACGCCAGCTACTTCCTGATGTACCGCCAGGTTTTCCAGGAGGTCGTGACCTCGATCGGCAAGACGGGGGCGATGGTCGAATTCCAGCGCCTGATCGCCAAGGGGGCCAACATCCCGCAGGCGCAGGCCACCACCCAGCCCGTGATCTACCAGTCGCACAACCTGTTCAACCCCTATCTGGGCTACGGCACGTTCGTCATGCCGGCGATCATCATGGTCATCATCCAGCAGACGATGCTGATCGGCATCGGCATGATCGGCGGCACGTGGCGCGAATTCGGACTTTACCGCAAACTCTGCCCCGCAGGGCGGCGGCGGATGTCGACGCTGCCCATCGTCCTGGGACGCGGACTGGTCTACGCGCTGATCTACGCCGTGACCTGCACCTATATCCTCGGCCTGCACTACCGGCTGTTCCACTTCCCGATGAACGGCGCGACGGGAGCCGTCATGCTCTTCATGGCGGCATATCTGGCGGCCTGCATCGCCATGGGCATCGCCGTATCGACGCTGTTCCGCTACCGCGAAAACTCGCTGCTGCTGTTGCTGTGGACCTCGATCCCGGTGCTGATGCTCAGCGGCGTGTCGTACCCGCGCCAGGGCATTCCCGACTGGCTGTTCAACCTCGGACAGCTGTTCCCGAGCAGCCACGGCGTCAACGGCTTCATCCGTATCCAGACCATGGGGGCCTCGATCCCCGAGGTTTTCGCCGAAATCAAGTGGCTCATCATCCTCACGGTCGTTTACGGCGGGCTGGCCTGCATCGGCATTCACCAGGTGATCGGCCGCGAACAGCGGGAACATCCCGCCCGGAAGGAAAACGGGGACGAAGGGCGCTAACGGCTCCGTACACACGCAAAAAGAGACGCCGGATTTTGGTCCGGCGTCTCTTTTGTGAGTAAACGGCAGTCTAAAATTTATCGGGATTTTCCTCCTTATACTGCTCGTAGGAGATATACGACAGGTATCTATCCATCGTCGCCTTGTCGGTGGCGATATGCCCGACAACCCGACAGTAATCCTCGTAAACGCCCTTCGAAGTCTGTCCACCCATGTATGCAAAGGGTTGCAAGCCCTTCATCACGAATACGCCGTCCTTATAATAGAGCAGTTCGAGCGTCGTCCGGGCAGCATACTGATCATAGTTGGCGGTCTTCGCACTCTCTTCGATCCCGGGATTGTAAAGGGCCAATGTATTCTTCATTTCACTGCTGACACTCCATTGATCGCCTTCCGAATATACCGTCGGGCCGGGAATATGCATAAGCGTAAAGAATGTACGGCATATACCAGTGGGAAGAAGCATCATGCTATTCATGAGAGCCGCTCCGTCCATAACGCCACTCTCGGTTTTTCCATTCGTATAGGTTATATCGATGTCGTCGATCAGCCAGACACCCCGCTGTGCGTCCGCTATGAATACAGTCATATCGATTTTTCCATCGTAACCGATCATCAGTTCGTGGATTTTCGCCTCCACCGAAGTTTTAGGAACAAACTCGGGATCACCTTCGCATGCCGACAGCATCGCCGACAGGACTAAAATTGTAATAATCTTTTTCATGGCAGCAGTCTAAAATTTATCGGGATTCTCCTCCTTATACTGCTCGTAGGAGAGGTAGGAGAGGTATTGGTCGACTGTTTCCTTATCTGTGGCGATATGCCCGACAACCCGACAGTAATCCCAATAAATGCCCTTCGAAGTCTCTCCGCCCCAAAGTCCGAACGGTTGCAAGCCCTTCATCACGAATACGCCGTCCTTGTAATAGAGCAGTTCGAGCGTCGTCCGGGCGGCATACTGGTCGAAATCGGCCGTTTTTGCCTCTTCCTCGATCCGGGGACTATAAAGGGCGAGCGTATTCTTCGCTTCATTGCTGACGCTCCATTGCGATTCGCGATATACATCCGGAGCATCGGGTAAATGATCGAACCAAATGAATGTACGACACTTTCCATCGGATAAAAGCATCATATTATGAATATCCGACCCTCCCATCAATCCTCGTCCATCAAGGATTTCTCCGTTCGTATAAACAGTATCATACTCGTCGATTATCCAAACCCCTTGCTGTGCATCAGCTACAAATGCGTTCATATCGACCTTGCCGTCGTAACCGATCATCAGTTCGTGGATTTTCGCCTCCGTCGGAGTTCGCGGAACAATCTCGGGATCACCTTCGCATGCCGACAGCGTCACCGCCGACAGGACTAAAATTGTAATAATCTTTTTCATAACAAATGATCATTTATATCACTATTAATACGAGCCAATCGGATCGATGTTATCATTCGCATTTCGGAATACGTGCGGACACCGACAGAACAACTATTTACAGCTGTAAAATATCCATTAAAATCACCGTTCCATCCCCAGTTGTAATGGAGCAAATTGGTTGTCTGAACGGTGGAACTTGTCAGCACATATTCATAGTGCGGAATCAGACCGGGTTCATCGTTATTTACCAACCTCTCTTCGTAATATTCCGTACCGATACGCGAATAGATATATCCATCGGCAATCCAAGCATGACCTTTTTGCACCTTTTCCACATATCTCGTCCCATCTACATATACCGGACATCTTTCATCCAAAGCATCATAAATTGTAGATCTTGCAAAATTTGGAACTCCGGAAGTACAACTATACCCAAACGATCGCACGCAACTTGCTACATTTTCAGAATAGGCTCTACTATCATCCAAATATCTCATCCCGACCCGTTGTCCGATTTCCCGCATCAGTGCGGGTACTTGGTATACGTATGGATAACTTATTATCGAAGTCCAGTTCAAAGCGATCGTCTCTCCCGCATGCGGAGCATCGGTGTAGGTCGTCGTGATCGAAGCCGGGAAACGGTAATAGGCCATAATCTGTGCAATGGCTGTCGCCACGCAGCCGGAATACCCATTGCTGCAATAGTCTCCGTAGGGAGATTCCTGCCCCCACCTGACAGGAATAAGCGGGTCGCAGGAGCGGGATTCATTGACCTCCACCGTCTTGAATTTAGGCATAGTGCGTATCGTGTCGAACTTCGGCGGCTTTATCACGGCCAGACTTTGCGCCATGGCGTCCATATAGAAATCGAAATTCTCCACGCCGGTCGGTTCGCCGTAGGTGTAGTTTCCCTTTTCGGCGACAGCCAGCACAGGATCGACGGCGCGGTTGGCGGCAATGACCGAAAATCCGTCGTTGTTCTCAAAATTGAAAACATACATCAAAGTGTCGCTCCCGGCGCCGCTGCGCGTGGACGGGGTAGTGACGCATTGGCCGCGTTCGCTGCGGATCGAACGGGCTGTGGCCGAGCGGGTCTGGCCCCGGTCGACAAGGGCGATGCTCTTCCGGGCAAGGGAAAGGGCCTCTTCATAACTGCGCGTCGGCAAGAGCACAGTAGGCCGAGCGGGCTGTTCCGGTGCGACGGCGGACGATTCGTCGTCGATTTTCGCACACGAAACGACACAAATCAAAGCAAGGGCAACCAATACGGAGGTCCCCGCCTGTTTCATTGTACTTGTTTTCTCCATGGCATCATCATTTAATCTGTTAGCACATATGTTGTTCGCCCAGAGCGATTTGGCGGAAAACAACCGCGAAAGGCCATCATGCGGAGATACAGTCACATACAAATATCGATAAAATTTTTAGTATATACAAGCATTTTACTGAAAATTTTAAAAAAATCTGCAATTTATAAAGATTCCATTTCCGCTGCCGGAGACCTGAAAAAAAGCAGGTTGACGGAGATCGCTCTCGTCAACCTGCTCAATCCGGCCCGGGACCGGTTTACCGCGGTCCGTGGAACATCCCCGGAGGAGGTCCGCCCGGCCCGCCGGGTCCCATGCGGCGGGAACCGGAGGAGGACTCGACACCGTCGTAATCCTTTATATTGCGCGAACCCTTCTTGCCGAAACGGCGCAGGTTGTAGTTGAACTGCACCATATAGTAGCGGCCGATGACGCTGTTGGTCGAGTTCTGCGTGTAGCCCGAACCCGTCGAGCGCGAGAAGGCCCGGTTCTGGTTGAAGAGGTCGTTGACGCCGACCATCACTTCGCCGCGCTTGTTCCTGAAGACCTTCTTGCCCAGCCAGACGTTGCACAGGAGGTAATCCTCCGAGTAATCGTTCGTGAAGCCGATATACTGCGAGTAGGCCGCGCTCGCCGTGAAGGTGAAGCCCAGCGGGAAGACCACCTTCAGGTTGCCCTGCGCCGTGTGGTTGAAATAGCGGTTCTTCGACTTGTCCGCGTTCAGCGAGTTGGTGGCCTCGTTGTAGGTGCCGTTCCACGAGAGGGTGAAGTCGACGTTCTCCGAAATGTTGCTGCCCAGCACGGCCCGGAAGTCGTATCCCATATTCTTGGTGTCGTTGCGCTCGCCGCCCGAGATCATACCCGTCGCCGCGTCCACCGTGCCGCCCAGCATGCTGGGGGTCTTGGTGTAGATGACGCCCGCCATGACGTTGAAATTCGATTTGAGGAACCCGATCGGCAGGCCGTAGCTCAAGTGCGTCCGCAACTGCCAGTAACCGTCGAGATTCTCGGTCGTCGAGTAGAAATTGGGCGAATAGGCCTGTCCGTCGATGGTGATGTCACCGGGTCTTTGCACCAGATGCTGGGCCGTGTAATCCAGCGTCGTGTTCATCGAGAACATCCACATGAAGGTCCGGCCCTTTTCGACGTTGGAGTTGGTGTAGTGGAAATTCACCCGGTGCGAGTAGGTCGGCTTCAGGTTCGGATTACCGTGGCTGATGTTCTGGGCGTCCGATACGTCGTAAACGCTTTGCAGGTCGGTGATCGACGGGCTGTCGGTGTAGGACGAGACGAAGAGCCGCAGCGAGTTCTCGCGGTTGATGTTCAGCTGGCCCATCATAAAATAGGTCACGTTGTTGTAGGCGTGCTTGATCTTCTCGGCATCGTCGCGCACGATCTGTCCGTCGAGGGCCGAACGCTGGTAGTAGACGTTGGCGATGAACGTGTTGCGCTCTTTCGAAAAACGGAATCCGGGACCTACGCTCTGCGTCAGGTAGCCGCTCTCGTAGGAGTTCGACAGCGAACGGTCGGGGGTAAGTCCGGCGGTCGAGAAATCGTCGCCCGTGATATAGGAACGCTTGTCGCGCTCCTGCGAGTTGTACGACGCACGGTACTGGAAGCTCAACTGCGCGTATTTGGCCACCGGCTCGGTGTAGGTGAAACTGCCCCGCAGGCTGTACGACGACGAAGGCGCCAGGTTGCGCAGGTAGCGCAGTTCGGTGTAGTTCGCCGGGTCCCAGACGCCGGTCACCGGATCGACCGCCGGCCGGTCGGGCTGGGTTGCGAGGATGTTCGACCACGAGTTCGAATTGTTCGTGTTGTCCGAGTAGCTGAACGATCCGTCGAGGGTGATCGTGCGGCCGTTCTTGCCCAGCTTGGCCCGGTAGACGGCGCTCGTCCCGACGTTGTAGCCGTGGCGCAGGGCGTCGCTGAAGTTGTCCGTGCGGCTGTAACCGCTGCCGCCGTCGGCGGGTGCGCCGTACTGCCATCCGGTCGTGCGGCTCCAAGGGTCGTTGGACTGGTAGCTGAAGCGCGGGCGGATCATCAGGTTCTGGTTCTCGGAGATCTTCCACTCCAGACGGGCGTTGAACCGGTGGTTGTAGCCCTTCGTGTCGGAATAGCCGTTGGTCGACAACGTATCGGGGATCATCGGGGCCTCGTACCATTTCTCCACCGTCGAACGGTTCTCGGTATTGGTGTTGTTGAAGAAATAGCTGCCCTGGAACGTCACCTGATTGCGCTTGCCCCACGTATCGGAGTAGTTGACGCCGATGGCGTTGACCGACGCCACGCCGCTCTGCGGGCGCACCATGTAATTGCCCATACCGCCGCGACGTCCGCCACCGCCGCCCGAGACGCCCAGAATGTCCTCGAACGAGAAATTCTGCTGGTTGACGTTGTTGAACAGGCCGATGAATGAAATACGGCTGTCGCCGCTGAACACGTTGGCATTGCCGCCGGCGATGTATTTGAACTTGTCTTCGGTCTCGGTGTCGGCGTCGTAGCCGAATCCGGCGTAGAGCTTGCCGAACTGGCCCTGCCGCATGCCCGGACGGGTGACGATATTGAGCGCCTTGTAGCCCTCGCCGTCGTCCATGCCCGAAAATTCGGCCGCGTCGGAGAGTTTGTTGTAGACCTCCACGCGATCGACGGCCTCGGCCGGAAGCGACTTGATGGCCGTGGTGACATCCTCACCGAAGAACTCCTTGCCGTCGACGAAGACCTTCTTGACCGTCTCGCCCTGCGCCTCGACCGTGCCGTCGGTGACGGTGATGCCGGGCATCTTCTTCAGCAGCCCTTCGACATCGGCGTCGGCCACGACCTTGAACGCTCCGGCATTGTAGCTCACCGTGTCGCCCTTCTGCGAGGTGCGCAGCGCCTTGGCCTCCTTGACGACCGTTTCGATCTGCACGCCCGGCTTGAGTTTCAGCAGTCCGAGGCTGACCTTCGAAGCCGAGACCCGGAAGGTCGTGTCGAGGTTGTTGTAGCCCAGGAAAGCCACCGAAAGCGAATATTCGCCGTAGGCGAGCGACGGAATAGACACCGCGCCCTTGAAGGCCGAGGTGAAATACTGTTTCTTCTCCGGGGTTTTCACAGGCGTGAGCGTCAGCACCGCTCCGACGACGCTCTCCCCGGTGTCGGCGTCGACGACCGTGGCTGTGACGCCGCCCTTTTGGGCGAATGCCGCGGCGGCGAAAAGCGTCAGCAGGGTAGTCAGTAGTGTTCGTTTCATATCTTCTGTTTGTGTGTATCTCTTTTTCGGCGGCGAACCGGCTGAAAACGCGCGTCCGTTCCGCCCGCCCCATGAATCGGGCTTCTCAAGCCCGGGCACAGAACCGGCCCGATAGCGTTTCCCGTTTCATCCGCCCGTAAGTCGGGCTTCTTAAGCCCGGGCGGCGTTGAAAACGGGCGTAAAGTTAATTCTTTTATGCTTGTTTTGCGCCCCGCACGGGGCGAATCGGCAAAAAAAGGGCGTCAGTCGACCAAACCGACGCCCCGGCCGTAACAAGCCTCAAGAGACCTAACCTCACTCCTTTCCCTTCTTGTCCTTCTTCGGACAGGGCTTGTCACAGCACTCCTTGCCGCCTCCGCGACGGTCGCCTTTTTTCATCATCTGCGGACCGCGCTGGCCGGGCCGCGGAGCCTGCATCTGCGACCACTGCACGAACTGCTCGGTCGTCAGGATCGACTTCATCTTTTCGGCCTCGGCCTTGCGCGCCTCCCGCATCTTCTCGCGCATGGCCTGCATCTCCTTGATCTGCTGGAAATTCAGATTGTAAACCTCCTTGGCCTGCGCATCGGTGAGCTTCAGCTCCTTCTGCATGCGTTCGGTCATGCGCTGCGCCATCTGTTCCACGGTCGGACGCTCCTTGGGAGCGGCGGCCGGCTTGGCCTCCTGTGCGAAAGCGCCCGTTCCCGCCATCAGGCAGAGGGCTGCGGCAACTGCAAAAATCCTCTTTTTCATAATTTTTCGAATTTGGTTGTGCATCACTTTTTTTTGTTTTCCGGCAATCCGGTTTCCCGGAGTTCCTGATGCAAAGGTAACGCCAAAACGAAAACCCGGAGCCAGGCCCCGGGTAAAACGGCAGAACGGCGGGGTCAACCGCCTATTCGACAGGGTGAAGCGACCGCAGCCACGCCTTGAATTCGGGAACGCGGGCTTTGGAAATGACGATCCGCTCGGGCGTTTCGACGGTGAGGTGCAGCGTGAGACGGCTCCCGAACCACACGGCGATCTCCTTCACGGCCTGCCGCGCGACGATGAACTGGCGGTTGGCCCGGAAGAATTCGGACTCGGGAAGCAGCCCCTGCAACGCTTCGAGGGTCTTGTCCAGCGGGTAGGCCGCGCCGTCGAAACCATAGGCCGTGACCTTCTCGTTCGACGTGTAGCAGTAGGCGATCCTGCTGCGGTGCAGCGGGATGATTTTGTCGCGCACGTGCACCAGGAAAACCTCCTCGCGGCGGCTGGCGGCCAGCGTGCGGACCCGCGAGCCGTAATCGCTGCGCTCGACCGACGTGAGGCGGTGCAGCTTGGCCAGTGCACGGCCGACGTCCGAAGCGTTGAGCGGCTTTAGCAGGTAGTCGATGCTGTTGACCTTGAAAGCTTCGAGTGCATACTGGTCGTAGGCCGTCGTGAAGATCACCGGGGCTGCGATCTCCACGGCGTCGAAGATGCGGAACGAATCGCCGTCGGCCAGGTGGATGTCCATGAACAGCAGGTCGGGGTGGGGATTCGAACGGAGCCATTCGACGCTCTCCTCGACGCTCTCGAGCGTCGCCACGATCTCCACGTCGGGAGCCGTCTGCCGCAGAATCGCCGCGAGGTTGCGCGCGGCGGCGGTTTCGTCTTCGATAATCAGGGCTTTCATCATACGGAGGGATTTTGCAGCGGCATGCGCACGGAGAAGGTGGCGCCGTCGTCGGCGATTTCGATGTCGCTGCCCGTGATCAGATTCCAGCGGTTGCGCAGGTTCTCCAGCCCGATGCCGGTCGAAGGTTCGGGTTCGAGTTTGGGAACCTTGGGATTCGACACCACGAGCAGCCCCTCTTCGGTGCGGACCGAGATGTGGAACGGCTTGGTGCGGGTGATCGAATTGTGCTTGACGGCGTTGTCGATCAGCGGTTGCAGCGAGAAGGCCGGGAGTTTCCACCCGAGGTATTTCTCGTCGACGTCGATGTCGAAAAAGAGCTTGTCGGCGTAGCGTATCTTGAAAAGGTAGCTGTAAGCCTCCAGGAATTTCAGCTCCTCGTCGAGGGTCATCAGCATGCTCTGGCCGTTCTGGATGATGTAGCGGAACGTGTACGAAAGCTGGTCGATGTAGGTCAGGGCCTTCTGGTCGTGCTTCTCGCGCACGAGCATCGCCAGCGAGTTGAGCGAGTTGAAGAAGAAATGGGGGTTGATCTGCCCGACGAGCATGTTGTAACGCGTGGTGAGGTTTTCGTTCTTGAGCCGCTCGTTCTCGACGACGACGGCCTGCCGCTGGGAAATCAGCACGTAGATGCGCCCGTAGAGCATCGACGCCACCACGGCGAACGAGCATTTGAGCAGCAGCATGTAGTCGAACATCCGCCCGCTCATAAAGTTCAGCCCGATGCGCCCCGTGTGCCACTCCGTGACGGGAGCCACGCAGTAAAGCGCAGCCGCCGCGACGCAGCACCACAGGCAGCGGCGCACGAAGCGCGACATGGAGTAGTTGCGCCTGACGGAGGTGAGGATCGAGAGCATGACGAACGACACGACGAGGTAGTAGAACAGTTGCAGGAGCAGTTCCGTCATCTTCGAAGGCCCGTTGTAAAGTTTGCTGTAATC
>ERZ791909.2378-NODE-2378-length-11469-cov-2.793937_pt1 | contig 11469 bp, 9 predicted proteins | sample MGYA00510143_ERZ791909 | MGnify/ENA primary metagenome ERZ791909 (study PRJEB30046, sample SAMN00792093) | human gut metagenome | study: EMG produced TPA metagenomics assembly of the A metagenome-wide association study of gut microbiota in type 2... | reverse complement strand
ACTGATGCCCCGGTTCTGTGCTTCCTGCGGACTGCGGTTCACAATTGCATGGTCGCAGCCATCGATCAGGATCTCTCCTGTCTCAAATTCCTCTACACCCGTCAACACCTTGATCAGGGTAGATTTTCCAGCTCCGTTTTCTCCCATCAGGGCATGGATCTCGCCTTTTTTTAAGGTAAAATCCACATTCTGCAGAGCTTTTACACCCGGGAATGTCTTATAAATATGCCTCATCTCAAGAACGGAATCCTTTTCCATAAAAGCTTTGCCTCCTTATTTTTTGAAAAAGAAAGCGCAGGGACGGAAACCTAAGCCTCCAGCCCCGCGCCTCCTGATTGCCAAGTGCCTGCCGTCCGCCGAAACCTCCGGTCTGACACTCATTCACTTACGGTCAAAAGCGATTGCCTGTCCGATTATTAACATTTAAAAATACCATTCAATAGCGAATTAGTAAGCTCTTGTCTTTAAGATTTCTTCCAGATCCATGCTTGTATCGAAGTATGCTTCGTCTACGTACTGAATCTTCTCAACCTCTTCGCCTTTTTCCAGTTTCTGGATGATTTCAGCTACACGCGGACCATGAAGCGGGTTGCACTCGAAGGTTGCGTTTAAGTCGCCAGCGATCATGGACTCGAAAGCTGCCTTTACGGAGTCAAAACTTACAACGATGATGTCGCCGTCCGGACCACAGGTCTTGCCTGCTGCCTTGATAGCATCGATGGCACCAAATGCCTCGTTATCATTCTCACAGATAACAACGTCGATGTCATCGTAGCTCTTTAAGAAGGACTCCATAACTTCCTGTCCTTTTGCCTGGGTAAACTCACCGGACTGTCTGTCAAGCATCTTCCAGTTGGAGTGCTCTTTCAGCTTGTTGTCCATACCTTCCGTACGGCCAACCTGTGCGGATGCACCGATGGTACCCTGAATGGTAACCATGTTGATCTCTTCGTCGCCGCGTCCCTGATCCTCTAAGTATTTAGCCAGCCAGTCGCCGCAGGTCTCGCCTTCTTTTACGAAGTTTCCGCCTACCCATGCCTCATACAGGCTGTCATCTGAAAGCTGCATCTGACGGTCAGAAAGGATAACCGGGATACCAGCCTCTTTTGCTTCTTCCAGAACGGTCTCCCAGCCAGTCTCAACAACCGGAGCAACTACGATGTAGTCAACACCCTGCTGGATGAAAGAACGGATTGCCTTAATCTGATTTTCCTGTTTCTGCTGTGCATCGTCGAAAATCAGTTTGTAACCATTTTCCTCAGTAAATGTAGATTTGAAAGATTCGGTGTTGGCTGTTCTCCAGTCAGACTCAGCACCAACCTGTGCATAACCTACGGTAATCAGATCGCCGTCTGCTGCCGCTTCTTTCTCTTCGCCCTCTTCTGCTGCCTCTGTATCAGCCGGAGCTGCTGCCTCCGTCTCTTTCTCAGCCGGATTGCTTGTACAAGCGGTCATGGATAACGCCATTGCTGCTGCTAAAGCTGCGGACACTAATCTTTTTCTCATACTGTTTCCTCCTTATAAGACCCAATATATTTGTTTTTGCGTATTTATTATAACAAAGCACCCCGCATCATGGATACGGGGCATCTTTGGAAAAAGGTATATTATTTTTTTGAGATGTTTGTCGTTTTCTGTGTTTTTCCAGGTGTACCCTTAAAAAAATACAATTTTTTTTGAAAAAGTTATGATTTTTTTTGATTTCCCAAATAAACCTTAAAGCAGGTGCCGATATTCTTTTCAGATTCAACCAGGATCTCAGCCTGATCGCCATAATACATCTGAATCCGCTGCACCACATTATGTAGCCCAAATCCGCCGCTGCCGATCGGGGCAAGTTCCTCTTCCGGCTCCAGGGTCAGCTTGGCGCGCACGGCGGCAAGTTCCACCTCATCCATGCCAATCCCATCGTCCTCCACCTCAAAGACAAGCCCGTTCCGATCCTCATAGCCGCGGATCACAATGCATCCGCCGCCGCGCTTATTTTTGATGCCGTGGTAGAGGGCATTTTCCACCAGCGGCTGCAGCAGCATTTTCAGCACAATCCGGCGCCGGATAGACGGCTCGATCTCGATCGAATAGTCGAGAATGTCCTCGTACCGGATCTTCTGAATCTTTAAATAGCTCCGGATGTGTGATTCTTCCTCCTCGATCGTGATGAAATCGCGCCCGCCCGATAAAACCGTGCGGAAAAAGTCGCTTAAATCCGTCGTCATCTCCACGACCTGGCGGTTGTTGCCGCCCTCTGCCATCCATACGATCGAATCAAGTGTATTATAGAGGAAATGGGGACTGATCTGCTCCTGGTGGAGGCGCAGCTCCAGCTCCCGCAGGTTCTTCTGCTCCTGCCTCGTCTTATCAAGCAGCCGCCGGATGCGGTCGCTCATCTGGTTAAACGCCCGTGCCAGCACGTTAATCTCTTCCAGCCCGCCCGGTCTCGCCCTCGCATTCAGGTTCCCGCGGCCGAGCTGTTCTGCCGTCCTCTGTAACTGCTGCAGCGGTTCCGTGATGGACTTCGTGATCGTAACTGCCAGAAACATACCCACCACCAACACCACCAGAAGAAGCGCCAGATAGCTCTGCACCTGATCCGCCATCTGCACCTTCAGTTCTTTCTGAAGCTGCTCCATGTTGATCATTTCATAATAGGTATACTGCGTAATGTAATCCTGAATCATCGAGCAAAGACCCTGGATGTCATTCTCCCAAATATTGACATTTTCATCGTAATATCCACCGGCGGCGGCATTTCCAATCATTTTATCCACTGCCCGCTCCAGGGAATCCAGACAGGAGAGGATACCTCTTATCTTGATATCACAGTCCGACCCCGGTTCCCGCTCGATCGTCGTTCCGAACGCCTGTCTCGCCGACGCAATCAGGCTGTGGGGATTCTTGACCACCGTCGCATACTTCGTCTCGCCCTCGACAATATCTCCATTTTCGAACTGTTCCGCGTCGATCAGCCCGATCATAACACGGTACATCGAATACTCCATATCCGATTTGAACTTTATGTTGTACTCATTCGCCGTCTTTAGATTCGCCAGAATCGCGTCATAGGAAGCAGAATAGGAGGCGATCATCTTCTGGAACCCGAGCGCCATGCCTGTTAATGGAATGGCAATCACGAAGAGGAGAAGGATCAGACGGGCGCGGAGAGAAAGAGGGCGATATGGACGGGCAGCGGATAACGAATCAACGCCCGGATCCTGATTTTTATTCAACTCTGCCATCTCTTCTGTTTTTCCAATCTGCCCCTGCTCCACTCCCATATCTTTCCTCCCTTTTTGAACACCTATGTACTTTCCTTACTCCTGCCGCGTCTGGCTCGCCTTATACTCTTTCGGCGACTGCCCCATCGCTTTCTTGAATGCCGCGCTGAAATAGTGTGAATCGTTGTATCCCACCTGCTCCCCGATTTCGGACGTCCGGTAGGAGGTACATTTCAAAAGTTCACACGCCCGTTCCATCCGCACCTGCGTCAGATACTCCACAAAGGACTGCCCCGTCTCCTGCTTGAAAATCGAGCTGAAATAGCTCGGACTGACGCCAATGTGCACGGCAATCCGGTTCAGCGACAGGTCGCTCTGGCTGAAATTTGCCCGGATATATTCCTTTGCATCCCGGATCACGCTGCCATAACGGTCGTTCGACGCCCGGTCGCGCGCCTGCAGAGCAGCCGTAAACTCCTCAATCAGATAGGCTTTCGTCATCTCCACGCTCTCGATCACCTTCGGAACCCGTTTTATGTCAACCACGCTTTCCGAAACCTCCGGCGGCTCCGCTTTCAATTTCTTCAAAAACTCCTGCACACAGTAAAAAATATCCATCGTCATATACTGACGCAGCAAGAGCGATTTGTAATTATGTTCACCGATCGCTGCGAAATACTCCTCGACAAACGGACTGCACTCTTCGACTGAGCCGAGCTTTAAAAAATCGTTGATGAGCTTCCGGTCAACACCGCTGTAATCCGTTTTGTCCAGAAATTCTGTATATTTTTCGTAGCTGACAAAATACCGCTCCAGAAGCCTCGATTTTTCTCGTTCTTCCCGGATCTCGTCCGCCGCCTTTTTCAACGCATCGATGAGTCCCGCCGAGGATACCGGTTTCAGCAGATAATCGCTGATTCCTATCTTGATCGCCTCTTTTGCATATTCAAATTCATTGTAGCCGCTGAGCACGATGATCCGCGTGCGCGGAAGCGTCTTTTTCACCAGACGGCTCAGCTCCAGCCCGTCCATAAACGGCATCTTAATATCCGTTACCAGAATATCCGGCTGTGCCTTCAATATCAGCGGATACGCGTACTCGCCGTCGCCCGCCTCCCCCGCAAATTCAAATCCGTGGCTCGCCCAGTCAATATTATCCCGTATACCGTGCCGGATGATCGCCTCATCCTCTACCAGAAACACCTTTACCATGGTTTTCCCCCCTGGACTCCATTTTTCTCTGTCCTTTTTATCCATTTGCCCGAATACACCCGTTTTTCATTTCCGTCCACACGCCATTTTGCCGGCTGAAAATATTCACGCCTTACTTCTTCTCACTCACTTCATACAAATCACTCCGCCGGTTTTCCAGCGACGGAATCTGCTTCCGTATCTTCTCCAGATAATCTAAATCAATCTCCGCATAGGTGATCCCCGGTGCATCCTTTGACCGTGCAATCACCGTTCCCCACGGATCTGCCACCAGGCTGTTGCCGTATGCCGCATATGCCGGTTTCTGTCCAATCTGTCCCGGTGCCACGATGTAACAGCCGTTCTCGATCGCCCGCGCCCGCAGAAGAACCTCCCAGTGATCCTTTCCCGTCGGCATCGTAAAGCTCGCTGGAACAAAGATAACCTGCGCCCCACGAAGCGCCATGAGCCGGTAAATCTCCGGAAAACGCACATCATAGCAGATCGACATTCCAAAAATGCCCAGCTCCGTCTCCACCGTCACAATCGAATCGCCCGGTTTGACCCGGTCCGACTCCCGGTACGGTGTGCCGTCCGCCAGCGTGATGTCAAACATATGCAGTTTGCTGTATGTCGCCAGAATCTTCCCCTCCGGCGAAATCAGCACACTCGTATTTGCCGATCGTTTTTCCCCCGGAAGTGCCTGCGTGATACTGCCCCCGTGAATATAGACGCCGTGTTCCTTCGCTTTCGCGCAGAGGCGCTCGGTCGTGTACCCCGGAATTTCCTCGCGTCCGCCGCCTTCACCGATATTTTTGCCGATCAGATTCATCACCTCCGGGAAACAGATAAGCTTCGCCCCTTTTGCCGCCGCCTCGTCAATCCAGGCGCATGCCGTCTCCAGATTCTTTCCTTTATCATTCTGTGTATCCATCTGCATCAATGCCACTGTATATCTGCGTATCATAAATACCCCCTGTATCCTGTCTATAAGCGCTTTTCTCTCCACAATTACCTATATTTTATTATAGCATCTCTTTTCCACACGGGTCAACCAATGCAAGGCACGTATGCGCGAACAGTAACCCGGCTGTTACTGTACACGCATACGTGTCCAGTAACGGAATTTGCCGTGGCTTCGCATTTCAATACGGCAAATTCCTGCTGCCACCACGTTTTCTTACGGCACTTTCGGTTCCAAAAGTGCCTACCCGTGTACAGTAACCCGGCTTTTCACTTCCGCATATTATAAAGTAAGAATGTTTCAAGGAGCGTAACTGTCCCACTGATACACAGTTACCCAGGTATTTGCTTATGCCGCCCATTCTGGAAGTTTCCGGGCTTTCCTACTCCTACCACACGATATCCGGGGAGACGAAAGCCCTTTCTGATATATCATTTCAGGTAGAAACCGGCGAATTTATCGCCATTGTCGGACCGTCCGGCTGTGGAAAATCCACGCTGCTCTCCTTAATCAGCGGGCTCCTGCCGCCGGAAGAAGGTTCCATTCTTATAAATGGGGTTCCGCTCTCGAAAAGCCAGTGCCGCATCGGTTATATGCTGCAAAGCGACCAACTTTTCGAGTGGAGGACGATCATCCAGAATGCTGCCCTCGGGCTGGAAATTCAGAAAAAAATGGATCATGCCGCGGAAGACCGCCTCCACCGGCTCTTAAAAATCTACGGACTGGAACAATTTGAGCATTCCCGCCCCTCCGAACTATCCGGTGGAATGCGCCAGCGCGCCGCCCTGATCCGGACACTGGCGCTAGAACCGGAGCTTCTGCTTCTCGACGAACCATTTTCGGCGCTCGATTATCAGACACGCTTAACCGTCTGCGACGATATCAGCACCATCATCCGGGAGCGCCGCAAAACAGCGATTCTGATCACCCACGACCTCTCCGAAGCCGTGAGTGCCGCCGACCGCATCCTGGTTCTGACTAAACGCCCCGGAACCATCTGCCGCATCCTGCCGGTTACCTTCCCGCTGTCCGCTAACCGACCGCTGGAACGCCGGAATGATCCGGCTTTTTCTCTTTATTTCAATGAACTATGGAAGACACTGCAAGGGGAGGGCAAAAAGTATGAAATGTAAGAAAGAGTCCACCGCCCAGAAAGCCTACCTCCGCCGCCAGCTCCATCGGCGCCGTCTGGTTCTCTTCTGCCGCGTTTTCTTTTTAATATGCTGGGAAATGAGCGCCCGACTGGGGCTCATCGACGCGTTTATTTTCAGTTCCCCGTCACGCACCGTGCACTGTTTCCTGCGGATGATGCAGGACAAAAGCATCCTCATCCACACCGGCGTGACGCTCTATGAAACGCTGATCAGCTTTACACTGGTCATCCTCTGCGGGATGATCGGCGCGGTTCTCCTCTGGTCGAGCCGGAATCTTTCAGAGATTCTGGAGCCGTACCTCGTCATGCTCAACAGTCTGCCGAAATCTGCCCTCGCCCCGATTCTCATCGTCTGGCTTGGAAGCAACATCCGCACGATCATCGTTGCCTCCATCTCGGTCGCTGTCTTCGGCTCGATCCTGACACTCCACAACGGATTTTCCTCGATGGATCCCGACCAGATCAAATTAATCCGGTCCCTCGGAGGAAACCGGATTCATATTTTAACCAAAGTCCTGCTGCCAGGCTCAATCCCACTGATTCTCGCCAACATGAAGGTCAACATCGGTCTCTGCCTGGTCGGCGTCATCATCGGTGAATTTCTCGCTGCCAAACAGGGACTCGGATATCTGATCATCTACGGCTCACAGGTATTCCAGATGGATATGGTTGTGATGAGTATTATTCTTTTATGTATTATGTCTGCGGCGCTATATCAAGTAGTAGGAATACTGGGAAAATTTTTACAGCAACAATATCACCAGCATTAAATCTGTCCACTGCTTCACGTTTGCTGTTCTTAAGCGCCTGCATTTTTCCGCATCCTGTTCCCGCCGAAGCCTGTTTCCTGCCGCTTTTCTTTCCTGCATCTTGTAGAAAACTTGCAGGGAACAGACTTTACAGCTTCTGCTCCTTCTCCAGCTTCTCTGCTTCTTCCATCTCCTCTGCCGCCTCGACTGCCGTCTCCTCCGGAGTCTCGCTTTCAAGCGGAGCCGTACCGACCGCGATAAAGGTTCTCGCAGCCGCCAATGGCAAAAAGCCTACATAGGCGCTGTAGATGCCGAACTGACCGACCGCCCACGCTCCGAGTACCACGCCCAGGAAAAAGCTGATGACCGTATAGGTATAAAGAATTGCTTTTCTCTTAAATTCCTTATCCTTTGTCAGACCGTACTGCAGCCAGCCAAGTACCGACTGTTTGAAGTTGTTCGTCATAAAGATCGTCGCGCTGTTAAATCCGTCGGCACCGGAATAGACGCCCCACTGAAATGCGGATGCAAAGAAAATCGGATAAATTCCGACCAGCGCCGGTTCAAGCGGCAGCATCGACGCCAGTGCCAGCGCAGCCGCATCCACCCAGAGGGCAAGTTTCCGCATGTTTATCTTCGTAAAGTTCGTGAGCAGATATGCGGATGCCACGCCCAGTCCAAACAGCACCAGCGCAGCCAGACGCAGAAGGACGTTAAACCATTCCATCGATACCAGTTCCACTCCCATCTCCATCAGGTTGCCTGTCTGAGCAGAGCCAAAGTTTCCGGCATGAAGCAAAATCGCATAGGCTCCGAGAAATCCTCCGACCAGGGATATATTCCAATGAAGGATCGCATCCAGGCGATCCCGAATCACTTTCTGTACCATACCATTACCGCCTTTCGCGGTTGATTGTATCGCGCGGCGGCTGGATCGTCAATGACAATTTACAAAAAATTACCATTTCTATCATAGACATTATCTATATAATGGCAAAAAAGCAGCCCCTGCCACACGACAGGGACTGCCTTTTATATTAGACTCTAAGAGTTAAGCTCTATATCTAATAATATGTAACGATTCACATTCGATTATTTATCTTCTGCGATACGTTTTTTGTTGATGTCTTTCCACATCTCAACGTCTACGCCCTTCCAGCAAAGCTTATCCGGGTTGTAGTACGGGTCTTTCTTTGCTTTCATCTGCTCTTCGTAGTCTTTGTACAGTGCAAATACCTTCGGAGACAGAAGCAGTACAACTAACATGTTGATCCATGTAGATCCACCAAGTGCAAGGTCGGAAAGATTCCAAGCCAGACCGGAATCGATATTGCCCCAGATGAAGATAAGGATAGGCATAACAATCTGCATAATTCTGATAACTACTTTACGGGTAGCTGCTTTATCATCGCCCTGGAACAGGTAAAGAACCGAAGTCTCGCCCTCGTAATAGTAGCTGATTAAGCATGTAAAGGAGAACAGAGCCAGCATGATAGCAACGAACAGCGGAGCAATACTTCCCATAACGGTGCTGCAGGCATTCTGAACGAAGATAACGCCATATGTTCCATCTGCTGCTAACTGAGCCATCTGATCGTGCATTGCACCGGTACCACCGATGTAACCAAACTGTGTATTGTAGCATCCGCTTAAGAGCATCATCAGACCAGAAGCGGTACATACGATAACGGTATCCAGCCAAACACCAGCTGCGTTTGCCATACCCTGTTTAATCGGGTGGCTGGTCTCTGCTGCTGCTGCGGTCGGCATGGACTCACCCATACCAGATGCAGATGAGAATGTGCCTCGTTTAACACCCTGCTGGATAGCGATACCAACGCCGCCGCCCAGAAGAGCTTCTTTGGAACCAAATGCACAGGATACAACCTGAGCGATAACGCTCGGAATCTGACCTGCGTTTGCGATTAAGATAACAACGGTTGCAATCAGGTAAATGCCTACCATCGGCGGAACCAGCATAGATGCTACAGAACTGATTCGTTTAACACCACCCATAACTACAACTGCCATAGCCAGTGCGATAACCAGAGCTGAAATCCACATCGGAATACCTAAAGCGTTCTTAAATCCATCGCAGATTGTATAGGTAGCTGCTGCCGGCATGAATAATACAACGCCCAGTCCGAAGAATGCTGCATAGAAGGCACCATAAGCTTTCCAACCAAGACCTCTCTCAGCACAGTAAGCGCCGCCGCTTCGATACTGACCATCGATACGGTTCTTATAAAGTACGGATAATGTACACTCAGTAAAGCAAACAGCAGAGTTTGTCATACCAGCGATGATCATCCAAAAGAGTGCGCCAGGTCCGCCCATGTAAAGAGCTACGGCTACACCGGCTACGTTACCGGTACCAACACGCATCGCCATGGTTGTACAGAAGGATGCGAATGAAGAAATACCGGATTCAGACTCCGACTTGTCAATGATCCGGCTCCACATATCTTTGAAATGAACAAACTGGAAAAAGCCGAGACGGATTGTAAAGTATAAACCACTACCAACAATCAGAACTAACATTCCAACGCCCCAAATGGGTCCGTTCAACATACCGACAATGTTGTTAATTGCTTCCATATAAAGTTCCCCCTTTATTTGATGTAGTGCCGCGCGCTGGCTAAGCAAGTTTTTCAATTCGCTCAAAAAACTTCTTGCTTTTGAAAAAATTATATCACTAAAGTGAAATTTGTTCAATAACATTATTTGAATTTATTATGCAGGATTTTCATAAAATAACGCAAAGTCATGAATCCATCTGTTTTTTTCATGAAATAAATTGCACTTTTTCGAGCGTCAATTAGTATAAATGCACAAGATATCATGATATTTTGTCTACAACTGCGCCATTTTCCGTTAGACTCCCGTTCAGAATTTTGTCCATTTTCTTTCGGAGTTTCATGAATTTTGTTTACCATTTGTTTATTTTTTAACTTTTTGTGTGTTTCATTTAGATGAATTTTTTATGTTGTATTTGAGATCGTAGGCATATTTCTATCTTTTTCTCCCATTTCTTTCACGAATATGATATACTAGGGACACTTGGCAGAGCCATCGGAATGAATGTCCGCCGCACACGCACCCATGTAATCCGCCCGGATATTCCGTATGAATCAGATTCGCATTCTACATAATTCTTACAAATCTTCTCATCCTCCTTTGGTATCTGTCAGCTCTGTACATTTTATGAATCAGACCGAACGCTTATTACGAAAATGGAGGGAGTATTTTTTGGATCTCAAAGATATGCGGCTTTTTTTAGCCATTGCAGAAGAAAATAACCTGACGCGTGCCGCCCAGAAAAACGGTTACACACAGTCGGCGGCAAGCCATATGCTGCGAAATATTGAAACAGAACTCGGGTTTTCCCTGTTTTCGCGTTCCCAGAGAGGACTTGCCCTGACGCGGAACGGCGAGGCACTGCTTTCCCCGATCCGGCGGACGCTGGCAGCGGCGGAATATTTTGATCAGACAGCTGCCTCCATCCGGGGTGTCCAGACCGGGCACATCCGGATCGGCGCTTACTTAAGCGCTTCCGTCCAATGGCTGCCGCCCGCCCTCAAAAAGTTTCTTACCGATTACCCGGATATGACCGTGGAAGTGCTGGAGGGGTGTTCACAGGAGATTGAAGGATGGCTGGAAAATGGCTCCATCGATTTCGGCATCGTCGGCCCCCACCCGGACGGAAAGATGGACTGGCTTCCCCTGAAAAAAGAACCCTACCTGGCTGTCTGCGCGAACGATTCCCCTTATGCAGAATATGAGCGCTTTGACTTAAAAGATCTCCCCAAGGTTTCTTATATAGAAGAAAAAGGGGAAACCGACCTGCTGCGCCAGTTCCAGCAGCTCGGTATCGCACCGCCCAAGCCAGTGTTTACCTCGCAGAACACCTACTCCATGCTCGCGATGGTCAGCCACAACCTGGGGGTCTGCATCCTGCCGGAGCTGGTCGTCCGCGATATCTCTAAAAATGTTGTCCGGCTGCCGCTCAATCCGCCGATGGAGCGCGTGCTCGGCGTCCGGATTCCGTCAGCAAAAAAAGCGTCCCCAGCTGCCAGCCTGCTGATCGCGCAGCTGCAGCGGACAGTGTTTGAGTTGGAAGGACCACTTTTATAGTCAGATGCTTTTTAGAAACTTAAGATGAAAGTTTTGGGAAAAGAGGAGTCATTCGAATATGAA
>ERZ791909.2360-NODE-2360-length-11550-cov-3.036799_pt1 | contig 11550 bp, 8 predicted proteins | sample MGYA00510143_ERZ791909 | MGnify/ENA primary metagenome ERZ791909 (study PRJEB30046, sample SAMN00792093) | human gut metagenome | study: EMG produced TPA metagenomics assembly of the A metagenome-wide association study of gut microbiota in type 2... | reverse complement strand
ATTTATATTGAAATTTAAAGATTTATTTAGTATACTCAATTCTATACTAATAGTTGTATTAAAAATAAAACATTTCAAAGGAAATCATATGAAAAAGAAAAATTCAAAGAATACCAAAGGAAAAATCGTATCTGCCGCATGGCAGCTGTTTTATCAGCAGGGATATGACGACACAACCATCGATGAAATAGTTGAAGCTTCAGGGACCTCAAAGGGCTCTTTCTATCACTACTTTGACAGCAAAGATGCCCTGCTCACTTCCCTTTCCTATCTTTTCGACGAAAAGTACGAGGAGCTTATCGAAACCATGGATCCGTCCCTTTCTCCTCTGGATAAGCTGGTCCTCATGAATCGTGAACTCTTTCTTATGATTGAAAACACTGTTTCTGTCACACTGCTGGCTCAGCTTTTTTCCACTCAGCTGGTTACAAAAGGCGAGCGTCATCTGCTGGAGCCCGAAAGGACTTACTACAAGCTCCTCCGCCAGATCGCCATCGAAGGTCAGCAGCGGGGAGTATTCAGAGAAGACCTGTCAGTAAACGACATAACCAAGGCCTATGCAGTTTTTGAACGCGGAATAATGTATGACTGGTGCCTGTGTAACGGCAACTATTCACTGTGCCAGTATTCATCCACCATGCTCCCTCTGTTTCTCAAAGGCTTCTGCAGATAAAAACAGAGCCTTGTGTTTCTGAAAGCTCTCTGCTTCAGATTCATCAGGCTCTTTTTTTCGGATGTTATTTATTTCGTTTTTTCCTGTCGGAATCCTTCAGGATGCATGTAATGTGGCTATGCCGCCAGATTGCTGCGTACAGGCTTGATTATTGCCGGCAGCACCAGGCCAAAGGCAATAGCCTTGCCGATACAGATGGCAAATCTCGGAAGCAGTCCACCGAGGATAAGCGCCGGAGTATAGTAGCCGTATATGTGGCTGTCTATGTAAATTGCACCTGTATTAAGAATGGTTATTACAAGTTCACACGCTATTACAGCTGCCATGACCTGCCTGCCGGTCATTTTAAAATCATATTTCTTTGCCCATATACCTGCCATAAGGCCGCATACCACATATGGCAGCATCCATATAAGCGTGGTTGCCGAAAATCCGTAGCGGAGCATCTGGTAAATAAAGGTTCCCATTCCTCCCACAATCATTCCGTCCACAGGTCCGAAGAGAAACGCGCTCAGGAGAATAGGTAAGCTCTCAAAAGTTATTTTAAGGCTTCCGAAGTCCAGAGATGTGTACCCTAAAACAGCGCACATGGCAATCATAACAGCGTTAATGGTTAATTTTTTCATTTTGTCAGACATAATAAAAAACTCCTTTCTGTCTATGCTACAGAAAAGAGCTTCTTTTCTTTAATGTAGCAGCGGACGCAGACACAGCACCGCGAGACATATCCGATATCAATGTCTCTTCGTCCGTCGGCAACATCCCATCCGGCGGCACTTGACGCGCTGGCCTTACTCTGACTATTTGTTTACATAAATATTATATATGTTCCGAAGCATTTGGCAAGTGATTTTTGTTCAGGAACTTCTTAAAATTCTTTTTTCTCCATTATTTTTACGCTGATTCCAAAAGAAACAACCAATATGACTGCCACAGCCGCTGCTGCAATAAGCGCAGCCAGCATGCCGTTTATTTCCCCGAAGGCCCCGATAGCAGCCATTATTCTTGTTCCTCTACTTCCTGAAAGCAGTACACCTCCCCCGCCTATAAGGGCTGCTATGCTCAGGAGGACGAATCTTCCTTTTTGAATTCCGAACTTGAAGTTTACAGGTATAAGCACAGCTATAAATACGGCGGATATGGCCAGCCCTACTCCGGTTATTACCAGAATCGATCCCAGCGGTGCTCCTTCGCCGCCGAAGCCTGCTGCTCTGAATACCACTGTCATTATTGCTCCCAGCAGTGTCCCTCCAAAAGCATAAATTATGGAAATCACATACTTTGAAAGGACAAGCTGCCGGCGGGTCACAGGCATTGTCAGGGCGAAAGTTTCCCAGGCGCACATCTCATCCAGCGCCATATTGTTTATTACCAGAACGGCAGCATATATGGTGCACATTATTATCAAGGTTCCCTCTGCAGCATTGGCAAAGCATACTCCGAAAATAACCACCATAAACAGCAGAGCTTTCCCCTGAGTCATTGCATTATATAAGTCTTTTAAAATTAACCCCTTCATTCTCTTTCTCCTTTCACATAGAGAAGCATTATTTCATCTATGGTAGGCGTATCTATAATCATTTCAGGATATCTTGCAGCTGCCCTCCTGCGATCTCCCGTCAGAACGCTGCATTGATAGTCTTCTATACGCCATGCCAGCTTATCTTCTGCACGTATATTTTCAAAATCCCTTTTGCTGCATTTTATTACGCCATACTGATACAGCAATGTATCCTTAGGCATGCAGAATATGAGTCTTCCTTTATGAATGAAGGCGATATAGTCAGCTATCTTTTCCAGATCCGAGGTGATGTGCGACGACAGCAGAATGGCATGATTTTCCTCCTGCATAAAGTCCATAAATATGTCCAGAATGTCGTCACGTACCACCGGGTCCAGCCCCGAGGTGGGTTCATCCATAATCAGAAGTCTTGCATTATGAGAAAGCCCTATTGCAAGATTCAGTTTCATTTTCATTCCTGTACTGAAATCTTTTATCGCTTTCTTGTGAGGCAGCGAAAACTTTTCCATGCATTCCTCAAAAGTTTTCTTGTCCCAGTTCTCGTATATCGCTTCACAGATTTTTTCTATTTTGTCCGCGTCAAGGCCCTGGCTGAAGTGGAGAGAATCAAATACGACTCCCACCTCTTTGCGTATTCCTGACGGATCCTCTTCCATTCTTTTTCCAAAGAACTCGACTTCACCTTTATCCCTGTGCAGGAGATCCACAGCTGCTTTAATGGTGGTGGTCTTTCCTGCACCGTTTTCCCCTATAAGACCTACAACCGCACCTTCCGGTACGGCAAGTTCTATGTCTTTAAGGCAGAAATCGTCGAAATTCTTGCACAATCCGCTTATTTTCAATGCTTCTGCTGCCATATGTGTTATTCCTCCTCATAAAACATCTTCATCAATTCCTGAAGTTTTTCCAGCCCAACTCCGCAGCGCCTTGCCGATTCAACCGCCTTGGCCAGATATTCCTCTGTTATGCGCTGTTGCTCCTCCTGCCACAATTCGGTTCCTGAAGAAGAGATAAAGCTTCCTTTTCCTACAGAAGTCTGTATAAATCCGTCCCTCTGCAGATCCTCGTAAGCTCTCTGAACAGTAATTACGCTTATGTGAAGCGCTTTAGCCAATGCGCGCATCGAAGGGATAGGATCACCCGGTCTTAAAGTGCCGTCTATGACCTGAGCTTTGACCTGTGCTGTAATCTGCTCATAAATGGGTGTGCCGGATGAATTGCTGATTATGATATCCATTAGGTAAACCTCCCGGGAAAATAAATAGTGTACTTATTGGATAAGTACACTATATTACACTTATATACACTTGTCAATAGAGAATTGTATATTTATTTTATAACATCTACGCCCATGTATTTTCTCAGAGCCTCAGGAATGACTACAGAGCCGTCTTCCTGCTGATAGTTCTCAAGAATAGCCGCAACAGTTCTTCCTACTGCAAGACCTGAACCGTTGAGAGTATGAACGAATTCGGCCTTTCCGGTCTCTTCATTTCTGTAGCGTATGTTTGCTCTGCGTGCCTGATAGTCCTCGAAGTTACTGCAAGATGAAATCTCCACGTATCTTCCGTAGCTTGGCATCCACACTTCGATGTCGTATGTCATGGCAGATGAGAATCCCAGATCTCCGGAACTGAGTCTCACTACTCTATAAGGCAGTCCAAGGCGTTTAAGAACTTCCTCTGCATCGTTGGTGAGAGATTCCAGTTCATCATAGGAAGTAGAAGGCTTAACAAATTTAACAAGCTCAACCTTCTGGAACTGATGCTGACGGATGAGACCTCTTGTGTCTCTTCCTGCAGAACCTGCTTCGGCACGGAAGCAAGGAGTATATGCAGTGTAATAAACCGGCAGCTCTGCTTCAGGAAGAATTTCCTGAGCTCTCAGGTTGGTAACAGGAACTTCTGCCGTAGGTATCAGGAAAAAGTCCTTCTGAGGTACATAGAACATATCTTCTTCAAATTTAGGAAGCTGTCCTGTTCCTGTCATTGCAGCTCTGTTTACCATGAAAGGAGGCAGAATTTCAACGTAGTCCTGATCAATGGTATGCAGATCCAGCATAAAGTTTATTACTGCTCTTTCAAGTCTTGCGCCAAGTCCTTTGTAAACAGTGAATCTTGCTCCCGAAATTTTGGCAGCTCTGTCAAAATCAAGAATATCCAGATCTGTTCCTATGTCCCAGTGGGCCTTAGGTTCAAATGTGAATTCCTTAGGTTCTTCAAATTTACGCAGTTCAACGTTCTGTGTGTCATCTTCTCCGATTTGTACATCCTTGTACGGAGTATTAGGAATTCCCAGAAGAGTATCTTTCAGTTCTTTCTCAATTTCGGCAAGCTGACCGTCCAGCTCTTTGATTTCAGCAGACAAAGTCTTCATTTCAGCCATAATAGCTGTTGTGTCTTCTCCGGCTTTCTTGAGTTTAGGAATTTCCTTGGAAACCGTGTTCTGACGATTCTTCATCTGCTCAACCTCTGCCAGCACTTCTCTTCTCTTGGCATCCAGTTCAGGCACTTTGCTCAGGCCGAAATCGCCTTTGCATCTTTTTTCTACTGCGGCTTTTACGCCCTCATAGTCCTCTCTGATTCTCTTAATGTCTAACATTTGCTAATCCTCTTTTCCTATTTGATTCTGACATTTTAGAATAAATTTTTTCTGTATTTTATATAGAGCTTTCTCAGTTCGCTCATTTCTCTCTGCAGATCTTTCTGCAGGGAAGATGCAAGTTCATACTCGCCGCTGTCAAGAGCTTCCTTCACTCTGGTCAGAAGTCCCTTTTCTGCCAGGCTGTCCTTGGCAATTGCATGGCGCTTAGCATTTATGGCTTCCCAGTTTGCCACGTCGTAATCTGTGGCATCACTTCCATGAGCCATAACATACTCTCTTATATTCCGCATATAGTCGGGAATTATCCTGTCATGAAGTTCTGTCTTCCACTGATTTACAGCATAAGCCACGAAGGATTCCAGCGCCACCTGAGGAAATGCACCATTTCCGGATATGGCTCCTGTCTTTTCAGGATATCTGTAAAGTCCCATGATGTTTTCCCATACCGTGGCAGGGGCTTTGCCGAATCTGGCATTTCGTTCCTCTTCGGTGAAATCTTCAAACACATCCTTTTCACTCCGGTATTCTCTGTCTGTATCCAGATAGAAGTCTTCTTCTCCAAGTTTCTTGGATATCGATTTTTCCAGTTCCTTAGGAGTCTTATGATTTGTAAGTGCCGCACTGATTCCATCCAGCATAGCCATATAGCTGGCGGCCAGTACAAGGTATGTGTTTGATTTTGGGTTAGGCGCCCTGAGTTCAAATCTTGTAGCCAGCGGATTGTTGAAATCTCTTACAAGCCCTATAAGTATGGTTCGGTTTCTGGATGGCTCTGCTGCACTGTGTCCAAGAGATGTCACTATACATACCGGAGCTTCATATCCCGGTTTCAGTCTGTTGAGAGCATCATTGGTAGGGCTGACAAAAGGATTGATTGCTTCATAATTCTTTAAGATTCCCATCAGGCCTCCAAAGCCCACCGGATTCAGGAAATCCTCCTTTGGGTCTGCCGCTGCAAAAAGGTTTATAACCTTTCCGTTTTTAAGTTTTGCCGAAACGCCCAGATGAGTATGTTCCCCGCTTCCGGCTACACCTTCCACCGGCTTTGCCATGAAAGTTGTCAGCAGTCCGAACTGATTGAATACATCTCTTACAACATATTTCACCTGTTTTTCGTTGTCCGCGGCCTGCATGGCATCAGCATACTTCCAGTCTATTTCCAGCTGTTCCATTATGTGATCATGAGCGCCGGTTCTGGTAAGTTTGGATTTGACGCCTCCTACCTCCTTATGACCCATCTCCATATTGAACCCATAATAGTCCAGGATTTCCAACGACTTTTCCAGCGCGGTTCTGACAGGTCCGTATGTTCTCTTCCAGTACTGCTCCTTTAATTCCTGAGAAGTGGAAAGCTGCTCCTTATCCGCCTTGTCTTCGGGAGTCCTTACCCAGAATTCGAGTTCCGTTGCGCTGGTTATAAGGATTTTTTCAATATCATCAGCGCTTTCTGCTCCGTCAATGTATCGGAACACGTACGGATTTTCTCTGAGAAGTTTCATCAGCTCCTCTTTGAATTTATCAACAGAGTTTCTGAGAATCGCACGTGAACCCACCTCTGCCCTGTCATTGTGTATAAGGAATGCAGGTATCCTCAAGGTGCCTACCGGCAGACCCGTTTTACCGGATACATTGTCAAAATTATAGTCAACATACCAGTTTACGTCCGGATCGGGAATCATGTCTACCTTTGCATTGTTAAGTTCTGCGATTTTAGGCAGGTGTACGCTGGAACCATCAGTTTGCACTCCGTGCTTCAGCATATCATCTATATCGTCTAAAAACAATTTAACGGGAATTCGTTCATCTGTGTCATTGCCAGCAATATCAAGTCCTACATACGAGACAAATTCCACCTCCGGGTGAGTCTTGAGGATTCGGATGAGATCATCCTTACCGTGGCTTTCCGGGGGTATTTTGAACAGCATGCGTTCAAAATCAAATTCCAGCATATTCTACCTCCTGTCGTTACAAGCTGTCTATTTTTTATGAAGCCAGTTTATTCAAAGCGTCTTCAAGGTCATCAAGATATTTGCCGTAAGCCGCCCAGTCACCGCTCTTCATGGCAGCATCTGCATTGTTAAAAGCATCTACGGCTTTCTGAATAAGTTCTGCCTGAGTCAGATCTCCATCCGGTTTGGTCTGGACAGTTTCATCTTCTACGACTGATCCTCCTGCCGAATCAACTCCGCCGGCAGCTTCATCTCCGAACAGTGATACCAGACATTCTGCAAGAGTCTGCTCGTAAGCTATACGATCGCCGTATGCTACAATTATTCTCTTCACCTCAGGAATACTTGAGTTGGTTGCCTCCAGATACACCGGTTCCACATATAGGATAGATGTGTTTATAGGTATTATAAACATATTTCCTCTTCTGTACTTGGTACCGGAAGAATTCCAGAGGGAGAATTCTTTTGAAATCTCCGTGTTCTGGTCAATCTGTGCCTCCACCTGCTCCGGACCGTAAATAGTCTTGCTCTTAGGGAACTGATACAATACAAGTTCTCCATAGTTGTCTCCGTCATTTCGTGCCACCATGAGAGCCGTCATGTTTTTCTTTGACTTAGGTGTGAAAGGAATAGAGTTGAAGAATTCAGCCTTTTCCTCTCCCGGAAGCTTAGCTATATAATATGTCGGCGTCATCTGTGCCTGCTCTGTTCCGTATATCTCGTAAGCGATATCCCACTGATCCTCGTTGAGGTAGAATACGCTTATGTCTTCCATGTGATACCTTGCATAGATATTTGCCTGTATCTGAAGAAGCGTGTTAGGATAACGTATATGAGCCTTTAAGCCTTCAGGCATCTCATCGTAGCTTCTGAAGAGTTTAGGATATATCTTCGCATAGGTCTGAGCTATCGGATCGCTTTCGTCTACAACATAGAAGTTTACATCTCCGTTGTAAGCATCAACCACAACCTTTATGGAGTTGCGGATATAATTGATGTCCTCCTGGAAAGGCTGTGAGTAAGGATAATTGGAACTGGTGGTGTATGCATCTACCATCCAGTACAGTTTTCCGTCAACAGTAACCATATAAGGGTCGGCCTCATAAGTGAGATCCGGCATTATGGTCTTTATTCTTTCCATTACATTTCTGTTGATTATAATCTTTGAATCGCTGTTTATATTGGAGGAAACCAGCAATTTTACGCTTCCCTCACGTGCGGCAAACACTATTCTGTTAAAGAGATTCAGCTCTATTCCGGCAGTTCCATCGTAGTGAGTGTATTCGTTGCTTTCGCCGGAAGGATAGTCAAATTCAGCTTCATCTGTTCCAACTATAATGTATTCGTTGGAAAGTTCTCCGAAATATATTTCAGGTCTGGTTATCTGTATGTCCTCCACTGATGACTCAGGAGGAATATTTCCTACCAGCACGTCAGGCTGCCCGCTGGAGGTCACCTTGTCTACTCTGGAAATGGTGACACCATATCCGTGTGTATATTTAAGATGACGGTTAAGCCATGAATCACTTATTTTTGTCTCGTCAATTTCTCTGGTGGCCAGATATGTCTGAGTATATTTTCCGTCTATCATGTATCTGTCATTGTCCACATCATTGAAAGTGTAGTACTGACGGATACTCTGAGTCTGATTATAAAACTGCTTTGCAGGATCGAAATCGTTTATACGTATATTGCTTATTGTCTCTGAGTTTTCCGCAATATCAGCTGCCGTCAAAGTGTTGTCCGCCGCAAAAGCCTTCGTAGATACATCATCCAACTGATAAGCATACTGGGTGTATTCAATATTTCTCTCAAGGTACGGCGCCTCCTTGCTGAGCTCATCAGGTGATACGATAAAGTTCTGTACCAGCATTCCTGCTCCTGTTCCCACCAGTCCTACCACAATCATCACTACAGGAACAGTGAGAATTTTTTTGTATTGTTTCCTCTTCATCTGCACTACAAACATGACTGCAGCAAGCACAGACAGTACGCAAAGAGTCCTCAGCTTCCATAATGTGATGTTGACATCTGTGAAGCCTGCGCCGTAAACCGCTCCGGTGTGAGCCTGCAGAAGATCAAACTGCTGCAGGAAGAAACTTATTCCCAGCATTATGAAAAATATGAATCCCAGCATAGCCAGTTTCCCGGATGCGATTTCCATAAGCTGTCTGAAATTGTTATCATCAAACTGCTTTTTAGGTTTTACAGGTTTAGCCTGCGGCTTCTTTCCCGTAAAAGCTTCTGAAAATTTTCCGAAAAAATCATTGGGATTGTTGGTTCTCTTATTTCCGTTTTCAAAAGGATTGCTGCTTCCGGAATATCTCTCGTCACGATCACCTGCAAATTCCGCTTCAGGCGGCACCTGTTCCTTGAATACGTCCGGTGTTCTGACCGTCATGAGAATTATATAATATATAATGGTAAGCAGCACAAATCCGATAATTATACCAATCAGTATATCGTTAAGCTGCGTAAGGAAATCCAGTTTGAAGATATAGAATGAAATGTCAAAACCAAACAGCGGATCATTTAAATCAAATGATGTGCTGTTGGCAAATTTAAGGATTTCAAACCACAGCTGCATTACTGCCATGATAGTGGCGAAAATACCAAACAGTATAGACAAAACCACTGTGGTCTTACCCAGTTTTTTCAGATTAGTCTCTTCTGAAGAAGCTATTTTTGAGAAGTACCCTTTCTTCAGTCTGTTCAGATACAGATATACCAGCACGCTTATTACCACAAAGGTCGGTATTCCGACTTTCAGCTGTGTAACTATCTGTTTGAAAAACACTGACAGATATCCCATTTCCCTGAACCACAGGAAATCCGATATAAATCCTATCAGGCTGACGAAAAGTCCGATTATAAGTACCGCTATGAGTATTATAATACTAAGCCGTCTCTGCCTTTTTTCCATTAGTTGCTCTCCTCCTTAACCTCATTAATCTTTATATCCTCGCCGGAAGCAGTCAGAAATGCAATCTGCTGTTTTTCAGCTGTCTGTCCGTCTTCCTTCACATAAGTAACCTTGGTAAGGGCATAGTACCCGTCGTCACCTGTTCTGACTTCGCCTATTTCAAGTTTGTTTATTCCTACTATTCCGGATTCCGTGTCTTCATTCTGCCATCCTCCGTAGTAAGACACCATCGCCGAAATAATTGCCTGGCCCCTTGTTTTTTCTCCTGAAAGCGTTTCGTCAGTAAACTCTCTGGTGGTGCCTATCCCATCAAAGGAATATTCTTTTGTAAGGTCAAATTTAAGATTTTCGTTATATGTTATCTCTCCTATATTTTCTGCCAGATCTTTTGATTCCTGTATATACTCCGTAAATCTTGAGTCACCTGACTGCGGAGGTTCAGGATCCTCTTCCTCCCCGCCGTGGACAAGAACGGCGATTTTTTCAATGAGCCTGTCGGCGCCCTGAGCCAGCCCGCTGTTTGGAGCAAAAGTTTTCGCGCCTATTATGGCCAGTTCTGCAACTACTATTACAGCGAGAACGGCAATCAGAACTTTTATGGCTTTCCCTCCCTTGTTGTCGTCATCATCGTCGTAATCGTCATCCGGGTCAGCTAATGTTTTCCCCTTGGAATCAGCAGCATCAGCATTGCTGTCATTGCTGCCGTCACTGTGGCTGTCATCGTTAAAAGCATCCATGGGGAACACATCTGAATATCTGAGTTTTTTCTTGACTTCTTCGATGTGCTCTTCTGCGGAGCTCTGATCGATGCAGGGAGTTTCTTCGGAACAGGGTCCGTTATCCCCGATCTCTTCTTCACCGCCGCATATGTCTCCGCTGTCATCTGCTGTTCCGTGTGCGAACGGGAGAAAGGGAGACACTTGAGTCTTCTCTTCACTCGGCATCTCATGGGAAGCAATATCAGCAACCGGATCATCCTCTGCCATAACAGCAATTGTGGCCGGAGCCTGAACGGTGAGAACTTCTTTTAAAGGCGGTACCAGCGGAAGTTCGGGTTCGATAAAAACATCTTCAAAAGAAGGTGTCTTTTTTTCACGATATTCCTTTACCTCTTCCGGACCGGTTATCTCTGCCCACTGGCTTTTTCTGCGTTCTTCCATGGCGTCAAGCCTTGCTTTTTCTCTATCCAGAAGTTCCTGAAAAGCATCACATTTGGCGTTATATGTATAAAATTTTTCTTCTTCCTTTTCTTTTCCGTTCAGACCCGACAAATTGTATTCCATAGTCATTTCTGAACCTTCAGTTCTCTGTTTTTCGGGCGCACCATCAATATCTTCGCTTCCGAAAAGCTGCCGTTCAAGATCTTCTATGGACATGGTGGCAGATTTTGTCTCACAGCTGTCTCCTTCAGTTTTGTCTTCTTCAGGCTGCGAAACAGGTGCGTATTTATCTTCGAAACTTTCTCCGGAAACTGTTTTGTATGTATCCTCAGGCAGTTCCTGTTCCTGCTGAGGAGTTATCTTTTCCACATCTATCGCCCGCTTTTTCTGACGACTGTCAATTACCGTATCCCAGTTCAGTTCAAAGTCCTCATCTTTCCTGCTGTCTCTTGTAGGAAATCCTTCAAGATTCCAGTCAAAATTCACGGACTCTTTTTTCGGTTCGCTGCTGTACGGTTTTATTTCTTCGGTTATACGGCGGGTGCGTCTTTCAGCTTCTTCTCTGAAAGGAGGATTAAATACGACCTCATCATATCTGTAAGGCTTATGTCTTTCTTCTCTAAGGATGTCCTCTCTGACCTTTGTTCCGCAATGGGCGCAAAAAACGTCCTCTTCATGTAATTCTCTGCCGCATTTTGTACAAAACATCTTTCTCTCCT
>ERZ791909.2349-NODE-2349-length-11609-cov-3.222693_pt1 | contig 11609 bp, 9 predicted proteins | sample MGYA00510143_ERZ791909 | MGnify/ENA primary metagenome ERZ791909 (study PRJEB30046, sample SAMN00792093) | human gut metagenome | study: EMG produced TPA metagenomics assembly of the A metagenome-wide association study of gut microbiota in type 2... | reverse complement strand
TCGAGGATATCATGTTGACACGATAGGTAAGAATGAAAAGAAAATAGCTGAGTACGTTAGAGAGTGATTCCAAGAAGATATAGCAAATGATCAGATAAGTTTGAAAGAATACATTGATCCGTTCACAAGAGAAAAAGTAAAAAGACAAGAGCGGACCGGCGATGAACCTTTAGGTTCACCCGTGAAGAGAGTGCGGTTAGTGGAACTTTCGACACGTCTTAAGACGCCTGCAAGTAATGGCCCCTTATAGGGGCATAAACAAACTACCGGCTGAGCCGGTAGTCATGATTTTTATGGGGCTATAAGCCCTGTCGAGAACGCAAAGCGTTCGAGACAATAAACCACCCGTTTTACGGGTGCGCGACAGAGGTTATACCAAAAAAGGCATCCTTTTGTTACAATAGAGTTGTTCAAGCCTTATTGTAACTAAGAAAGGAGGCCTTTGATGGCAAATATAAATCACAACTTGTTGTATACAAAATGGCTGTGTAGATGTCATGTTGTGTTCACCCTTAAGTATAGACGAAAAATCATCTATAATCAATATAGAAAACGTTATGACTATTAGAAGAGGAGCGCTGTCTGCCAGAAAAAAGAGAAGCTGCTAATTTCTATAAATATGTGTGACGGATGCCTTATTTGCATCGGAAAAGGCAATGAGGATTGGAATTTCTCAGCACCACATGGAGACGGACGATTGATGAGCAGGAATGATGATTTTTCTTTATCGTCGCTTGAGGAATACTCTAAGGAAATGGAAGATATATATACAACCTGCATCAGTCAGAGCACGGTTGACGAAGCCCCTATGGCATATAAGCGCATAGACGAGATAATTGAGCAGATTAAACCTACTGATGAAATTATTAGCAGTACTAAACCGGTTTACAACTTCAAGGCAACAGATATATATAGCTGGAAGAGAGAAAATCTCTTCCGGTCTTTTTTGTCTTGAATAACAATTCCATATAGTAAAGCTCTGTTTTGACCCTTTAAATTATTTAAGCAAATTGATTTTAAAAAAATCCACACAATTACCCGAATAAAATATGAGATACATTGATTTTTTATTCAATATATGTTATGTTTTATTTATAACGAACGATTTGAATGAAAGGGGTTGACTGATGGCAAATTATACAGAAGAGCAATGGAACGCTAAAAAGGTTGAGCTAATGGAAAAGTGCTATGACGGCTTTGCCGAGCTGGGACTCCACGGTACAGGTATTCGCACCCTTGCTAAGCATTGCGGATATAACACATCTATGATTTATACATATTTCCGGGATTTGGACGACCTTATCATCCAGTCAACTGAGTACTGTATGACTAAGGTTGAAGATGAGTTTATGGCGAAAGCTCCTACAAATGTTGAAGACCTGTGGAGGTTTGTCGACGAGATACCATACTGGACGGCAGAGGAGCACGGAAAGAAATATCGCCTTATGTATCAGGTCTACACCCACCCGAAATACAGAGAACACGGACAAAAGTTCTTTAAAGGCGTAGATGAGCGCTATACCAAATACGCAAAGAGCCTGGAGGGCAAGCTGGGTATTCCGCACGAAAAACTGACACCGCTTATATTCATTCTTATCAGAGCCTGCGTGCACTACGCACTCTTTGAGGATGAGTTCTATCTGAAGTCACAGATAGAAATACTGAAGGAAACACTGATGCTTTTTATTGCGAAATACAGCTAGGAAGAAATACCTGGCATGTGGATATGGCAGTTCAAAAAACGAAAAAGGAGAAGAAATGAATAAGAAAAGATTTTTAAGCATACTTCTGATTGCTATGCTCATTGTCACCCTTATTCCTGTCGCAGACTGGGGTAATGACAATGAAGCTTATGCAGCTGACTGGGAAAACAAGATATATATTGGTGATACCCCTGTAAACCAGAGCACTAATGGGAAGAGTACCGACTGGGTATTCAGCCCATATGACAACAGACTAATATTAACTGACGGTTTTGTGAGGTTAACATCCTCCAATCTGCCCGGTTCAAAAAACAAAGCTGTTATCCGGGTTGAATCACTCGATAATCTTACTATCCAGCTGCTGGGAAAAGCCACAGTCGGTGTGCCTTCTACAGAATACCTCCCCCCGGAGGCTGCAGACGGCATCAGTACCTACGGTATTTATGCACCGGAAACGAATCTGGCAATTGAAGGCAACGGCACTCTTAATGTCAATTCAAATGCCAATGCTATCTGGTGCAAGGATTTAAGAGTGGAAGGTCCTACCCTGAACTGCAACTCTTACCGCACGGCTATCAGAGTCATTGACAGCAGTGCATCTATTGATAAGGCAGCAACAAGAGGTAATATGCTTGTCAAGAGCGGTGCGAATGTCACCGCCAAGACAACAAATGGCAGCGGTCTTTATCCCGAAACATTCGTCCTGGGCGGATACGGTGCTGATTACAGAGACAACGGCGGTGCCGCCATTCTGGTATCCGGCTCACTCACAGTTGAGAATTCAACGGTAAATGCTGAAAATTGCTGCAATGAGCTCCCGACTGTTACATCCGGTTTTAAGAATAAGCTTGATAAATCAGATGTTTTCTACGGAAATTCGTTCTGTACAACTATCTTTGTCTGGAATGATCTGACGGTTTCCGGAAGCGATGCATCTGTTACGGGAAAGTTGAAAAACACGACAAGCGGCTATATTGATGACTCGGGAAAATTTTCTTTCAAGCTTGGCGCTGTTGTAGCTAATAAAATGTATGTCAAAGAAGGCGGAACGCTTGAAGGATTTATTACTACCACATATCATTCGGAATATGCACAGGGACTGAGAAGATTCTATCGTGAAAGTCATGATCTTCTGGTTCTTGAAAATGCATTAATCAGCCGCAGCGGTGAAGGCACCGTAAGAGCCGGTATCGTAAATATTGATGTTGCGGTTGAGGCCCCTGAATATGCAGACAGCCCATATTATGCAGCAGAGGATTTCAGTCCGACAGAGAAATACGGAAACCATCTTGAAATAACCATAGGCAAAGTATCGACTGTCTATTTGCGTACAACCGACAGCGGCCAGGAAATGTCTTTTCAAAGCAACTTCGGACGTGCTTATTCACTTGACAGCACGACAATCGACCTTCGCGACTTCTCCAATTCGGTGTTTGTGCAGAATGGTTACTCGCTTGACTGGGGCACACCGAAAATTTATGTTCAATCGGGCGACTGGACCTTACTGCCGGCAACGGACAGAGACATTAACTGCTCTATCGAAAGCGGCAGTCTGACCGTTCAGTGCGAAAACGGGCAGAGCTACGGGGGAGGCAGTGCAAACATTGCAGCAGGTGCTACGCTGAACATTAAAGGTGACGGTATCAGCGAAAACTGGGATATATCACCGTTAAACAGCACAGATACCACCGGAGGAGCTGTTCGTTTTATAAACGGCACAGTCAAAAATGCTCAGGCAGACATGGCCAACAAAGTATACATTTTGGGAGGCAATATCAACTTCCATCTGAAGGACTCACAAGTTGTCATGAGAGAGGATGGCACACAGATTTTTAAGGACATATATGTCATGAGTCCATGCACTGATCAGTTGACTTTAATTCATACAGGTGAGCAAATTATCAAACCGGATGAAAGCTATTATTACCCAATTGGCGACGATCGCTACCTTGTTGTCTGGACAATCAATGATCTTCCAATAGAATATGTCACAGTAGCGCCGGAAGACGGTGAGTCCTACAACCTTATCTCCGGAGGGATCATTGAGAGCCTTGGAAGCGAATACCACCGCCTTGTAAGAGCTGAAAGATATAAGGAATTCGTTCCTAATCCAAACTATAGATTTTACAGAAATCCCGACGAAAGCGTCACTTTGAATGCTGCAGGCAGTATAAATACCTATGAAAATCGTCTTAATTCCGCGTTCTATGGCCCTTACCTTATCAGTTCTGCAACCGATTTGGACAGCAGTCTTCGCGCAGAGTGGTCATACCAAAATGATAATGACGAAAAGGTTGTTGTGGGCGGCAACTCGCTCACTTGTACAATCGACGATTTAAGCGATATCGTAAACTACCGTACTTACACCTGCACGGTTTATGAAAAAGCTGCGGATGGAAGCGAGAAAGCAATAGGTTCCTATAATGCCAATGTCTATGTGATGAGATGGGAGCAGCCGGACATGATATATGCCGGCTTCGGTAAAGAAGTCACCTTTACCGTGAATCCGTCAGAAGAAACTGAATGGGTAGCAGGTTTCTTGAGTACTTTCAAGTGGCAGGTAAACAAAGGCGCAGGCTGGGAAGATATACCCGATTCCCAAACAGACAGCTATACTGTCACGATCACTGAGGAAAATGCCGGCTACAAGTACCGCCGTGTTATCAATGGTTTTCAAATCGGCAATTTTGATAAACATGAATCCAATATCTACGTCGAAATGAATTCGCCTGAGCTGTCGGTTACCCTTGCGCCGGAGATCATTTCTCAGCCGCAAAGCATAAAGATTCAAGAGAATGACACGGCAAAGCATAAGCTTAGTGTGGGTGTAAATAATGCACAAAGCTATCAGTGGCAAAGAAAAGCAGATGATAAATTTGTTGATATTGAAGGTGCAGATTCAAGTACACTGGAGGTTGGCGTTGAGGATGTGGGAACATACCGCTGTGTCGTAAGCAACGCATACGGCGAAACCGTCAGCGAGGAAGCAAATGTTACAATGTACCCTGCCCCGGTTTGCGGTATCCTCAAGGGAGTCACAGCAATGCTCGGTGCAAAAGCCGAATTTGTTGTCGGCATTTCCAATGCACCGGGAGACGGCAGCGTTTCCGTCAAGTGGCAGTATAGCGTGGATGATGGGGAAACCTGGGTCGATGTGATAAGCACGGATGACAGGGACAACATCAGCATGAATGTCTTAGAGATGGTATTTTCGCAGATTTGGTCGGACGGTACCGTAATCAGACGTTCGGAGATAAGTTCTTCTTCCATGACAATCGGCAAAACGACTGCGGATATGGACGGCTGGAAGGTGCGTTGTGTGCTGACCGACAGGGTTGGCGTGTATTACTCAGACATCGTCGAGCTCAGCATCGATATGCCTAAGTACACTGTATCTTTCGATACAGGCGGCCATGGCACTGCCCCTGCACCAATCACCGAAGTAGAATATGGCAGCACTATATCAGCTCCGTCAATGAGTGTAACCGGTTGCTATAAGTTTGGCGGCTGGTATACTGATAAGGACTGCTCTGAAGACAGTGAGTTCGACTTTTCAACACCTATTATGCAGGACACAACCCTCTATGCAAAGTGGACGGCAACCTGCAAGGATGAAGACCCGAAAGACCATAAGTGTGATATCTGTGGTGCATATATCGGTACACACGAAGATAAGGACAAAGACCATTACTGCGATTATGGCTGTTCAGAAACAATTGGCGACCACAGAGATGAAGACAAAGACCACAACTGCGATTACGGCTGCTCAGTAAAAATCGGCACACACAAGGCTGATGAAGGAAGTAATATATGCGGCTATTGTGGCAAGGAAGTGACAACCGGCGAAGACTTTGAAAGTCCGGATCATAATCTCGAAAAAATTCCTGCCAAGGCTGCAACTGTTACCGAGACAGGACACAAGGAGTATTGGTATTGCTCGGATTGCGATAAATATTTCTCTGATGTAACCGGTACGAAGGAAATTTCTGATTTAGATGATTGGAAATCAGGTGAAGGCAGAATTGATAAGCTCCCGCCTGAAATCATTGAAGGGATGGGACAGACCGTAACAGAGGGAGAAAAGAAGGCATTGTCTTTCACATCTAATGCTGCGCACAGTGATTTTATCCGAGTTGAGATTGACGGCAAAACTCTTAATGCTGAGAATTATACCGTCAAGAAAGGCAGTACGGTTGTGACCTTAAAGGCTGATTATGTAGCTACGCTTTCAGCCGGCGAGCATACAATAGGTATTGTATCGGAGAACGGTACTGCTGCTGCGATATTTACCATTAAGGAGAAGTCGGCAGCAGATAACGGCACAAATACACCGCAGACCGGAGATACCACAAGTCTGGTATCATGGATTGCTCTGATGCTTCTGTGCGGCGCAGGAATAACCGGCGTGACTGTTTACACCAGAAGGAAAAGAAGAGATGAATAAATATGATTATTTCCTGAACTAAATTAAGCGTTACATACCCTCGGCAATCATGCCGAGGGTTTTCCTTATGTAAGGAAACACCATCTTTGACACGTGGTTAAATTAAGGATATGCCTTTGCCCGTAAAACCTCCGACTGTTAGGCTGAAATTGCAGTTCGTAAGCTGCAATATGCCTACAGAGGGATGAAGCATGGAGAGAAAGTGTATGCAGCCAACTCAGGCGGTTACAGGCAGAGGGCAGCCGTCACGAGCCCGGGAGACAATCCCACGACATAAAAACACCCTGCAGGATTTTGAGGTCTTGCAGGGTGTTTGCTATCTGCTTTTATGTTTTGTTCCGCTTAATATGATCAGGAACTTCTTCTGCGTTTGCTGTGCACACCGGTACTGATAACACCTGCAGCCGATACGGCAAGTAATGCAAACCATAAAGTAAGATTGCTGCTGTCGCCGGTGTTCGGATTATTTTCCGCTGGCTGGGCAGATTTTGTATAAGTATTGGTAAAGGTCATACGATCCACCGGGTTTGCTTCCCAGTCCAGGTCGTAGTACATACCATCGTCTGCCTCTTCGCAGATAACGGGTAAAATGAGCACGGTATCTTCTGTCGCCGCATCATCTGTAGAATACTCAGCGATACCTTGCCACAGGAGCAGACCCCACACTGTGTCATCATAGGTCCAGCCATCTTTACCCTCGTTCACCTGCTGTACAAATGCGCCCTCGCAGAGCATATCGTTGAGCTGACGGGAAGGACCGGAAAGGGTCATAGTGCCTTCATAGCTGCCCTCACCGTTGGTGGTGACAGAAGCAGAAACAGTCACATCAGCATACTGGCTATCGTCTGCATTGGCACCCACGATGGCCAGCTTAAATGTTGTCTCGCCGGGAACTGCTTCACCGCCCAGCTTCACCGTGGTGGTGAAAGGCACGCTCAGGGTGATGAGCTCATCCCATACGGGGTTCAGGGTCACATCCGCGTCCTCGGTATAGGTATCGCCCAGCGCATAGACCGCACCGGTCTCTTTGTCCACCCAGCCGGTCTGGACATAGCCGTCCTTAGTGAAGGTCTCGCCACGCAGGGTGAGATCCTTGCCGTGGGTCTTGACCTCCATGCAAATGGGATCATCGCCGCTGCCGATATACTCCACGATGTACCCATCTATCGCACCGCAACCGCAGACGCCGTCCACATAGACGTGATCCTGCGAGACCTGAACGCGCTTGGTGGCGGCCACGAATTCCTGATTCGCCGTCCGTCCATGTGCCGACAGTTTAAAAGTGTATGTCTGCAGGTCATACCATTCCGGGGGCATCACGCCGTGTCCCACACCATTTTCATCCAGCGTCAGAGTACTGCCAGCGCCCTTGCCTCCGGTATCAAATCCGAACTCACCGGTGAGGGTTATGCCGTCCGCTGCAGTGACGGTGAATTCGTATTGCTGCTGCGCGCAGACCACATCAGGTCCGCTGATGGTAATGCCGGTGTTGCCCTCTGCAAAGGCCGTGGCCGGGAATAGCATCAGCACCATGCAAAGGCTCAGCAGAATGCTGAAAAATCGTTTTTTCATAATCTTTCCTCCCTTTTTGCTTTTCTGTACTCCGCAGAAAAGTAATTTGCTCAGAGGGAACTTGCGTAGAGGACTTCTCTATGCAAGGGAGTACTCCCTTGTAAATCATCTTTGCTTGTTACTGTCTCTGAGGCAGAAGTCCGTGCGGAGAAAATTCATAGCGCATGGCAAGCTGCCGGAAAAGTTCTTCCATGACATTTTGGGCAATGCTGCGCATGTCCAGTCCCGAAATAAAGGCCAGCACTTGCTGCAGTTCTTCTTCCGGAACTTTATAGCCCCGAAGTGCCATTGTAACGAAGCTGTTCAGTTTCTTTTCCAGAGAGAAATTCTCTGTACAAGGATTTGCCATATACCCGCGCATCAGTCCTGCCGAGCCAAACTCCAGTTGGTAAAAATCCTGTTCTGTCAGTTCCGGCTGATACGGACCGAAGATGCGGTGCAGTTCCTTTGCCGTGGATTGCTGAATGTAGTTCAACAGGCGTTCCTGGGTGTAGGCTTCCAGATAGATTTCACGCAGATTTTCATTTAGCTCCGTCAGCGTGATCTGGAGCGCGGTTTCTGCCGCATAGACATACACCGGAGGGAGTGCAGCGCCTGCAACATTTCTGGCAATCCCGAACTGATTTTCAAACATAAATTTCACCAGTTCCAGCAAAACGCCGTCTTTGCTGTGGAAAAGGTTCTGAAAACTGCTGGATGAGACCTGCGCTTCCTTAAGAATCTGCAACATGGTCGTTTGATGATATCCGTTTTCCAGAAACAGCCTGACACAAGCCTGCAGAATCCGCTTTTCCGTCTGAATGCCGTCGCTTCGCACTGCCAATCAATCACCTCCCCTGCTGTGCAATTTGGTTTGTAAGCCAATTATAGCAGAAGTGCATATGTTTTTCAAGATTGTGACGGCAGCTATTTCCCAAAAATTTGTCAGGAGGTATCATGTGAAATGAAGGCGCAGATAACCCTATGTATGGGAAGCGGCGTCACAGAAGGTCGGTGCAGAACACCCTTTCATGCCTGCGAATATGCCGCAAATGCCGCTGACCCATATGCAGATATGCCTTTCTTGTTTTCCGGCGGATGATTCCGAGTCCCTGCACTGAATGATACTGCAAAGACTGCTGCTGGACACGGGATTATAAATGTGGAAATTTTAATTGTGTATTTCGTCAGCAAATTTCCAGGGGATACATAGCTGTATAAGCTGATGTAAGCGAAGAACGACCTATTTGTGACTTTCGTCGTACAGCTTCTGAATTTCTTTCGGAAGCCCGTCCGGAAGCATGTCTTTGATGCCATCCTCATTTCCATCGGCAATGGCGGTCTCATAATACCAGCATTTGAACTTAAGAAGAGAAAGAGTTTTCTTAAGAGATTGAATTTCTGCTTCAACGGCTGCTTTTCTTTCTTCAAATAGCTCTTTTCTTTTGCCGTAGCTGTTGCTGCCTTCGGTTATCCACGCGAAGAACTGTTTGATGTCTTTAATCTCAAGACCTGACCTCTTAAGACAGTCAATCAGACGAAGAGCTTCAAGCTCATTGTCGCTGAAGTATCGAATGTTTCCTTTCCGCTTAAGATTTGGAAACAGACCTTCCTTATCATAATATCTCAGGGTGGAAACCGGGATGTTGAACATTTCTGAAACCTGTCCGATAGTGTACATTTTTTAACTCCTTCGTAAAAATACTTGACCTAAAGTTAACTTCAGGTGATAAGATATAATCAGATTAGCAGGTAAACTGACAAATGTAAAGTGAATTAAATAAAGGGTGGTGTTGTTAATGAAAAAGGTATTAGTTGCGTATTTCAGTGCAAGCGGCGTAACAAAGAAAGTAGCTGAGAAGATAGCAGCTGCAGTCAACGGAGACTTGTTCCAAATAGAACCTGCGATTGCCTATTCAGAGGAGGATCTCAACTGGATGAACAAAAATTCAAGAAGCAGTCTTGAAATGAGTGACAAGGATTTCCGCCCGGCAATGATAAAGACAGAATTGAATCTGTCAGAGTATGACAGTATTTTGCTGGGATTTCCTATCTGGTGGTATGTAGCGCCCACAATAATAAACACATTTCTGGAAAGCTATGATTTCTCAGGGAAAAAGATAACTTTGTTCGCAACATCAGGTGGCAGCGGATTTGGCAATACTGTACAAGAACTCAGGAATTCTGCACCGGATGCACATATTGTTGAAGGGAAAATCATGAACATGGCCTCGGCTGAGGATATTCAGAAATTGATTGAGGAAGTTTAAGAAAGCGCCGGGAGGATTAAAATATGATTTACAATGATTTTGGAAATTTGAAGCTGTCAGCTCTCGGCATGGGCAACATGAGGCTTCCTGTACGTAACGGGAATGATAATGATATTGATGTTGAGGCTGCCAGGGAGATGATATCTTTTTGCATGAAATCGGGCATCAATTATTACGATACTGCCTATGGATACCACGGCGGCAACTCAGAACTTGTCGTTGGTGAACTTCTTAAGGAGTATGAAAGAAGCAGCTTCTATCTTGCATCCAAATTCCCGGGATACGACCTTTCCAACATGACGAAGGTAGAAGAGATATTTGAAGAACAGCTAAAGAAATGCCAGGTTGAATATTTTGATTTCTACATGTTCCACAATGTATGCGAGATGAATATTGATGAGTATCTAAATCCGGAATATGGAATCTTCAATTTCCTGATGGAGCAGAAGAAAAAAGGAAGAATCAGGCATCTGGGATTCTCAACACATGGCGATATAAATTGCATCACAAGATTCCTCGAGGCTTACGGTGAGCACATGGAATTCTGCCAGATCGAGCTTAACTATTTTGATTACAGGTTCCAAAATGCCAAGGGCAAAGTCCGGTTGCTTGAGGAGTGGAATATTCCTGTGTGGGTAATGGAGCCGGTAAGAGGCGGTCAGCTGGCTGAACTGACACCTGATGCTGAAGCCAGGATGAGAGAGGCAAGACCTGACGAGGATATTCCGGCATGGGCTTTCAGATTTCTTCAGTCGATTCCCGGTGTGACTGTTACTCTATCCGGAATGTCAGACATGAAGCAACTTAAGGCAAATATCAGCACTTATGATGAAAGCAAGCCGCTTGATGAGGATGAGATGAAGATGATTCTAGGCATTGCAGATGAAATGATCAGCAGGACAACTGTTCCTTGTACAGGTTGTCACTATTGCATATCCAAGTGTCCTAAAGGTCTGGATATCCCATTTCTGCTGAAACAGTATAATGAGGCAATGGTCTCCGGAGCCGGTGACTTCATCGCTTCGATGGCACTTTCATCAATACCGGCAGACAAGCAGCCTGAATGTTGCATTAACTGCCACAGCTGCGAGAGGGTATGCCCTCAAACTATTAAGATTTCTGAGGAACTTAAAAAATTTGCAGCTAAAATGGGCAGACAGTAGGTCTTTTCGAATAACAGATAAAAATTGAAAAACAAGCCTGAGGTAATATAGCCAGGTGTCCATAAAACAGTAGAATCCTCCGTATGGTTGTAATCATACGGAGGATTGTTTTCTGCACATAATTCAAACTTACTGGCGGCGAACGGTTTGTCAAAATCGTTTGATTGCGGCAAGTCCACAGGGGATAGCCGCTTTAGCGGCGCAAGGGGGTGCAGCCACCTTGACGGAAGGTCGTGACGCAGCCATTCCCGGTCAAGCAGTTTTCTTCTGCTGAGGTCGAATGAAGCGACCCGGGACGAACAATACTCCCGAGAGGAGAGTATAGAAGTACGCCCTTTAGTTCCTAAAGGGATTTTTCTTTTGCTCAACTCCCCGACAAACTTGAATTTGAAAACCACAATTTTATAAGTGGTTATTAACCCTCACAGGGTTTTAATAAAATCCTCCAAAAGCCTTGAAAATAAAGGATTTATCGCAA
>ERZ791909.2304-NODE-2304-length-11777-cov-2.719928_pt1 | contig 11777 bp, 7 predicted proteins | sample MGYA00510143_ERZ791909 | MGnify/ENA primary metagenome ERZ791909 (study PRJEB30046, sample SAMN00792093) | human gut metagenome | study: EMG produced TPA metagenomics assembly of the A metagenome-wide association study of gut microbiota in type 2... | reverse complement strand
AGCTTGTCGCCCAGAGAATCAGGGTCGTTGAGCCGGTCCTCGCGCAGCCTGTTGACCTTCTCGTCGATGCGGTGCAGGCTGTCGACCGCACGGTCGGCGCTGGAGGGGAAGTCGGTGTTCGTTTCGTCGCTCATGACTCTCAGTCTAATAGCATCTCAATCATCTCAGCGCAAAAGATGGGCGTTAATGGTGGAGTCATGAACGAGCGCAGACTAGAGTGGAGGCATGAGCGAACAGAACGTGAACGGCACCGTTGCCGTCGAGAACTCTCGTGGCGGCAACGGATTTTTGGTGTTGCTGCGCCACGGCCAGACCGTGTGGAGCGAATCCGGGCAGCATACCGGGCGCACGAACATCCCGTTGACCGCGGTCGGCGAGCAGCAGGCAGCGGATGCCGGAAGGCGCCTGCGCGAAGCTTTCCCCGAAGGATTCAGTCAGGGCTGTGTGTTTTCCAGTCCGCTGAAGCGGGCGTGCCAAACCGCTGAACTGGCCGGTTTTGCGGACCACGGTGTGTTGGACGGCATCGCTGAATGGGATTATGGCCGAGCCGAGGGGCGTACGCGCCAGCAGGTGAGTGAGGCCAGCGGTTTTGAATGGGATGTGTGGCGTGACGGGCCGCGCTCGCTGACGCCCACGCTGGAGGGCGATTGGGTCGAGACCTTACCTTCGGGCGAGCAGGTGCCGGTCCATGCCGGGCCTGGCGAGACGCTGGAAGAAGCAGCGGTACGCGCCAAGAGCGCCATCGATGAGATTACGCCGCTGCTGAAAGACGGCCATAATGTGCTGTTGGTGGCTCATGCGCACATCCTGCGCATCCTCACCTCGCAATGGCTGGGCGTGGACCCGCATTTCGCGCGGTTGCTGCGTTTGGATACGGCGCACTACTCGGTGCTCAGCGTCTATAAGGGAGATAACGTCATCGAACGGTGGAACGCCTAGCCCCGGTTGCGCTGTGATTACGCTGGCCTGCCCGCTGCTGCGGGCGGGCCTTTATTGTTTGTGGTGGGAATTGCGGTATGTCGATAAATGATTTGCAAACGATAGCGTCGCCGTGTTGTTTTTTTTGATGGGCATAAGTGACAATCGATTGCCATGAAAGATATGTTAGCGCTCTCATAATTGCGAACGCTTGCATTGCGATAATGAGGCAAAAATGACTGAATTAATGGGATATTTGTTGACAATGGCCTGAAAATGATGATTTATGACGCGCTGATATTGCTATCGTTTGCAAAAAGAAGCAAACCGTTGCACAATAGTGCATGTCGATAGTCGTAAAGGTGCGTGCTAGCGTACCTGTCCTGACCGGGGACGGCCGGGTCGACGATGAAAGAGAAAGGTTCGATGATGAATCGTACAGTCAAGTCAGCAGTCGCGATGGCGGCTGTCGCTGCGATGTCCCTCGGCGCTTTGGCGGCCTGCGGAAGCTCGACCTCCGGCGATGACGCCAAGGGCAAGGTCTACTACCTGAATTTCAAGCCGGAAGCGGCTGATCAGTGGACCGCTCTGGCCAAGGAATACACCAAGGAAAAGGGCGTTGAGGTCAAGGTGCAGACCGCGGCCTCCGGTACCTACGAGCAGACCCTGAAGTCCGAAATCGCCAAAACCGAAGCCCCGACCTTGTTCCAGGTCAACGGCCCGGTCGGCTACCAGAACTGGAAGAAGTACACCGCCGATATGTCCAATACGGATGTGTACAAGGAGCTCGCCAACCAGGATGTGGCCCTGAAGGATGGCGACAAGGTGGTCGGCGTGCCGTACGTGATGGAAACCTACGGCCTGATCTACAACAAGGACATCCTCAACAAGTACTTCGCGCTGGATGGCGCCAAGGCCACGTCCATGGACGAAATCGACAACTTCGACACCCTGAAGGCCGTGGCCGACGACATGCAGGCCCGCAAGGACGAGCTCGGCATCAAGGGCGCGTTCACCTCCGCCGGCTTCGACTCCAGCTCCGACTGGCGCTTCAAGACCCACCTGGCCAATCTGCCGCTTTACTACGAGTTCAAGGATGACAACGTCACCGAGCAGCCGGCCAAGATCAAGGGCACCTACCTGCCGAACTACAAGAAGATCTTCGACCTGTACATCGCCGACTCCACCACCGACCCCACCCAGCTGAGCGCCAAGACCGGAGATGATGCGAACTCCGAGTTCGCGCTCGGCGAGGCCGCCTTCTACCAGAACGGTACCTGGGCCTGGACCGACCTGCAGAAGGCCGGCATGAAGGCCGAATCCGTGGGCATGATGCCAATCTACACCGGTGTCAAGGGTGAAGAGAAGCAGGGCTTGGCCACTGGTTCCGAGAACTACTGGTGCATCAACGACAAGGCCCCCGACGCCGACAAGAAGGCCACCGAGGACTTCCTGTCTTGGGTGATCACCTCCGACACCGGCAAGAAGGCCATCTCTCAGGACATGGGCTTCACCACCCCGTTCAAGACCTTCGATGATGTCAAGTTTGACAACCCGCTGACTGAAGCCGCTGTTGAGGATCAGAAGTCCGGCAAGACCCAGGTTTCTTGGAACTTCACCATGATGCCGTCCGAAGAGTGGAAGAACAAGGTCGGCCAGGCACTGCTCGAGTACGCGCAGGGCACCGGCAAGTGGGATGCCGTCAAGACCGCCTTCGTGGACGGTTGGGCTTCCGAATACGAGGCCTCGCACTGAGTCTCATAGAGTCCCATAGCCGATAAGCAACAATCCGCGGCGCCCCTGCCTTTCCTTCTCCAGGGGCGCCGCTTTGTATTGCTGAGTCTCGCACAAAATCGTCCGCCGCAGAAAAGTGTGAGGCACGCACCCGCTCAATCGCACGCTGTGGGGCCATGAATCGGCGATTTTTCGCCATTCTCCACAATGTGCGATTGAGCGTTATTGTGCGGTTGCCTCACACTTTTTCTATGGTGGGCTTTGTTGTGTGAGCCTACTTAACGCGGGAGGTGGAGGAGCGGACCTTCAGCTGGGCCGGGAACACGATGTAGGGTTGCTCAATCGGCTTTTCGTCAATGAGATCGAGCGTCATGCGGGCTGCCACGCGGGCCATTTCCACCGGATCCTGGCGGATGGTGGTCAGGCCGATATCGCCGGTGTAGAAACTATCGTCGTAGCCGATCAACGAGACGTCGCCGGGCACGGAGAATCCATTGCGCTCCAGCTGGAACATAAGCGGCAAAGCAATGCCATCCTCTTGGCATGCGATGGCGGTGGGCATCTCGTCTTGGCTTATGAGTTGGTTGACCACGTCGCTGATTTCATAACGTCCATCGTCATCGACCTTGCAGACGATAACCTGCGGCTCGATGCCTTCCCTGCGGCAGCAGGCGGTGAATGAGTCGAATCGGCTTTGCACGGAGAAGCTCAGCGACACCTCGCGATTGGTGCTGATGTAGGTGATGCGGCGATGTCCGAGATTGATAAGATGGCGGGCGGCCAGCGTGGAGCCCTGCACATCGTCGATATTGACGGCGGCGGTAAAGCCGCGGGCTTCGGGTTCGACTGAATTGATGCCGACGATCGGCACGCCGACCGAAGCCAGTTGCGCGATTTCGTTGTTGTCGATATCGAAAGACGCCACAATCACGGCATCGGCGTTACGGCGTACCGGCAACATCTCGAAGAATTCCTTGCGCTCCTCGATGCTGGAAATCTGGAATACCGAAATATCGTAGCCCTGCGTGTGCAGCACCTCGTTGAGCCCCTCGATGACCGAGGCGGTGAACCACAGGCGGATATGGCCGCTCATCAGTACTGCGATGCGCAGGGAGCGGCCGGATTTCAGGGCCGCAGCCGAGCGGGAGAGTGAGAAATTGAGTTTGTCGGCGATGGCGAGCACGCGCTCGCGGGTCTTGGCCGACACCAGATCCGGCCTGGTGAAGGAACGTGAGACGGTGGAGATGGAGACGCCGGCCTCGCGGGCGACATCCTGAATGCTCGTAGCCATTGCAGCCCCCTTGCGTTGAATGGAAAATCGCAATACACATGCACAACTGACTCCAGTGTACATGCTGATTGATTGATCTGCGGCGATGACAACGATTGTATTACAAACGTTTGCAAAGTGTCTATGTCGGCGTTAGATTGGCTTTATATAGCCATTATCTTAGGTGAAAGAAGATTGCTGGAGCCGGAGTGTGCTCGAACTTGAAACGCCTAAAATGACAACGTTTGACATATAATGATTCGACGTTTACTATGAACATAGGCTTGAACGAGAACAGGCCGTGCATGCGGTTCTCGATCGGCAAGCTCGCATTGAGTTGAACTCCGCAGCCGGCGCACGATGCAGTGTCACAACGCAGCGGACTCAAGGAGGAGGAAAAGTCATGATCAGCATGGCTGGCAAGGCGATACGCAGATGGTGGGCGCTGTTCGCGCTCCCCACATTCGCCGCATTCATCATCGGGTTCCTGGTGCCCTTCATCATGGGCGTCTACTTAAGCTTCTGCGAATTCACCACCGTTACCGACGGTGAATGGGTGGGGCTTAAGAACTATGGCAAAGCGTTGAAAGACAAGGAATTCCTGCACGCGCTCGGCTTCTCCACCGCGTTCACCATCGTGACCACCATCGTGATCAACGTGATCGCCTTCGCCATCGCCTACATGCTGACCAAGGCGATCAAGGGCTCCACGCTGTTCCGCTCGGTATTCTTCATGCCGAACCTTATCGGCGGCATCATCCTGGGCTACATCTGGCTGCTGCTCCTGAACGGCGTACTAGCCCACTGGGGCCGCGCCCTGACCTATAAGGCGTCCTACGGGTTCTGGGGCTTGGTCATCCTGGTGTGCTGGCAGCAGATCGGCTACATGATGATCATCTACATCGCCGGCCTGCAAGCCCTGCCCACCGATGTGCTGGAGGCCGCGGCCGTGGACGGCGCCAACGGACGGCAGACCATGTTCCGCATCATCATCCCGCTGATGATGCCGTCCATCACCGTGTGCTCCTTCCTGACCGTGACCAACGGTTTCAAGCTCTACGATCAGAACCTCGCATTGACCAACGGTGCGCCGAGCAACATGTCTGAAGGTCTGGCGCTGAACATCACCCGCACCTTCTACGGCCGTATGGGCTGGGAAGGCGTCGGCCAGGCGAAGGCCGTGCTGTTCTTCATCCTGGTCGCGGTCATCGCCCTGATTCAGAACAAGCTCACCACGAGCAAGGAGGTGGCAGCCTGATGAACGAGAACAAGCCTGTGAAGCATGGCGCATTATGGACCGTGCTGTTTGCCGTTGTCTCCCTGTTCTGGATTTTCCCGATCGTCCTGGTGCTGATCAACTCCTTCAAGCAGAAGGCGTACATCTCCAAGAACGCGTTCTCCCTGCCTGCCGGCAAGGCGTTCGTGGGACTTGAGAACTATGTGCGCGGCATCGAGACCACGCAGTTCTTCGCCTCCTTCGGCTGGACGTTGCTTATCACCGTCGGCTCGGTGGTGCTGATTCTGGTGTGCACCTCGATGTGCGCATGGTGGATCGTGCGCGTGAACAACTGGGCCGCGAAGCTGCTCTACACCCTGTTCCTGTTCAATATGATCGTGCCGTTCCAGATGGTGATGTTCACCCTCTCCAAGATCGCCGACATGCTGAAGCTCAATACCCCGTGGGGCCTGTGCATCGTGTACCTCGGTTTCGGTGCCGGTCTGGCCGTGTTCATCTTCACTGGCGTGATCAAGGGCATCCCGCAGGAGCTTGAGGAGTCCGCCATGATCGACGGCGCGTCAGTGCCGCGCATCTTCTTCCAGATCGTGGTGCCGATTATGAAGCCGTCGATCGTCTCGGTGGCCATCCTCGAAGCCATGTGGATCTGGAACGACTACCTGCTGCCGTACCTGACGCTCGACCTCGGCAAGTACAAGACCGTCTCGGTCGCCGTGCAATACCTCAAGGGCGGCTACGGTTCCGTGGATATGGGCGCCATGATGGCCTGCCTGGTGCTGGCCATCATCCCCATCATCGTCTTCTACTTGGTATGCCAGAAGTATATAGTCTCTGGTGTCATGGCGGGCGCGGTCAAGGGTTGAGCCCGACAATTTGGCTCCCCTCCCTGAGGGGAGCCAAAAGCTGTACAAGGAGTAGTTGATGAACTGGCTGGCACCGGACTCGAAATTCATGCGCGCGTGGAGCAATCTTGTTGACGGCGTATGGATCAACATTCTGATGCTGGTCACTTCGATTCCGATCATCACCATCGGTGCGGCCCTGACTGCCGGCCATGATGCTTGCCGCCGCTCCATCGAGGGCGAGGGCAAAGGCGTAACCTCCAACTACTTCAAGTCATTCAAAACCAACTTCATCAAAGCCACACTGCTGTGGCTGCCGTTCTTGGTGGCGCTGATTGCACTGGTCTGGTCATGGATCGTCCTGCAGATCACGCCGCTGCTCATCATCAAATTCGCGCTGACCATCCTCTGGCTTATCGGTTTCGAATGGGTGTTCGCGCTTCAGGCACGCTTCGAGAACACCGTGGCCGGCACCTTGAAGAACGCCTTCATCTTCGGCATCTCCCACATCGCGATGACCGTGGCCCTGGTCATCGTGGATGCCGTGTTCGTGGCACTGCTGGCGGCCAGCTGGTTCCACATGCCCGGTGGACTGTTCCTGCTGGTGATCCTTGGTTACGGCACCATGCTGATGCTCCATATCCCCGTCGCCGAGCGTGTCTTCAAGCCATATCTCATTGACTAGGCGGGTTCTCACGAATATGCGGCGATCTTCGAGGTCTGAGCGCTCTCTGTCCACGCAAGCGCGGTAAAGATAACAAATTAATAACAGTTTGGGGCGGCTGGCGGAGCGGGGTGCCGATTGAGGGGTATTAGTGATTGGCTTGGAAGGGGGCTTTTGGCATACGGGGAGTGTTCGGGCTGGGCGGTTGCCCCCCGTAAGTGCTTATATACATAAGGAATCTGGCACACTGAGTCTCAGTGCCGTAATGGTATCATCGCAAATAATGTTTGCGTTCACGTAGAGGCGAACGAGACACTCGACAAGTGGGTCGAGGCAAAGGACAAGGAGAGATGCGGTGAAGCATTGGAAGAAGATGGCAGCATCGTTGATTGCAATATCAACGATGGTGGCAGTAGTTCCGACGACGTATGCCATGGAATCGGAAGATTCCCAACCACAGACAACCGATACCGCGACAGTGCAGACTACTAAGGCTGCTGAACCGACGCTGCTCGCCAGCTGGGACTTCACGGGCAAAAACGGCACCACGAACAGCGTGATTGCCGATTCGACCGGCAAGTACGACCTGACGCTGAAGGACGGCGCCAAGATCGAACAGTACGGTGACCGCAGCAACAACGAGGCGCTCTCACTGCGCGGCGATGGCCAGTACGCCCAGATCGATGACCAGCTGTTCAAGGATGCGGGCGACTCCTTCACTCTGGAGTTCGCGTCCAAGACTCAGCACGACGACAGCGGCAAGTTCTTCTCGTTCATCGTCGGCAAGGACGGCTCGAACGACGCCAACACCACCGATCAGGCCAGCGCCAACAAGTACCTGATGTTCTACAACAGCAAGACCGCCATCAAGGGCGTTATCTCCAACAACAACTGGGGTAACGAACAGGGATCCAAGGTCACCGTTTCCGGCAACGACAACAGCTGGGCCGATTACAAGATTGTCGTGGACGGCACCAACCTTGCCGTGTTCCGCAACAATGCCCTGATTATTTTCAAGGCCAACACCGGCATCAAGATGAGCGATCTCGGCGCGACCACCGCCTACATCGGCAAGTCGTTCTACTCCGTCGATGAGTACTGGAATGGTGCAATGGATGACATCAAGGTCTACAGGGGCGCTGACCTGACCATGCCGACCGCCGTTGCGATTTCCGGCACCGGTGTGGTGAACAACAAGCTCACCCTGATTGAGAAGGACTCCACCAAGCTCACCGCCACCGTCACTCCGGACGACGCCGTGAGCAAGAACGTCACCTGGTCCTCCTCCGATGAGTCCGTGGCCAAGGTCGCCGCAGACGGTACTGTAACCGGCGTTAAGGCTGGTACTGCCACCATCACCTCCACCACTGAGCTGGGTGGTGTGAAGGCCGAACTGCCCGTCACCGTTGAGCCGATGAACGCCAAGAACGCTGCCGCAGCCGACCTCGATGCCGCGATTGCTGCGCTGAAAGTTCCGGCGGCCGAGAATCTGCCGCTAGTCGCCAAGGGCACCAAGAACGGCTCGGCGATTACGTGGAAGTCCTCGGACGAGAAGCTCATTACGTCCACTAACGAGAAGTACGAAAACAAGACCACTGGTGCCGATGACCCGTATCGTGGTGCTGGCATCATCAATCGTCCGGCCTACGGCGACGGTGATTCCAAGCCGGTTACGCTGACCGCCACCGCTTCCTACAACGGCGGTGAGAAGGTCACCAAGACCATCGAGGTCACTGTCAAGGAGAAGACCCGCATCGCGCCTGACACCGGCTATGCGGCCGTCACTTTTGAGAGCGACAGCAACGGTGGAGAAAAGGCCTGGGTGGCTTCCACTGAGAAGAACGATTTCTTCACGTTTAAGACTCGCAACAATGGCCAGGCGGTACTTACCAATGATGCAGACACGGGTGGCTTGCGTGACATGTTCGTGCTGCGTTCCCACGAAGGCGACAAGTACTACCTGATTGCCACTGATCTCAAGGTCTCGTCAATGGGCTGGAGCCAGAACCAGGTTAACGGTTCTCGGAAAGTTGAGGTCTACGAGTCCACCGATATGATGAACTGGACCCGTACCAACGGCGACGGCAACGGCGGCATCACCATCAACACGCCGAACGCCGGTATGACCTGGGCGCCGGAAGCTTACTGGGATGATGACCTGAACGCTTACGTGGTGTTCTTCTCTTCCCGCATGTTCACTGATGACACCCGTACCACTCCGGTCAAGAACGACAAAACCGGCAATAGCTCCTATGCTCAGGTGCGTTACGCCATCACCCGCGACTTCGTGAACTTCACCGAGCCGCAGATGTGGCAGGACACCGGCTACTCGCGCATTGATTCCACCGTGCGTAAGATCGGTGGCTACTACTACCGATTCACCAAGAATGAGCAGGGCGGTGCCGCTGGCGATTACATCACCACTGGTAAGAGCATCTTCCTTGAGCGTTCCAAGGTGCTGACTGCACCGACCACCGAGGCATCTCCGGGTCAGGACCCGAACACCGGTTGGCAGCTGCTCGAGCAGGCGTTGCTGCCGTTCGAAGGACCAGAGACCATCAAGCTCAACAAGGATGACGAACTCAACACGAAGGACGACGACGGCTACATTCTGCTGTCCGACAACTTCGCCTACCGTGCATTTATGACCACGGGTGCCGAGCTTTCCAAGACCACGTGGGACAACCCGATGACCAAGCGTTACCCGGACTTCAACAACGAAAAGAAGCCGGTCAAAGCCGAGCCGGGCGCTCAGGGCTACATCACTCAGGGTGCTAACGGCGGTCTGCCGGACAAGGTGCGTCACGGTGCGTTCGTGAACGTGCCTGAGTCTGTGCTCAAGGTGACGAAGTCCTGGACCGCTGCCAACCCGACGCACATCGAGGCTGTTGACTCCACCACCAAGGCCGTGTACAACGCCGGCACCCGCGAGCTCACCGCCACGGTGACCGCCGCCGATAAGGGCACGCTCGCCGGTTCGGTGAAGTTCTCTGCTGGCGACTGGTCCAAGACCGTGAAGCTCGACGCCGAAGGCAAGGCCACTGTGACCCTCCCGGCCAGCGTCTCTGGCACTGTTGCGGTTGCTTACGACGGCTACACCGATGGTTTGGTCAATCCATCCGATACTACGGTTGACGGCATTGAACAGGGCAAGGTCGATTTGGCTGAGCTCAACAAGCAGATCGCCGCTGCCGAAGCGCTCAAGGAATCCGATTACACGGCTGATTCCTGGGCTGCGCTCGCCAAGGCACTGCAGGCTGCCAAGGCTGCGCTCGCTTCCTCCGACCAGGCTGTGATTGACAAGGCCGCCGCTGATCTGAGCGCCGCCATCGCAGCATTGCAGAAGGCGGAAACGCCCACCAAGCCGGATACCGGCGATGGTGACAACAAGGGCGATAACGCAGGCGACAAGACCGACAACAAGACCGATGACACCAAGTCTGACGGCAAGTTGCCGGCCACCGGTGCCGCCGTATATGGCGTGAGCGGTGCCATGGTGCTGCTCGCCGCTGCCGGCACTGCGCTGTCCATCTGGCGCAAGCGCCGCGCATAACTGAGTAGCTGCTCACTGCAACGCACAGAAAATCGCACAGTATATGTGTGATTTTCTGTGCGTTTTAATGTATAACAGCACATGCGTCATTTTTTTTGGCTATTCGCTGTTTGTGGTGGGTGATGGTCAAGTGGTGGTGACGGCTTTGAGGTCGAGTCTGCCGCAGGTCAGGTAGATCATGGTGGCGAAGTAGTCCATGTTGCGGAAGCCTCTCGCCCGTCGTTTGACGTTCTGGATGACGCTGTCGGCGCCCTTGAGCACGGCGTTGGTGTACGGGTGCTCGAAGTAGGCGACGATCTCGGCGAAGTGGCGTCGGATCATGCGGGCGAAGTCCTTCATGGGCTCGAGCCTCGAGTGCATCATCCACGAGCACAGGCGATGCAGGCGCACCCATGCCTCGGACGGGGTGCGGCTGTCCGTGTAGATGTCCTGCAGGACCTCGCGCATCCGGCAGGCGCGGCCGGTCTTCAACCGTTGCCTCGTCAGGTTGCGCTTGGTCTCCACCTGCAGTTCGGTCAGGCTTTCCTCGTTGCGCAGCCACAGGTACTTGGTCCGTTTGAGCAGCGGGTTGGAGCGGCCTTCCGTCTTCCCGGCCTTGTCGACGGCCTCGTTGGCGTGCCTGGCCACGTGGAACTTGTCGACGATCCGCCGCGCATGGGGCAGATGCTCACGGATGCCCTTCCGGAAGCCCAGGCTCATGTCGCAGGCGACCAGACGCACATATTCCGGGACCCCGTTGTGGTCCATGAAATCACGCGAGAACCGTTCGACCGTGGCCGGGTCCTTGCCCGGCGTCACGTTGATGATATCGTGCTCCACGAGATCGGCGACCACGGTGATGTAATTGCGGCCCCTGCGGCTGGTCTCGTCGATGCCGATGGCCTCCACACCCATGTAGTCCTCCAGCCTCCTCGCCTCGTCGACGTAATGGGCGATGAACCGCCACAAACGGGTGTCGGTCTCGTCCAATTGCTCGGCGAGCGTGCCGGCGGGCAGGTGGCGGGCCATCTCCACGGCCCACGCCTCGAACAGGAGCGTGAACCCGCTGCCGGGCCTGGCCCACGGGGTGGGCACCGTCCTCCCCCCGCACCCAAACCTGTGTTTTAGCAAGTTGGCGTCCGCTTTGTGAGCGGTGTTTTTCCGCAGTGTAGGCAGCGGGTTTTCCGCAGGGTGTGCGGTATCGGCCGCTGCCTGTCTGCGTTGTGTTGGTTATTTGGTCATGAGGGCGTGTTCGCTTCGGTAGGAGCGGCCCTCGAATCTGATGAGCCGTCCGTGGTGGACGGTGCGGTCGATGAGGGCGGCGGCCATGTTCTTGTCGCCGAGCACGCGTCCCCATCCGCTGAATTCGATGTTGGTGGTGTAGATGATGCTCCTTGTCTCGTAGGAATCGGAAATGATCTGGAAGAGGAGCCTGCTGCCCTCCTCGTCTATGGGCAGGTAGCCGAACTCGTCGATGATGAGAAGTCGGGCCTTGCCGATGCTCGCGAGTTCCCGGTCGAGCCGGTTCTCCTGCTGGGCGCGGCGCAGACGCATGAGCAGTCCGGTCGCGGTGAAGAAGC
>ERZ791909.2299-NODE-2299-length-11794-cov-2.064145_pt1 | contig 11794 bp, 9 predicted proteins | sample MGYA00510143_ERZ791909 | MGnify/ENA primary metagenome ERZ791909 (study PRJEB30046, sample SAMN00792093) | human gut metagenome | study: EMG produced TPA metagenomics assembly of the A metagenome-wide association study of gut microbiota in type 2... | reverse complement strand
TGCCTTTTGTGTCCTCCGTCATATCCGGCGGACATCTTTCAACTAATTATAACATAATCTTCTGTATAAAAAAAACTATTTTTCCCTATTGTACAGATTTTATATAATTTACGATTTCCTTCACACATTCATCCAGATTATGATTCCGAAATCGCTTCCATATACCAGCTTTCAGAATATTTTCTTCAGAAAAATCATTCTGGTCTGCCAGAAAGCGCCTGCACATCTCCTCGTACTTCGGCACTTCCTGCGTTTTTTCCCGGGCAAGGGCACGTTCCAGACGCTCCCCGTCCTCCACTTCTATATAAACCGGCCAGATAACCTCATTGCCATAATACTCCCGAAGACGCATATAAGACTCCAGCGTACCAATTCCAAGGTAACTGTCATTTCCTACAGAAACCTGTCCGTCATCCGCTGTAAAATATGTCCACGGGCCATAAACCGTCTGATAGGTACGTGCTTCAATCAGCTTCCCGTTTCTTCGGAACTCTTTCAGTTTATTCTCATCTGTAAAAAAATATTCTCTTCCGTTCTTTTCTCCATCACGGATCGGACGGGTCGTATAAATCACAAGCCGTTTAAGCCCCAGTTCCTGGTTTTCTTCCAGCTGCCTGTAAATACTGTCCTTACCGGAAGAGCTTTTTCCCATAATGTAAAAAATCTTTCCCATTTATCTCCTCTGCTGCCATACGCCTGTTTACTCATTCTTCACAACGCATACAGTCTCACTTGTCTGGTCACTCAGGCCCTGTACCTCAAAGCCCTGTTCCAGGTATCTTCTCACATTTTTTACGAAATGTCCAGAAATCTGTTCCCCCGGAACAATCAGCGGAATTCCTGGCGGATAAAGATATGCAAATTCCGCAGAAGTCCGCCCGATACATTCATCCAGCGGATATCGTTCATTCTCTGCATCCATCGCCTCCGAAATACGCATCATCTGTTTCATTTTTCCGTTTTTCAGCGGTTCCTTTTCCACGGGTTCCTCTCTGTACTTTAACGATTCTCTCCGGTCAATCTCTTCAACCGCTTCGCAAAGTCTTCGGAATCCCTCTTCCGTATCCCCGACTGCTGCCAGTGCCAGAACATAATTCTCCGCCTCCATCTCCATTTCCAGATGGAACTCCTCCCGGAGAATCTGATGCAGCTGCCTTCCGTTCAGTGAGCTGTCCACTGTGGAAAGCAGAAGCTTGGATCTGTCGAAATCAAAAACCCTCTGGCACTCACAGGCCTGCGGAGTCACCAGCCGGATATATTTACACTTTCCAAGACGCTCCCGGGCTTTTTCCAGATTCTCTGTAAATACCCGGAACATCTCATCGCCCTCACGCTCCAGCTTATCCATGCAGGCATCAATACTGCTCATCAGAACATAGGACGGACTGCTGCTCTGGTAAATTCCCAGAAAACGTATCAGCTTTTCCCGGCTCACCCGGTCACTGCAAAGATGGATCACACCTGTCTGTGTCAGACAGGGCAAAGTTTTATGCACACTGTTGATCACCACATCTGCGCCAAGTTCCGCCGCAGAAACCGGAAAATAATCCGAAAAGTGAAAATGTGCCCCATGGGCTTCATCCACGATCAGCGGAATACCATGATTATGGACAACCTCCGCAATCCGCGCCACATCCGACACGATCCCGTCATAGGTCGGGGATGTGATCAGCACCGCTTCAATCTCCGGATTCTCTGCCAGGTACATTTCCACACGGCTCGGTGAGATTCCGCCGTTTATCCCCAGTCTGGGATCCTCATGTGGATAAATATATGTAGCCCCCAGATCTCTTAAATAAATTGCATGGTAAACCGCCTTATGACAATTCCGTGCGATCAGGATCTGGCCTCCCTTACCCACAGCCGCAGACACCGCAGCCAGAATCGCCCCGGAACTTCCATTAATACTGTAAAAACTCTCCGGCACACCATAGAGCCTGGCAACATCCTCCTGGGCCCTTTTCAGGAGATCCTCCGCATGATGCAGATTATCGAATCCGTTAATCTCCGTAATATCTCTCTCCACCGGAAAATCTCCGTCCACAGCCAGCGGATTGCGCTTATGTCCGGGCATATGAAACGGGTAAAAATCACTTCTGCCGTATGACTCCAGTTTTTTATACAATCTTTCTTCCATAATTCTCCTTTTTCAGCCAAACATTAAAGCGTTCATGTAATAATAAAGAGGGACTATCCTTAAACGATATTCCCCCTCTTTATCCTCATCGTATCTGTAATCCGGTATTTTCTCACACCTTAAACCGGTATCCCACACCCCAGATTGTCTCAATATACTGAGGCTTGGCAGTATTAAACTCAATCTTTTCACGGATCTTCTTAATATGCACCGTCACAGTAGCGATATCACCCACAGATTCCATATCCCAGATTTCACGGAAAAGTTCCTCTTTCGTAAATACCCTGTTGGGATTTTCAGCTAGGAATGTCAGAAGATCAAACTCTTTGGTGGTAAATGTCGTCTCATCGCCATTGACCCATACACGTCTTGCCGTCTTATCAATCTTAATACCACGAATTTCAATCACATCATTCTTGTGCACATTGGAACCAACCAGACGGTTATAACGCTCCATATGCGCCTTCACACGGGCAACCAGCTCACTTGGACTGAACGGCTTGGTCATATAATCATCTGCGCCAAGACCAAGTCCACGAATCTTATCAATGTCGTCCTTCTTTGCGGAAACCATGATGATCGGTGTATTTTTCTCCTCACGGACCTGTCGGCAAATGTCGAAACCGTCCACCTCCGGAAGCATCAGATCCAGAATAATCAGATCAAATTCTTCTTTCATGGCACGTACAAGACCGGTATCTCCACGGTTCTCAATCTCCACCTCAAAACCGGAAAGCTCCAGATAGTCCTTCTCCAGATCTGCAATCGCTTCCTCATCTTCTATGATCAAAATTCTACTCATTCATCGGTACCTCCTGATATTTTCTAAGGACAAAATACATAATCGTTCCGATTCCCAGCCGGCTCGTTGCCCAGACCTTTCCGCCGTGATCCTCCATGATCTTCTTTACGATGGAAAGTCCGATACCGCTTCCTCCCTTGGAAGAATTTCTGGAAACATCGGTACGGTAAAAACGGTCAAAAATATACGGCAGATCCTTGGCGGCAATTCCCTTGCCGTTATCCTCGATCTCCACCTGAATAAAATCACCCACATCCTTCACACGAAGCTGAATGATCCCCTTAGGCTTCTCCATATATTTAATGGCATTGCTCACAATATTATGAATCACACGGCGGATCTGCTCTCCATCCGCAATCACCTGGACATCTTTCTCCACATAATTGGCATACACAAGCTCAATTCCCCTGGTCTCCATCTCAAGTCCAAGTTCCTCCGCACAGTCCGAAAAATAATCCTCCACATTCAGCTTGCTGAACGTATACGGAATACGATTGGTATCAATCTTGGAATAAAATGTCAGCTCATTGATCAGATGATCCATCTCATTGGTCTTATTATAAATGGTACGTACATACCGGTCCATCTTCTCCGGTGTATCCGCCACCCCATCCATAATGCCTTCCACATAGCCCTTCACCGCAGTGATCGGCGTCTTCAGGTCATGGGAAATATTACTGATCAGTTCCTTGTTCTCCTTATCCATCAGGATCTTCTCTTCCGTGGACTCCTTCAGCCGTTTACGCATCTCCTCAAAATCCTGGCAAAGCTGGGAAAATTCATCCTTTCCCTCAACCTCCAGCACAAAATCCAGATTACCTTCTTTAATGTTCTGGGTTGCCTTCTTAAGCTTCACCAGAGGAACTGCAATACTCCGATAAATCCACAGTCCCACAGACAATGCGGTAAAAACAAGAATGATCGTTGCGGTCAGAATCATATCCTTGGCCATCAGCTTCACCTGGCTGCTGGAAGACTGCGCCAGGGAAATATCGTAGATCATCTGATTCGAATCTGAAGCCTGGCTGCTGCTCTCCTGTACATGTTTCGCCTGCGTCTGGCTGAACCCATAAAGACTCGCGGAAAAAAGAAGCAGCGGCAGCAGGATGATCGCAACGAAGCCCACAATAATACGTGTTTTTAACTTCATCTGTATCTCCGTCCTTTATAAATTCACACATTCACATACACGTATTATAACATAAACTATATTCCCTATCTCTAAATTTTCTATAAAAAACCCCATCTCACCATGCAAGAAGCCCCCGGTACTGGCATTACCGGGGGCCTCACTCTTTGTTCTTCTGAAATGATTATTCGTAGCTGTTGCAAAGATACTTCTTCAGAGTCTCAACCTTGTCCAGATGCTCCCATGGAAGATCAACATCTGTACGGCCGAAATGACCATAAGCAGCAGTCTGCTTGTAGATCGGACGGCGAAGGTCAAGCATCTTGATGATACCAGCCGGACGAAGATCAAAGTTATCACGGATGATTTCAACCAAACGGCTGTCGGATAATTTGCCGGTACCAAACGTATCTACCATAACAGAAGTCGGATGCGCAACACCGATTGCATAGGAAAGCTGGATCTCACACTTGTCAGCAAGACCGGCTGCAACAATGTTCTTTGCAACATAACGTGCAGCATAAGCAGCAGAACGGTCAACCTTTGTGCAGTCCTTACCGGAAAAAGCACCGCCGCCGTGACGTCCTGTTCCGCCGTAGGTATCAACGATGATCTTACGACCTGTCAGACCACTGTCACCGTGAGGTCCACCGATAACAAAACGACCTGTCGGATTGATGAAATACTTCGTATCCGCATCAACCATATCAGCCGGAATGATCGCATCAAAAACATACTTCTTAATATCCTCATGGATCTGCTCCTGAGTAACATCCGGATCATGCTGTGTAGAGCATACAACAGCATCGATTCTCTTCGGCTTGCCGGCCTCATCATACTCAACAGTAACCTGAGTCTTTCCATCCGGTCTTAAATATTTCAGAGTGCCGTCCTTACGAACCTTTGTCAGCTGCTGAGCAAGCTTGTGAGCCATGTTGATGGCATATGGCATATACTCCTCAGTCTCATTGGAAGCATAACCAAACTGAAGACCCTGGTCACCGGCACCGATGGAATCCAGCTCGTCCTCATTCATATCGTCCTCTTTCTGCTCAAGAGCCTTGTCAACACCCATAGCGATATCTGTGGACTGCTTGTCAAGTGATGTGATAACCGCACAGGTATCTGCATCAAAACCATAATCAGCATTGTCATATCCGATCTCACGGATCGTATCACGAACGATCTTCTGGATATCAACATTAGCTTTGGTTGTAATCTCACCCATAACAAGTACAAGACCTGTAGTAGTAGCAGTCTCGCATGCAACACGGCTCATCGGATCCTGCTCCATCATAGCGTCAAGGATGGCATCAGAAATAGAGTCGCAGACTTTGTCAGGATGTCCTTCAGTTACAGATTCAGATGTAAATAAAATTTTTTCCATGTTCTTCTCCTTTTGTAATAAAACAACGGTTATAGACATAAAAAACAGCCCGTACAATCCGGACTGTTTAAATTCTGTAAACAATCCTCTTATTGTTCGATGACTCGCTCAGGTTGGCACCTTCCTACACAAACAGGGGTTGCCGTGGCTTCGCAGATCCTTTGTATCTCCACCACTCTGAATAAAAGGCTATCTTTTATGAAATTACTGCAACACATACAATATACTTCTCATCCCTAAATGTCAAGAAATTTTTTCTACAAAATTCTCTTTTGATAAAAAAAAGACAATATCATGAAAACCTGTTGTTTATTCCACAAAGAAAGACCAGACATTTCTGCCTGGCCTTTCCTCATGAGCATCCTCTATGAGGAGCTCTTATTTTTTCTTTTTTCTCTTTACTGCAATTCCTGCTGCACCACCAATTACCACTGCTGCTGCAAGAATTCCAACCCATACGCCAATCGGTGTATCATCTCCGGTCTTTACAGAAGTACGTCCTGTCGTTCCTCCGTTATCAGATGTACCACCGCCTGGTGTATTGTTATCCTGAGAAGGTGTCACAGAAGGCTGTGTTCCCGGTGTCGGAGTCGCTGTCGGATCAGGTTCTGTCTCCTGGCTGTTGGTAATCTCAATGTTGTTAATATAGCTTTCGCTCTTATTCAGAACTACATCGCCTTCACCACTTACGTCAAACAGGAATGTGTCCTTATCAATCGGATTTCCTTCTTCATCTGTCTCCATTACTGTATAAGTAACAGAATCCGGTTCCTCATTTGCCTCGAAAGAAACCTCGGCCCTTACTGAACCATTCTGTTCAAGTTCTACATTATTGATCAGTGTAAGTGTTCCATCAGACTCTTCTCTGAAAATACCGGCATAGAAAGTATCCGCTACTGTATCTTCGTTTCCGTCGACAAGGACTTTCTTGGTAATATCAATATATCCTCTTAAGGAGAATCCATCCGGAATAAAGTAATAGTAGTTATTTACATAGGACACGGATTCCGCAGTACCACTCCTGCTGACTGTAGCTTCATTGGACTCATTCTCATCAGGATCTGTAACATTGTAATAAAATGTGTTTCCGTCCTCCACTTCGATCACATCATTGATCGTCATCGGATCTCCGTTTTCATCCAGCTCAAATATATAATAGGTTCCATCCGGCACATTGGACCAGGTCGCTGTTCCACTGTGTGCATTGACAAGATGAATATCCTTCATATAATCACTGCGAAACGGAATGGTTCCATCTTTATCCAGAAACAGGCCAACCTTATAAACCGCATCATCTGCTTCCATGTCAAGAACATCAAAATTCTTGTCAATATAAAACAGCTGCTTGGTAACCTGAATTTTCGTTTCTTTTCCACTGTCATTTGTTACAGCTTTCGGATATGCCTGAACATCATAGGTCCATCCGGTTCCCTCTTCTGCAAAAGGAACCGAAAGAAGCATTGGGGAAACAGACACCTTACCATCCCGGTTATCCTGTACAATCAGATACATGCCTTCCTGCTGATTGCTGTACACGATTTTTCCCTGTGCGTCTGACTGTTTTTCAATTCCGGTAAGCCCGATTTTTTTTACTGCGGCAGAAAGAGTCTCTGCGGCAGAATACCAGTCTTCCGCTGTTTTCAGATTTTCAAAATCGACTCCCGTAAACTGAAGCGCACTGTCTGCCACAAAATGCACATTTCCATCATAGGATACACTTCCTACTTTATAGAGTGTCAGCTTTACATTTGGAATCGGTTTCTGGGTTCCGTCATCTCCGGTTTCCTGAACGGTCAGGCTGATAGTTCCGGTTTTTCCGGCTTCATAATTACCGGCCAGAACGATCTGTGACAGACTGCCGATCAGCATTACGCCCATCACCAGAAATGCCAGAAAACTGCTAAAAAAATTTTTCCGCTTAGTTCTCTTTTCCACTTTTTTCTGCCTCCTCTTTTTCTCCCGATACCCGCCTCTTTTCACCGCGACGGACAATCAGATAAACCAGCAGTATCAGGATAACAAGCACTACACTTCCCGCAGCTAGAACCTTCCTTGGATCTGTCTTTGCAAGCATCTGCGGAATTGTCTCATTACTTTCCTCTTCTTCCACATATTCTGTACGGATTCCCCGCACCAGAAGTCTGTGTGTATTTACACCATATGGGGTACAGGTGACAAGGGTTACAAGATCTTTTCCTTCTACAATATCCAGTTCACTGGTTTCGTCCGGAAGAACTGTCTTGATCTGGTCTACTTTATAAGCCAGGTTTTTTCCAAGAATATGCAGAATAAAAATATCTCCCACTTCCATCTGATCCAGGTCTGTAAAAAGTTTCGCATTGGGAAGCCCTCTGTGCGCCGCAAGTACCGCATGTCTGCTGGCACCTCCAATTGGAAGGCTGGTTCCTTCTACATGACCTACACCTTTTTCCAGGACATTTTTGCTGAGGCCATGATAGATTGCAAGTTTTGCCTGAATTTTTGGAATTTCGATACTTCCCATCAGACCGTCCCCGTTTGGATCAAGAACCTCATCATAAGGATGTGTCGGTTCATAATCCTCTTCCTCATCAAAAGCGTCCACAATGGAATTCACAGGATGTTCCGCATTGTATTCTTCTGCCTCTTTCCAGAGCTTCTCATAATTCTCTTCTGAAAGATTCGAAGTCGACTGTTCATATTTGCTGATCAGTTTTGCATTCCTGTACTGATTCCACATATCACTGAATGTAGGATAAAGAAAAATTCCTGCCCCTGTCAGAAACACTGCTGCTATAAAAATATTAAGGACAACATTTCCTTTTTTCTTCTTTTTCTTTTTTGCCATAAATTATTTCCTGCGTCGTTTTTTGTTCTGAACAGAATTGATTACTGTTACAAGAACAGCTGCAATCACAATTCCGATTACAACACAGAGAAGGATCATCGGAAGAGACGGATTGGTAGCTCCGCTGACTTTCTTCTCTGATTTTTGCGCTTCTTTCGCAGCTTCTACAGTTGTTCTGTGTCCCCTCACGAGAAGTCTGTGTGTATTTACCGCATACGGAGTACAGGTAACAAGAGTCACATAATCTTTTCCTTCTTCAATTGCCAGGGACTCTGTCTGGTCCGGCAGAACCGTCTGAATCTGATCTACTTCATAGGCAAGTGTCTGATTCAGAATATGCAGATAAAAAATATCTCCTTCTTCCACAAGGTTCAGATCTGTAAAAAGCTTTGCACTGGGAAGTCCACGATGTGCGGAAAGAATTGCATGGGTGCTTTCTCCGCCAACCGGAAGACTGCTGCCAAACAGATGTCCGGCACCTTTTTCCAGCGATTCATCTGTTGTGTAATGATAAATTGGAATCTTCACATCGATCACAGGGATCTCCACATATCCCATCATACCATCACCATTCAGGTTGAGAAGAGATTCGTATGTACTGTCTTTCTCTCCATCTCTTACAGAAAAAGCATCCGGTACACTTTCCTGTTTAATCTGTTCATTATATTTCTCTGCTGCTTTCCACATGCTGTCAATCTTCTCCGAATTCTCGTCCGAAGAAACACTGCTGCTATATTTGCTGATCAGGATATTATCCCTGTGTTTGTTCCAGACATCGCTGATCATCGGATACAGCAGTATGGACAATCCTATCAGAAACAGCAACCCAAGTCCAATATAATTTTTCTTCTTATTCTTTCTCATAGGTTTCTCCATACTGTTGTATTACCGTTTCCGGCCTCCGAAGAGGCCGGGCGGTAACTGATTTACTTTAAATATTTCTGATTTTGAAAATGATCCGTAAGGATTACTCCTCAGATCCTCTTCTGCGGCTGATGAAGAAAGCACCAGCTGCAACAGCATAACTACAAGACCGATAATAGTGAAGAGGTATGTTCCCATTCCACCTGTGGATGGAAGCTCGGAAATTTTGGTATTCTTAAATCCATATGGGTTGCTTGGATGATCTTTATCATTTACAAGTTTTACAGTTCCTGCATTCTCATTATACTCATAATGAGTTGTCTTTCCGCCAATAACTACATCATATCCTGTAAGTGTATCACCTTCGAAGCTAGCATTAATTTTCACTTCAATCGGGGTAGATACTAATTTATATCCTGTAGGCGCCTTTGTCTCAACCAGATAATAAACAACATCACTGTCAAGACCATTAATCTCAAGTTTACCACTTGCATCGGTTGTAAAAGTGCTATTTCCTCTTGCATCTGTAAACAGCTCGCCATCTGGCTTTCCAATATGAAGCTGGAATTCAGCACCGGAAAGAAGTTCTGTCTCTGTTGTTTTTGTTACTTCACCAGTTTTTTCGTCGTATCCTACCTCACCATTTTGGTTAATCTTAACAAATTCACCTGTCTTATTTGGTGTACCTGTCTCTGTTGTACCAACAACACTTGTATCAATACCAAATGTGTAATGTTTTGTTTTACTTGTTTTACTCTGTACTTTGTCATTTGTAGAGTAAGTAAGTTTTGCAGTATTGGTATTCAGGTCAATGTTAAGCTGTGCATCGCTTGTCACTTTTGCATAATAAGTAATAACAATTTTTCCACCTCTATGCGCAATGATCCACTCATCGCCTAAATCATTAACAGTAAAACTTGTATTTCCATCTACAATTGCTTTTTCTACTGCTGCTGTTAATGTAGCATCCTTTTTTCCATCAATAGTTGCAGAAGGTACATAAGTATCCTTATTAACTAAGCTCAGACCATCCAGTGTATCCTCGATGGAATACTGAATACTATCTTTGCTGCTTTCATAGCTTGGAACATCTGCTGTAATTGTAAACTTAATAATGTCTCCATACTGTGTTCCCTTGATATCATTTCCAGCTACAACAGTTTCTGCAGTTTTCTTAATCTCAGGCTCAGATTTTTTCATGTATACAGTGCCATTATCATTCCAGGTATCTGTGCTAAAATCAAGTGTTCCATATTTGTACTTACCGTCTGTATCCATTTTTACACTGATAATTGCCGGATTATAAAGAGCAGTATTTGAACCTGTTACAATAATCATCCATGTGCCAGGTGTTAATGCGCTTGTTGTATAAACACCTTCATCATCACGATCTGTGATATTAACTACATCTGTCAGATCATTAGTTCTTTTTGCTAATGCTTCAATGTTTGCAGATGTAGGGTTTAATGTACCATCTTCTGTTTTATCAATAGTATTCTCTAAAACCTCAGAATATGTTCCATTCTCATTATAAGTAATAATCTTATAAGCTTTTACTGTAATACCATCTTCCTTGTTGATTCCCTTAATAGTTGCGTGGTCTGCTACCATTGGATCATTGGTAGCAAATACTGCGGTGCACATAGACAGAACCATAACTGCTGCCATTAATAACGCACCAATTTTCTTGAATAAATTCTTCATACTAGTCTCCTTTCTTTCTATCCCTTTTCCTTTTTCATTCTCCTCGTATTTCCATTTACAATAATGAGTCACGATCTTTTTGCTTCTTCCTCCCTCCGTTTATTTTTTATAAACAACAGGAGTGCAGTCGCAAGAATTGCCACACCACTAATTGTAAATCCATAGATTCCGGGGCCACCGGCACTCGGTAAGTTATAAATTTTGTTGTTTTTGATTGTCAGTACGTTACTTCCATCAGAAGAACTTAAGGACCACATGGCATTTTCAGTCTGAAGTGCATTGCCATCTTCGTCTGTAAGAATGATCGTTCCGTTTTCCTGTCTGAAGTAAATCTGATCTGCCAGTAAAGTGCATCCATCCGGTGCCTTTGTCTCTTCCAGGTAATACTGCCCTGAAGAAAGATTTCTCAGAGCTTCTTCCTGCTGATCGTTATCAATCACAATTGGCTCTGTATTTACTTTACTGTATGTGTTTCCGTCTTTCTTATAAAGATCAAATTCCGCACCTGTCAGTCTTGTTACTGTGCTATCTTTACTGTTCAAAATCTTAACCAGGTCAAGATCCGCAGTATTTTCTGTGTAGGTGTTTTCAATTGCAACTTCTGCATTGCGGCCATCTGTAATTTCATAGGTTCCTGTTGCAAACATTGCCCACTGTTTCGGATAGTCAAAATGCAGGATGTTCTGGCAGTCATACCGGATTTTTGCACCTCGGAAAATCATGGTTCCTTCAATGCCTTCTCCACTGTAGAAATAACAGTTATCCAGTGTCGCGTTATTATCAAATCCGTTAATGGATTTAATAATATTTATAATCGCCAGTCTTTCATCAATACTTGCAGGATTTCGGGTCCATACAAAGGTTCCCTGACCCTTGGTCAGTTTTGCCACAATTAAATTCTGTACACCAATTTCGTAATCCTGTTGATTACAATTTGTGACTCT
>ERZ791909.2291-NODE-2291-length-11825-cov-2.618862_pt1 | contig 11825 bp, 10 predicted proteins | sample MGYA00510143_ERZ791909 | MGnify/ENA primary metagenome ERZ791909 (study PRJEB30046, sample SAMN00792093) | human gut metagenome | study: EMG produced TPA metagenomics assembly of the A metagenome-wide association study of gut microbiota in type 2... | reverse complement strand
CGATCTCACGGGATACACCGACAAACTTAGTAAGGTCCCAACGAGGAATCTTACAGATATAGTAGTCAAGTTGCGGAGCCAGATAAGCAGAATTCGGAGTTCCCATCTCACCAATCTGATCGAGTGTGTAGCCTAAAGCAACTTTGGCAGCAACAAATGCCAACGGATAACCGGTAGCTTTGGAAGCCAAGGCAGAAGAACGACTCAGACGGGCATTAACTTCGATAACGCGATAGTCATCCGTTTCGGAATTGAAAGCATATTGAATGTTACATTCGCCTACAATGCCCAAATGACGAATACATTTTGTAGAAAGTTCTTTCAATAATGTAAGTTCCTTATCATCCAGCGAGCAGGTAGGAGCTACCACGATAGACTCACCTGTATGGATGCCCAACGGGTCGAAGTTTTCCATGCTTGCCACTGTGAAACAGTGATCGTTGGCATCACGAATTACCTCAAACTCAATTTCTTTCCATCCTTTCAGAGATTCTTCTACGAGAATTTGTTTGGAGAATGCAAATGAACTTTCAGCCAATTTCAAGAATTCTTCTTCGTCGGCACAAATACCGCTTCCAAGACCTCCCAATGCATAAGCCGAACGAACCATAACCGGATATCCGATGCGACGTGCAGCAGCAATGGCATCTTCCATATTCTCCACCGCCTGGCTGACAGGAGTCTTCATGTCAATCTCATTGAGCTTCTTCACGAACAAGTCGCGGTCTTCTGTATACATGATGGCCTCAACAGAAGTACCTAATACTTTCACACCATATTTGTCGAGAACCCCATTTGTGTAAAGTTCAGCACCACAATTCAGCGCCGTTTGACCACCAAATGCAAGGAGAATTCCATCAGGACGTTCCTTCTTTATAATCTCTTCTACAAAGTAGGTTGTCACGGGAAGGAAATACACTTTATCGGCAATTCCTTCAGAAGTCTGAATGGTTGCAATGTTCGGATTAACCAATACCGAACTGATACCTTCTTCTTTCAAGGCCTTCAGTGCCTGCGAACCAGAGTAGTCAAACTCCCCGGCTTGTCCGATTTTGAGTGCTCCTGAACCCAGAACCAGGACTTTCTTCATTTCCTTTTCCATTTCTCTTGTTGTTATAATGTTGTTGTTTCTTAAAGTTACCACATAAAAAAAATGCGTTACCCTAACAAAAGGACTAACGCATTACCAAAGAACCAAAATATCGTTTTTGGAGAAAATAGAAGAAGTATACAGATTCCGGATGGAAAACATCCGAACGAAGATATTGCTTACTTCTTATTTCCTGTTGATTCATTGCTATTTTTAAAATTTGTGCAAAGTAACGACTTATTTCTATAAATACAAAAGATTCGGGAAAGAATATTTCCTACAAAGTAGTATTCGACATCATTTTGTTTCCTATATTTGCACCTCGTAAACATCAATAATTTCAAAACATGAAAAGACTTACACTTATTCTGTTTGCCGCATTATGTATTGCAGCAAACCTATCTGCTCAAAACAAACCAGGTAAAGGTTCATTTGGTACTGAAGTTCAGTTTAACCCATTTGATCAAAACGGAGAAACGTTCAAATTGGACGGACTAAAGTTCCGCTACTTCGTAACAGACAAAGACGCTATTCGCCTGAAACTGGGATTCAACCTGGACCATTCTAACTTTACAAATAAAGAAGAAGGCGAAACACAGGCGGATTACACTTCGACCAAATTTAAATATAATGTGGGAGACTTCCGTCTGGATGCAGGTTACGAACGCCATTTCGATATCAGCAAAAGAGTAAATGTCTATGTTGGAGGTTCTTTTGGGTTCACCCGTCATTTCGCCTCCACTAAGTTAGAAACTGTTTCTAATGAACTCTCAACTACATTCAAAGGTGAAATCACCAATGGGGCCATTACCCCTGACTCAAATGCAGACGAACTGGATATTGAAAATATGTTGCCAGCCGTGAATGACAGAGCTTACTGGGGAATCAATGCAGCAATTTTCACCGGTCTGGATTTTTACGTATACAAAGGACTCTATGTAGGTACAGAGCTTGGGCTGAAACTGGAAAACCGTAAATCAAGCAAAATGACTTACAGAGCAGTGGCAGATAAGACCAATTATCTCGAAGAAACGACCGATAAAGCTATTACAACAAAGGTTAAGACTTATATAGAACCGGTTCTCCGATTGGGTTGGACTTTCTAAACGATGCAATAGCCACCTTTTTATTTTATCCTTTTTTATTCGTATCTTTGCCAAAGCGAAAATAAGCTGCACCTAATATATAAAAGTATAAAGAAAATGGGAAAAGAAAAGATCATATTAACGGGCGACCGCCCGACAGGTAGACTTCACATCGGACACTACGTGGGCTCTTTGAAAAGAAGGGTAGACCTCCAAAACTCCGGCGACTTCAGTAAGATGTTTGTTTTCATTGCTGATGCGCAAGCTTTGACGGACAATATTGATAATCCCGAAAAGGTACGTCAAAATGTTATCGAAGTAGCTCTTGATTATCTGGCTTGCGGACTCGATCCGGCCAAAGCTACTATTTTCATCCAGTCACAGATTCCGGAACTTTGTGAATTGTCTTTCTATTTCATGGATCTGGTGACCGTGTCACGTTTGCAACGCAATCCGACGGTAAAGACGGAAATCCAAATGCGTAACTTTGAGACGAGTATCCCAGTAGGTTTCTTTACTTATCCCATCAGTCAGGCTGCTGATATCACTGCATTCCGCGCAACAACTGTTCCGGTAGGTGAAGATCAGGAACCGATGATTGAGCAGGCAAGAGAAATTGTACGCCGCTTCAATTATATCTATGGTGAAACTTTGGTAGAACCGGAAATCCTGTTACCCGATAATGCTGCTTGTCTGCGCCTACCGGGCACCGATGGTAAGGCTAAAATGAGTAAATCATTGGGTAATTGTATCTACCTCTCCGAAAGTGCCGACGAAATACAGAAAAAGGTAATGAGCATGTTCACCGATCCCGACCATCTGCGTGTACAGGACCCGGGTAAGATAGAAGGTAACACTGTATTCACATATCTTGATGCATTCTGTCGTCCGGAACATTTCGAGCGTTATCTGCCGGATTATCCGAACCTGAATGAGCTGAAAGCCCACTATCAACGTGGTGGACTGGGAGATGTGAAAGTAAAACGCTTCTTAAATGCCATTATGCAGGAGACACTGGAGCCGATCCGTAACCGCCGGAAAGAGTTTGAGAAAGATATCCCTGCCATCTATGAGATGCTGAAACAAGGATGCGAAGTGGCAAGAGCCGCCGCTGCCGATACACTGGCAGACGTTCGCAGATCTATGAAGATCAATTACTTTGACGATGCGGATCTGATAGCGGAACAAGTAAAGAAGTTCAGTACTCCTGAAAAATAAACAAACGTCAAGTATCGTTTATGAAAATACCCCGCTACCGGTAAACCGGTAGCGGGGCTTTCTTTTTTTTATATAATCCTATCTTTTAATTGTTAGATTTCACCAATACAACACGGTTCAGGATAGGTTGTCCGAATTTATCTACACCACCATTACCATCAACGCTCAGACGGTTTGCTGAAATACCATATTGTTTAACCAATTCATTCACAACGGCTTGTGCACGTTTCATACTCAATTCTTTATTGAAGCTTGGAGTACCTGTTGCGGAGTCTGCATATCCGTTTACAACATATTTAGTATCCGGGAATTTCTTCATCTGCTCAGCCAGATAAGACAAGTTCATTGCTTCACGAGGAGATATCTCGGCAGAACCAATATTAAAGAATACGGTACGAGGGGCGATATTAGCATCTACGATCACTTCTTGTTCCACAACCTCTGTTGTTGGCTGGCTCTCTGCTTCCTGTAACTGCTGTTGCAATGTAAGGTTGGCAGCTGCCATTGCATTCATCTGTTCGCGCATATTTCTCAATTCCAGTTCAGAGATAATCTGCGGGAACGGACGTTGGAATCCACGGTTCGGGAAACGATAAGTCAAACCTATAGAAGCTCCGAAAATACCATCGTAGTCGTGTTTGCCACCATGTTCGCCATCAAATTTACCTTCTACTCCAGTAGCACTTAACTCAAGATTAATATCAACTGCACTCGAAATGCGGAAACGGTTTATCAAACCTGCATTTATCGTTAATGCATTTACGTGAGGTCTTGTGTAAGCATGAGTGAAACCAGCTCCTAAATAAGGTATCAACTCATATACACGGTGTGAATTGTAACCGCCAAAAAGGGCATTCAGATTGAACATGATATCACCATGCAGATTCATGTAGTCAAATTTCTGTTTGTAATATCCGTCACCCAGTTCATTACCGGTTACGTAAGGAGCAGTTTTATCGTATGTAAAACCTTTAGCTTCAAGTCCGCTATATTGCAAACGCAATCCCAATCCGGGAGTAAACCATTTACCGATTGCAACATTTAATACAGGACTGATACGATCTTTGAACTTGCCGGCTTTATCACCATTTCCATAAAGCACCTGAGCACCTCCGCCAACAGAGAAGAACCAGTTACTCCAGAACGGGTTGGTCAACACTTGATATTTGTCTTGAACCTGAATTTCTTCGAATTCAGTTACAGTAACTTGCTGAGCAGAAGCTACAGCAGTAACGCCGGCAAATGCCAGCAACATTAGAATCTTTTTCATATACCTAAATAGTTAAAGTGGTTATTATTTTTCCTATTGAAACTGTTTAAATAACACCAAGGGAAATAAAAGGTTCTGAAAATAGATGATTTTATGTTTTTTCTTGTGAGAAAAGGAGAGTGAAGAGCCTGATGAAGCAGTCGGCATACTACTTTATGATTAGCTTTAATCTAATTGATGAATTGGCATATTGACACATTATTAATCAGCTTTAAGTAAAACTGCGTTCTATTTCTATGGCACACAGATAAGCCAGATCAGGCAGATGACAACAGGTCTTTTCATTTATTGGTAATCAGGGAAAAGAAAATTTGATCCGTTGTCATCTGCCTGATCTGGCTCATCCGTGTGCCACATAGAAAACACAAATCTATTTAGCTCATTTTTTTATCAATTAACCACCGCTTGGCGTACCTCCCCGTGCGGGAAGCACTATCTGAAGAGTTTCTCTATCTCTTCTTCTTTTATTGTGGAAAGTACCACTTTGCCATCGGGAGTATAGTTAGGGGCCACGCAGGCAAACAGATTATCTACAAGATTCACCATCTCTTCGTTTGACAAAACCTGACCGTAAACAATAGCAGCAGCCCGAGACAAAGTCAGTGCCAGAATACTCTGTACTTCTTCTTTCACATCGTTACCTTTTTCCATTGCCGTGTGCAACATACTACGCACCAGTTCTACCGGATTCAGCCCCTCAATACCAGCAGGAATACCATTAATAGCGTAACTTCCTCCACCCAGGTCACTAAGTTCAAAGCCCACAGCAGAAAGATCGTCCATAATACTTTGCAATACGGCAGCCTCTGAAACAGGCAATTGCAATATTTCCGGGAAAAGAACTCCCTGAGACATTCCTTGTTTCTGTCTGATCTGCATCATATAGCGATCAAATAACACCCGGATATGAGCACGATGCTGATCAATAAGCATGAGCCCGGATTTTACAGAAGTAAGAATAAACCGCCCTTTAAACTGTAAATGCAAATTTCCCTTTTCCACAATAGGTTCATTAGCATACAAAGTCGAAGGAACCACTGCCGGAGCCTCTGGCTCTGCCGGGGAAAAATAGTCAGGTTCTGCCTCTGGTTCATTGATAACAGGTCGATTCATTTTACTGGCCTTTTCTAATCCGCCATAAAGATCTTCCCACTCTACTTTTTGACGAGAATACCCCGCAACGCCTCCTCCCGATCCGGAAGAAGAAGTTTTGAAAGGATTAAAGTCCGAATTATATTGTACACGCGGCGGTTCCGGTGGAAGATTCTGTTCAAAAGCCGGAATGTCAGGCATATCCTCCGTATCAAAATCAATAGAAGGAACAGCATTAAACTTACCTAATGATTCTTTGACAGCTGCTGAAATAATCTGCCAGATAGCCTGTTCATTCTCAAACTTGATTTCGGTCTTTGTAGGGTGAATATTTACATCAATATTAGCAGGATCCACCTCAAAATAAAGGAAATAAGAAATCTGCTCGCCTATCGGAATCAACTGTTCATAGGCATCCATCACAGCCTTATGGAAATAGGGATGCCGCATATAACGCCCGTTTACAAAGAAATACTGGTGGGCGCCTTTCTTACGAGCGGTTTCAGGTTTGGCTACATAACCCGAAATTTTTATCATCGTTGTATTCACATCCACACTCAGTAATTGCTGATTAAGCTTTTTACCAAAAACAGCGAGAATACGTTGCCGCAAAGAACTCACCGGAAGATTGAATAATTCCGAATCATTACTATAAAGTGAAAAAGCCACTTCGGGGTGTACAAGAGCAATGCGTTCAAATTCAGTAAGTATATTACTAAGCTCTGTAGAATTGGCTTTCAGAAATTTTCGACGTGCCGGAATATTGAAGAAAAGATTCTTAATAGAGAAGTTACTCCCTTTAGGACAGGACACCGCTTCCTGGCTTTCGACTTTAGAACCTGCAATAACCAATTTCGTTCCGAGTTCTTCAGCCTCAAGGCGGGTTTTAAGTTCTACTTGTGCTACAGCCGCGATAGATGCCAGCGCCTCACCACGAAATCCCATTGTACGCAAAGCAAAAAGATCAGATGCTTCACGAATTTTGGACGTAGCATGACGTTCGAAAGACAAACGGGCATCCGTTTCAGACATCCCCTTCCCATCGTCAATAACCTGTATACAGGTCTTGCCTGCATCAGTCACTAATACATGTATATTGCAAGCCTCAGCATCAATCGCATTTTCTACCAACTCTTTAATGACAGATGCCGGACGTTGTATCACCTCACCAGCTGCAATCTGATTAGCAACTGAATCTGGCAACAAATGAATGATATCACTCATAATATTTAGTAGTTAGAATTTAGGAGTTAGGAGTTAGAATTCAGGAATTAGGAGATAGAAAACACTCACTTTATAAATCATTATTCATACCTTCCTCATTAATCAGAACGCCCAACTACCAGTTTGCAAATAATGCCAAAGAAAAAGCAACAGGGCAATAATCTCCCAGATGTACGGGTTTTCGTCCACTTTCCTTACGACGTTTCAGATGAGTAGTTCCTTCCACAAACTTCCCACGAATATCCTCCGGAGAGAACTCTTTTTCAGATAGCATACCCAATTCGCGCTTGGCCTGCTCTTCCATTTTATCAAGCTTCTCTTTCCGCTCATTCACGTAAATGTACTGATGATTAAAGCGACGCGGCTTTCTCATACCACTGTTAAACATTCCCATAGAGCTATTTCATATTAATTAATTCACGCTTGGGCGAATTTAATGGTTTTCGGGTAGATTTACGCAATGTTTCACCCTCTTTTTTACCTCTCCATTCAAATATATCATCTTTATTTTGAGGACGTATATAATCAAACCACACAAATGTAGGCAACCTCATCTTGTCCGGAGGGATCTGATCCATCGGGTAAAGCACTCCATCCGATTTCGGACTCATGACCATCCTTTTCATTTTACGGTCTTTCAGATGCATTGTCAACAAACTGGTTTGCGAAGTATTCATACCAATCATAGTACTATCTTCCTCTTGCGGATAGAAAATCACAAGCACATTGGCTATAACATCGACTTTCCGCATCTCTCCTTCATCAAAATACGCTTTAATTTCTTTCCCGGAAACCTGGTTGTAGTGCAACGAATCCTTCATCTCTACCGTCAATGCCTGATTGATAATATGGGCCCAGTCAATCGTACTGTCATTCAGATAGATCTTAATTTCTTCTCCCAGCAACTGCTGTCCTTCATTCCAAAGAATGGGATCACGATACATTGTCACACAAGAGTCTTTTGAATTATAAACCAATGAATCACAAACGCCCTGAACATCAGTCCTGTATATGCGTACTTTATGATAAGCCCGCATCTCACGAAACATAGAATCAGTGTTCAGATAAGATGTAATCATCATCAAAGTATCGGCATGCATGAAAAGACTATCGCCCTGTGAATAGTCAATAGCGACTGCACGTTTGGTTGCAAAAGCACTATCAGTCAGCTCATTATAAAAACAATAATCACCAGTCAGCATATTTCTGTTAATGCTGTCATTCATCACCACATTGTCAAAAGCTTCTCCATAACCTAACTTACGGTCATAGAACAAACTGTCTCCGGTCATTCGTTTCCCTTCATTGGTCAGCACAGAACGATCAAGCAACTCAGCCTGTTCCGTCAAGGTATTATAAATACCCCGTTCCGAATAAATATGATTCTTTTCATTTACTATTTCAGACGGACCGAGAATAGTGGCCACTTTAGACAAAGTATTATACTTTAAAGTGTCTGAGGTAAGAATAAACTGTGGATTTACCAACTTTACATCGTGATTAAAAACAGATTGCTTCGTAGCAGGACTGTACTCACCCCAGTCAGAGGTAAGTACATTTTCTTCATCCATCAATGTACCACCTTCGAAATAATATCCAAGATCATAAATACGATCATAATTCAGACTATCAGTCAACAAAGTTGTATTCCGATTAATCATCTTTACGTTTTCACGAAGCTGGGCTAACTGGGATATTCCATCATAATACAGATAATCACCATAAATAAACAAGGTATCCCCCTGCTCCATACGTACATTGTTGAATGCTTCAAATGAGTTCGTATTTTCATAGATCAATGCACTGTCACAATACATATACATACTATCATGACGCAGCTTTACTGAACCGATAAGCACCTGCACATCCGGACGGGCCAATTTGTCTGCCCTCCCCTCATCAGCATGCAGAAGATCCACTTTCGTTTTTTTCTTCTGAGGCTTCTGTTGTGGTTTCTGCCCCTGTGCCCAAAGAAGGTATACACCAAACAAGCATAGCATCCCCGTGAGGATGCATTTAAAAAAGAAGTTGTTAGTTCTCATTAATCTTTAATCCAACCTGGATATTTGAAATCGCAATTCTTCCAGTTTTCATCGATACGAACATACGTATGTTTCTGTTTTTCCAGAATCCACTTATGTAACATCTCCTCCCGGCGTTTAGCAATAACAATCTCTTTCAGGTTCTGATAATCTTCTGTAATCGTTGCTTTATGACCATTGATACGAGTTTTCAACTTTACAATAGCACAAATTTCTTTTCCATCTTTCTCGTTAACCATTGTAAATGCCTTCGAAATCTCACCCACGTTCAATTTATCTACCACCTTAGCCACGTCCTGTGGCAATTCCTGCATTTCAAACTTAGAAGTAGCCATGGCATCATTGGAATTAGTATTCACCATCAATCCATGATTGTTTCTTGTATCCTTATCATGAGAAAGTGCAGCGGCTGCATCATCAAAAGAGAACTTCCCGACACGAATATCATCAGCAATGGAGTCCAAACGTGCACAAGCCTCTATTAACTCCTTCTCGGAAACTTTGGGACGCAACAATATATGACGAGTATTCACACGGTCACCACGTTTTTCAATCAACTGAATAATGTGATAACCATATTCAGACTCTACAATCTTGGAAACTTTCTTAGGATCCTGCAAACCGAAAGCAACCGCTGCATAAGCCGGGTCCATCATTCCTTTACCCATAAAATCGGTTTCACCGCCCCGCATAGCAGAGCCACGGTCTTCCGAGTACATACGAGCCAAAGTAGAAAATTCAGTTTCTCCCTTATTCACACGATCCGTATACTCACGCAACCTACTTTTTACATCTTCTATTTCAGTAATAGGAATTTTGGGCTGCAAAGTAACTATCTGCACCTCCACCTGAGTTGGTACATAAGGAATACTATCTTGTGGCAGATCTTTAAAGTAACGGCGCACTTCAGAAGGAGTCACTTTGATATCACCTACGAGTTTTTGTTGCATCTTTTGCACAGTAAGTCCTTCACGCGCATTCTCACGCAAAGTTTCACGTATCTGTGACGGAGTTTTATTCTGCTGTTCGAAGAAATATTCCTCCATTTTCTCCCTTGAGCCCAACATCTGTATCCAGTGATTTGTCATAGCATCTACACGTTGGATAACCTCACTTTCGGGAACATCAATACTATCAAGACGCGCCTGATGCAAAAACAACTTTTGCACAGCTAACTCCTCCGGAATTACGCAATAAGGATCGCCATCTATTTTACGTCCTTCATACAGGGCGCTCAAACGTGCCTCTTCTACTTCCGATTTCAAAATAGCCTCATCACCTACGACCCAGACCACTTCATCAATCACGTTGTCCTGTCCGTATGCTACCACATTAGCAAGCATTACTAAGGCAAATAAAACAACAAATCTAAAGTTTACAAACTTCTTCATTCTTTGTATTTAATAATTATATATAATCTTTTTCCGATCTATGGCCCGCTTATACAAGTCATCTTTTACCTGGCGCATAAAGTCTACGCGTTTTATATTAACAAGCATATCTTTTGCTTCAGGCATTGCAAACTCATAGGGTTCCTGCTCTCCTACCGCCCGATAATCACTGACGTTAAGAAAATAATAAAAAGCGGTATCTTTCAACTCCACATGCCGATTCTTGTTGATATATTCTTCCGGTGAATCTGTCTTTAAAGGAATCAAATCGAGGATATCTGCCAATGAAACCCATTTATCATAAAAGTACTCATACTTCACCGCATTCTGAAAGCTGTACTTCTCTAAATGTTCGACGGCTTCTTGTGCTTCGGATTTATACCACTTACGCACATTGGTAAGCTGTGGTGCTGTCAACGGAACTTTTATAAACAATCCTTTCACCAAAGGACGATCCAGTTTAAAAAGTTCTTTGTTTTTCTCGTAATATTCAGCGATTTCCTGTTCAGGGATATCTTTGGTAAGTCTTTGGCCAATTAACTCCTCCTGATAAGTATGCATAATCAATGCTTTACGATAATTCTCCACCAGACGGTCTATCTCCTCATTGTCGGGAATGTTATTCTGAGCCTTTTCATACAACAAAAGATCTTCAACCCAAGTGCGTATATAATGTTCAGCGAAAAGCAAACTATCGTCTTTAGTCAACCCGGCAGGAAGCACAGATTGAAGGTCCTCTTTGTATAAAAAAGTTCCATTAACCTCTACCAGAGGTGTTTTTCCCCTATGATCATGCTTCTCAGTACATGATATACAGAAAAAGAGAGAAACCAGCAAGAGGCCCGTTATTCGCATTGTCAACTGAAATTATACTTATATTCAAGGTACGAAGATAATGCAATAATCGGTTATATCAGTGGTTATTAACTGTTTTTAAAACCTCTTGGTTAATTTCAACCTTACTTTCTTCGCGTAAACGCTTTATCCAAAGCGAATCAAGGAAGTTCTGATAGTCGGCTGCAAGCGGCCCTCGCACTTCTGTATAGCTATCAGGACCTTTCCGTTTTTCACCAAAAACAGTAGTAAAAGGATAAGACTCCAGAGAATCAAAGCTTCCGGTTTTAAATACCAGTTTATCTACATATTTATTATCACCTTTAGCAAACACGCCTCCCTCCACTTTAACAACTTCTACAGAATCATTAAAAGTTTTTGCTATCGTATCTGTCCATACTTCTTCAGGAAGTTTCCGAATTAATTTCTTAATCTGCTTGGCCATTTTTTTATCGGCACAATGCACTACAACGCCTTTATAACGCGGCTCTTTCCATTTATAATTTGACTTATGAGAAGTAAAATAGCTATTTGTCCGGGTTCATCGGCCACTGCGCGCTCCCAAACCTCACGATTACT
>ERZ791909.2263-NODE-2263-length-11962-cov-2.867473_pt1 | contig 11962 bp, 11 predicted proteins | sample MGYA00510143_ERZ791909 | MGnify/ENA primary metagenome ERZ791909 (study PRJEB30046, sample SAMN00792093) | human gut metagenome | study: EMG produced TPA metagenomics assembly of the A metagenome-wide association study of gut microbiota in type 2... | reverse complement strand
TTATATTTGTAGATTCTATAAAATTCGATTAAAATAATAGAAAACAGAAAAATTGTGATGGGAGGGGGCAGAAAATGATAGAAATCGAATTGTTGGAATTGATAGAAAAAGTGACAACGATGAAAACAGAGTTTCAGACAATCGAATTGAAGGTGGCAAATGATATATGGAAAGGGCGAATAACCTGTATAGGTCATTCACCCATCTTTATCAATAAGTTATAACAAGATTATTCTAGAGACTATGAGAAGTTGAGAAATCATTCTTTTTCATACCAAGAATAAAATTTTACTTCCGTCAGTCTATCTTTGGTCCATGCGTTAGTGATTTTTTTTATCGTTAAAACATTTGTACCCAGACATAGACATATACAGATCGGAAACGGCTGTTGGAGTGTTTCCGTGAGGATAGATTACAACAATGTGGTCAGATGTGATGCCAATGGTAGGATACCCCTTATTTGCTCGGCTTTGTGCATCGGAATAGTTTACAGAGTACCAATGGGGTGTATTATTTCCCTTTAATGCATTTAGCATAGTTTTGCAGGTACCGATAGGAAGTGGTGTATTTATAATTGCTGCAGACATTTTGAGCGAAGATATTGCAATATGTATTGCCTCCGATAGGCTGATACTTAGATGCGGTTTCGACCTTAAGAGCATCAATAACACTTTTATAGTTTGCTGTAGAAATATTTATATTTTCTCCTCTTTATGAATTTGTGAGATGGTTTTTAGTAAGTTAGGCATACTTTAAATGGTTAGCCTTTTACATTTAAAGTTTTTACTTACTATATAAAAAGAGAATTTATAATTGGTTGTGTCAACTAAAAATTTTTGGAAAGGGGATTTATTATGAGGTTTTTTGGAAAAAGAATAGTGGTTTGCGGGTTACTCTTTTCGCAAGTTTTTTGTGGTCAAGTGTGGGCGAATGAAAAAAATAACATTTGTTATCAGAACTGTGTGGACGTGGAAAATAGTGATTTTTATACAGGAGAATGGAAATATAAATTTACATCATCTTCTGGGTATAAAGTGATGCTGGAGGAAGGAGAAAAGCATACTTTTTTGATTATCAATGGTAGTCTATCTGCAGAAGATATTATAATTGAAAATGGGCGGGCATTTATTGAACTCAAGGCATTATGCAGTGCATTAGGATTGCGTGTCAGTGAAAATGAAAAAATGATGATAGTTGAAAATGATTCCGATGTGGTTACTGTGAATCGGAAAACACTTGAAATTATGAAGAATGGAGTAGCACTTGATAGCAAAGGCGTATATGTAAATCATGAAATATATATTCCGGTGAGATGTTTTTCTACTTCATTTGGAGCATCTGTAACCTATAGTTTACAAAAAATAATGCCTATGGGAAATCCTTTTATTAATATCGAGAGTCGAGATGGAAAAGTTTCAAGAGAAATGGCAGTAAACAGCGTAAAGGAAAAGATGCAGGAATATTTTCAGCAATTTCAATTAAGCGATACATATAAGAATCTGATTTCATATAATGAGCTTGGGAAAACGCAGATGCAAGAAATCATGAAAGATATCAACTTTGTGGATGAAACAGCCGGTTTTTGGATTGTAGGCGGATCTCGGCTGTTTCTTGTAGATAAGGTAACAGGAATAATTTACTACAAAACAGGTGATGCAAAAGCGGGACATGGCTCTTATATAGAAACAATTGGAAAATTGGATGAAACGTATGAGGATTTGTTTGAAAATATTTTGATTTATGGCTAAGTGCTTGAAGCTGAAAGCAATATCACCTACATCAAATTATTGGATAAAAATGATAAAATTAAATCCGAAAAATTTGACTATGACAGACTGAAAGCAGTTCATTTATCGGAATATCAATATTTAACCAGAATAATTAAAGATACGATTATAAACGGTTAACAGAAAAACTGTTGCAGCTATTAAAATTTCATATAACACATTTCAACGTATGCAAAAAAGCATACGTTTTTTATTTCAATCAACTTTAGGAGGTGAACACCAATGGCAAATAAATATCAGCTCATTACCAAACTGTACCGCACCATGCTGGTATCCGTAACCGAAATGCCGCAGTCATAGAAAGCCTTTCTTCGCTCAGCCTGCAACAACTACAAATGTCCTTTTGATGAGCAAGTACTGATCTGTGCACAAAAGCCTGATGCAACTGCTGTTTTTGAGATGGAAAAATGGAACAGGCTTTTGAAACTTCCGTTGCCGAAAGTCTTGAAAACAACTTCGGGACACTTGCCGAAAAGTAATCCTTTCCGCAGGCAGCAACATAACAGGAATGACCATTCCTTACGGCTTAGACTGTTCGGGATTTGTGGAGTGGGTATTCAACAATACCTTTGGCGTTGTAGTCGGTCATGGCGGCGGAGCCAGAAGCCAGTACAGTTATTGCAGAAAAATAAGCTGGGCGGAGGCACAGCCCGGGGATTTGGTGTTTTATCCCGATTTAGGTCATGTTGGAATTGTGGCAGGTTATGACGGAGAGAGAAATGTGCTGATTGTGCATTGTTCCTTGAATGGCGTTGTGGTTACGGGACGAGTTGTACTATTTTGCAAGGTATTTTCATAGGATAAGAAAAAGGAAAAATAAGGAGGTGCGGATTCCATTGTGAAAAAGCGAGAATTGAAATATATCTTTCACAATCCCAATTCAATGGAAGCTACCGCCAATCATTTACTGAAAGTTCTCATTGAGATGAACACAAATAAGGTGGAGGAATTGATTATAACTGCCGCAAAGCAGGATAGTACATAATAAAATTCGGAAACATACAGGTGTTCTGTGCAGACTGCGTAGAATACCTTTTCTTTATATAAATAAAAATAAATTTGCCGGCAACTTTTTTGCGAAAAAAGAACTTTTCCATTACACTCTGGTTGCAGGTTGGCAATTTAAATATAACGGAAAGGTTTGATGATATGAATATAGCAGCTTACTGTCGAGTTTCTACCGATAAAGAGGATCAGCTTAACAGCTTGGAGACGCAGAAGGAATTTTTTGCGGAATACACAAAGCGAACAGGTGATACCCTTGTGGGACTTTATGCCGATGAAGGCATTTCCGGTACGAAAATCAAGAACCGCAAGGAATTTCTCCGTATGATGACAGACGCACAGCATGGATTGTTTGACTTGGTTGTGGTAAAGGATATTTCCCGTTTTGCCAGAAATACCGTTGACCTTTTGCAGAATGTCCGCAAGCTGAAATCCTTAGGTATTGAAACACAATTCCTTACCGCAAATATGACCAGTATGGGGAACAGCGAGTTTGTACTTACCATCTTCGGTGCATTGGCACAGGAAGAAAGTGCGAATACGTCCAAGAGAGTAAAGTTCGGCAAGAAAATGAACGCCGAAAAAGGACGGGTTCCAAATATTGTCTACGGTTATGATAAGACAATCGGTGATTATTTTAATCTTTCCATCAACAAAGCAGAAGCTGAAACCGTTCATCAGATTTACAAATGGTATCTGGATGAGGGCTATGGTGCGGCTAAAATTGCAAATATGCTCAATGAAAGCGGCTCCAAAACAAAGCGAAACTGCAAGTGGAGTCAAAATGCCATTTGCCGTATCTTAACCAATGAGCTTTACACGGGAAAAATCATTAACGGCAAGCAGGAAGTCAGCGATTTTCTGACAGGACAAAGAAAAGCGAAGGACGAAACGGAATGGTTTGTTGTGGGACGTCCGGAACTGCGCATCATTGACGATGAATCCTTTGAAACGGCACAGGAGATTTTACGAGGCAGGCACGATGCCTTTCATATGAAACATGAACGCCAGAGCAATAAGCACCTGTTTTCCACGCTGATTAAGTGTAAGGAATGTGGGTGGTCATATCGGCGTATTGTTCGCCAATATAAAAACACCTATATTCGTTGGGTATGCTCCGGTCGCAACGGAAAAGGAGCGGACAGTTGCCCCAACAGTATTGTTTTGGATGAAGATGAACTGATTGAAACCTTGCAGAAATATTTTGTAAACGTCTTAAACAGCAAGAAGAAGGTAACGGAATATGTTGTAAAAGAATTTCAGCGTATTTATAAGGCAAAGGACGAAAATCTGGAGTATGAAAAGCAGTTGCAGGCACAGCTTGCAAAGCTGCAAAAATCCCGTGAGAAGTACATGGAAATGTATACGGATGATTTGATTTCCCGAGAGGAACTGAACCGGAAAATCGGCGGTATGCGAAAAGAAATGGAGCGGCTGGAAAATGACTTAAAGCTGGTATCCTATCATCTGACCAAAGGCGAGCAGTTAGAGGGTATCTTAAACAGCACCTTTAAGAGAATTGAAGATGTTACGGATATACGACAGATGACAAATGCACAGTTGAAACGAATCATTCAAAAGATTGAAGTGGACAAGTCCGGAAACGTGGAAATATTCTTAAATCCGTTGGGTGAGGTCGGTCCGGACAAAAACGTTCTGATAAATCACCTCAACACACAAAGATATAACGGACAGAGTCGAGAAAATAGATCCTGAGCTTGCCCGTTCTGTCAGATGTGTTCTGGAGATAAACAAGGCAGAAAGGCATATCAGAGGTGGAATGGCGACAAGAGAAAAATATCTGCATTGCGGACACAAAAGGAAATAAAATATGTGCAAAATGGATATAAAGTATATTATATCCATTTTCTTGTTGACAAAAATAAATAAAAAGTATATACTTGCATTGTTTTTAATTGAATAAAACACTAGGGGTGCTTGTTTAGCAGGCTGAGAGAAGCAAAATTAGCTTTAACCCTTGGCAACACGTATTTGTGTGCCGAACCTGATTTGGATAATGCCAACGTAGGAAAGTGAATGCTGTATATTTTAGGTGCTTTCCGACGAAAGCACCTTTTTGTTACGAGAGAAGGAGAGATTAAAATGGATGTTCAGAAGATAAAAGAGCTTGCGGAAGGCTATCTTGACGAACAGGTTGAACTGCTCAAGACATTTGCGGCTATCGACTGTGAATCAAAGGATGTGGAAGGCAACAGAAAAACGGTTGATGTTGCTGAAAAGGTTTTAAGAACAATCGACGGAATAAAAATCGAAGAAATGTTCTTTGAAGGAACCGGAACCCATATCATAGCAACTATCAAGCCGGAAAATCCCGACGGAAAAATTGTGCTTAACTCACATCTTGATACCGTATTTCCGAAAGGCTTTGCGGAAAAATATCCTCCGTTTATTGATGATGAAAACTGGCTTCACGGACTCGGAACAGGCGACTGCAAGGGTGGATTTGCGGTTTCCGCTTTCGCCGTAAAAATTGCATCTGAGCTTGGACTTCTTCCGAATAAGGAAATAGTCATGATATACAGCTGTGATGAAGAAATCGGTTCAATAACAAGCAGAGAAGTATTTGAAAAAGCCGCAAAAGGTGCGGAATGTGCATATGTTTTTGAAAGCTCGGTAAGAACGGACAAGGGCTTGGGCGTTGTAAACGAAAGACGAGGAGTAATTCTCGGAGCACTTGACATAAAGGGCGTAGAGGCTCATGCCGGCGGTGCATATCTTGCCGGACACAGTGCAACAAAGGAGCTTGCTCATAAAATACTTAAGCTTTACAGCTTTAATGATTATGACAGAGAAATTTATTACAATGCGGCACCTGTTTCCGGCGGACGCCCCAACGGAGTTGTTGCAGGAGATGCAAGAATGGAATTCTGCTGTGCAGGTCTTCCGACGAATGATTCATTTGCCGAAGCAGAGGCCAATATCCGTTCACTTGCCGAAAGCAATGAAGATCCCGGATGCTCATCGGAGGTTACATACAGAACTCTTTTCCCGGCACTTGAAAAGAGCGATGCAGGAGATAAGGCCTGCGAAATAGCGTCAGAAGCAGGAAAGCTTTTAGGACTTACGGTTGAGGCTGTTGCAGAGCCTACGGCAACAGATGCAAACTGGTTCTGCTATTACGGAGTTCCGGCGATAGATGCACTCGGTCCTGTACAGTTCGGTATGCACACAACGGAAGAAAAGGTTTATATCCCGTCAATCAGCGAAATGACAGAGCTTTTCACTGTTATGCTCGCAATAATGAAATAATAAAACAATTACACAGGAGGAAATTTTATGAAGAAAATACTTGCGGTAATACTTTCGGCGGCTATGGTGCTTTCAATGGCAGCCTGCTCATCAAGCTCAAGCAATACTCAGCAGAGCAATGATGACAGCAGCACAAATACAGCCGAAACAACAGGAGAGCTTGAGAACTTTGATATAGTTCTTGACTGGTATCCCAATGCGGTACATTCATTTATTTATGTAGCTATGGAAAAGGGATACTATGAAGAAGAAGGACTCAAGGTAAATGTTCAGTTCCCTTCAAACACAAACGACGCAATCTCTCTTACAGCGGCAGGAAAAGCAGATGCAGGCTTATATTATCAGCCTAACATTATTTCTGTTGCGGCTAACCAGAACATTCCTATAAAGGTGCTTGGTACAGTTGTTCAGCATCCTCTTAATGTTGTTATGTCACTTAAGGAAAGCAACATAAACGGCGCAAAGGATCTTGCCGGAAAGGTAGTAGGTTATCCCGGAACAACAGATAATGAATTCTTCATTAAAGCTATGATGGAGCATAACGGACTTTCATATGATGATGTAACAATGCAGGACGTTGGCTTTGACCTTAACACAGCACTTATTACAGGCAATGTTGATGCGGTAATCGGTACATATATCAACCATGAATATCCTACACTTTTACAGGAAGGCTATGACGTAACATATTTCAATATTACTGACGAAGGTGTTCCCGATTATGAAGAGCTTGTTCTTATAACAGGTGAAGATCAGGTTAAGAATGAAAGCGATAAGCTTGAACGTTTCATAAGAGCATCAAAGAAAGGCTTTGAAGATGTTCTTGCCGATCCTCAGGCGGCACTTGATATTCTACTTAAAAACCAGGACGAAGCAAACTATCCTCTTGATCCTAATGTTGAACAGGCAAGCATGGAAATACTTCTTCCTCTTATGACAAGCGATGAACATGGCTTCCTTGAAATAAACAAGGACAGCTGGACAGAAGATATTGACTGGCTCAAGGAACAGGGACTTCTAGAAGGAGAAATTACTGCCGACGATTTAATTGCAAACTTAGAATAAAATAAATATTTCAATGCCTCTTGCGTTTTGCGGGAGGCATTTTATAATTTACCGCAGAAGGTGATATTATGGATTTGGACAGAGTGAAAAAATTAAGATATGAGCTTCACAACATACCTGAGATTTCGGAAAACGAAATAAAAACACAGGAGCTGTTGAAAAAATATATAAAAAACAATTCAAAGCTTAAAATAGTCGAAAAGGACGGATATTTTTATGCGGTGCATTACGAAGGCGAAAATCTGAAAAACATGCTTTCAGAGCCGATATGGACGCACTGCCCTGTGAAAACGGAGCATACCATGGCTGCGGACATGACGGACATTCGGCTGTTTTGGCTGAATTTGCGGTTGATACGGACGGAAAAAGCTTTGGTAAAAACCTGTTTTTCCTTTTTCAGCCGGCAGAAGAAATCGGCAAAGGTGCGGAAAAATGCTGTGAAATGCTTAAGAAAGAGAGTATAGCCGAAATATACGGCTGGCACAATATTCCCGGACATAAGGAAGGCAATATACTTATACATAAGGGCTCGTTTGCCTGTGCATCTAAAGGCTTAAGACTTATTTTTGAAGGAAAGCAGTGCCATGCGGCATATCCGGAAACGGGAATAAATCCATCGTTTGTTATAGCCGATATTGTAAATAAGCTTAAGGATTTTATTAATGCGGAATATAAAGCACCTGTGCTTGCAACCATTGTCGAAATAAAGGTAGGAAACCGTAATTTCGGTATTTCTGCCGGAACAGGTGAAATATCCATGACCATAAGGGCACAGTATACCGAGGATTTGCAGAAATTACAGACATTGCTTTTGGATTATTCAAAAAGTTTGTCAGATAACAGCAGAATATCAATGACATATGAGGTTTATGATGAATTTCCGGCAACTGTGAACAGCAATAAGCTGTATTATGGCTTTAAAGATATGCTGACCGAAAACAATATTGCCTATGAAGATCTTGCCGAACCTTTGCGGTGGTCGGAGGATTTCGGACATTATTCAAAATATGCCGATACGCTCTTTTTCGGAATAGGCAACGGCGAGGATTATGCGGCTCTGCATACTTCCGGATTTGAATTTAATGATAAAATAATTGAAAATGCGATAAATGTGTTTAATATGATAGCAAAAGCTCACTTATAATGATGAGGTTTTATAAGGCAGTATGATAAAATTTAATAGAATTGAGGTATTGCAATGACAAAATGAGGCTTTGACTGTAAAAGGTCAGAGCTTTTTTCTATATCAGAAATCTACACATTCGTCTTTTGGTTTTGTGTTTGGTATAATCAAAGCAACAAATACAAGGAGACTTCGATATGAAAACAAATTTTGAAAATATTGGCGGTAGTTATTCGCAACAAGGCGATTATCTTTTGCCAAATCTTACGCTACCTGATGAAAACCAAAGACAAATCGTTGTGTGGGGAACGAGACACAGACGCTATTTGAAGTCAGGTCATCGAGTACTTTATTACAATCTTCTTACATCGGGCAAGCTTAACAATTACCTTGCCGATGTAGACAAACGAGCAAAAAATCTATTTGAGCAGACAGTAAAATCTCTCGTCGAGCAGGAGCAAGTTACAGAAAAGCTCAAAGCAGAAAATATGATGTTGTGGGTGCAAAAGATGAATAATATTTGCAACAGAGCAAGAGAAATTGTTAATGAACAAGTGATTTATAGATGAGAAAAAGGCACAACTTACGGAAGATAATTCCATAGGCTGTGCCTTAATTTTATTTGTGAGATTAAAATGTATAATCTTAGCGAGCAGACCATTTGGTTATCCAAACGGTAAACTGCCCGTTTTCTGCACAATCTCAGCGAGCAGACTAATTATGGACAGACTGTCAATAATTAGTCTGATTTAGCTTCGTTGTGAAACAACAGCAGGCATTGTGTTTGGAACTATGCTGCCAAACACCTCGTTAGGGACACCCTAAGACCTGTGACTGTTAAGTGTATGTGCCAATATATATTTTTACTATGATTGCAATTATTCCAATTCTTTTTTTATCATGCTTTTTGTTTGTTTCAATTCTTTATTAAGTTCTGATATATATTCCGAGAATACATCTTTATAAAGTCCTTTTGAATAACTTTCTTGTATTTCCAAAACCAAATCAATATCAAATAATAATAATTCTTCCAGGAGCTTTGAAAAAACTTCCTTAATTTGAAGCTGAGATGAAGAATCATTCAAATTAATTATATATTTTTCTGGATTTGCCTCATCAAGTAAAAAAATCAAAACATCGGTTTCTCCGCAAACCGTAAGTTTTACTGTGATTTTCTTATTCTCCGCTTGTTTCATATATACTCTTCCTTTCATAAAAAGCTTCTTTACCGCCTTCTAATGTATGTAAGCTTTCAGTGGTCCAACTTTTTATATCATTTTCATCATTTATATTTTTTAGCTTATCATTAAATGGATTACCGATATACGTATTATAATTACCGTTTTGGTGTGTTCTCAAAATTGAAACATATGGTAATGTGCGAACAGCAATATTGGCATTATGCGTTGCTATAACAACCGTTTTATGATGTTTAGCAAGAGAAGAAATCATCGGTCTAATATTCGTATCAATAAAAGAATTTCCCATACCAAGTTCAGGCTCGTCTAAAAAGTAGGCATCGGCATCTTCGGATAAAGTTCGTTCGAGTAACAAAATGCCCTTTTCTCCGTTCGAAGGCGTATATTCTTCGTTTGATTCAGTGACAATTTGTTTAGACAAACCTATAAATGGTTTTAAAGATGATATATTATCTTCGCTGCACAATTGTTTCAGTTTGTCAATTTGTGTAGAAATTGTCGATGCTTCAATATGATTCTCGATATCATTAATTGTATCAATTATCGCTTTCAATTTTTTTATTCCGACAGAAAACTCTGATGTTTTGGAACTTTCACATATTAGACGATATTTTTTGTTAATGTATAAATTGCCTTTTTCCTCAATTGCACCAAGGCAACTTTTTTCATTGCACTCTGGTTTTGAAAGATTTTCTTTTATCTTCTTTACATTCTTTAATAATGCCAAGCGATTGGTTGCAAATTCAATAAATCCGGTGGAAGAAGGTTTAGAAACAGTATCCGAGTTTCTATCGGCAATATTTTTTATTTTTTCGATGCTATAATTTGTCAAATCTGTTGATTTTGAATCAATTACATCCTTTGATAATAAATCAAAATTTTTATGTTCAATTTTTGCTAATAATTTTTCTATCAAAGAAACTTCGCTGTTATCTAAGTATAATTTGCAATCTATATTATCGAAAAGTTTAAGCAATTTTTTAATATTTGTTCTGTCTGAACTATACGTTGCAAATGACTCTGGTGGATCATTTAATAATTTTGTAGAGTCGGTAATTTTCATTCGACTTTTATTCTTATTATTGTCTTTTGTATCACACCAATCTATATAATTTTGAAACATTGTCGGATTTGTATCTTTCCATTCTAATATTTCACTGAATTCCTTTTCGCAACCATCAATTTGCAAATATGACAAATCCCTTTCCATATCTTGAGTTTTTAAAAGTGATTTTAAATCGTTATCTTTTTCAGAGCCAGTATATTTTTTGCAATCCACTCCCTTTGCAAGCATTTGCTCATACAGTGATAATAAAATTTCACTTTTACCTGTTCCTTTTTGCCCAAATATTATATTGACGTCTTGAAATATTGTAATGGGAAATTTGACGGATTTATGGGGACTTGCTGTAAGTTCGAATGATTCTCGCTTATTTAGAAGGGTATTTATAATTGTTTCGTCTCGTTTAGCCAACATACAAAACTGATGAAAAGTGGCTACCGGCAATCTTAAATCCGCAAATGTTGATTGTTCGTATTTTTCCCAGTCTTTGACATCGCTTCCAATCATAACATTATACCCACAGTTAGCAAAAACGCCTAATGTTCTGTTGTCTGGTGTCTCATTAAAAACACGGGATTTATCTCCTACAATATTAATTAAGTCTTGCATATCTTCTTCTGAAATTGCCGGCTTTTTATGAAAATGAGCAAGATATATAACATCACACTTGTTTAAGCAATCATAAACTTCTTTTATTGTTCGGGTACAGGTTTCTAAATTTTCATCTTTAAACAATGAATTAACAGAATCAGAAAAAATATCTGTATTATCCGGATTTGCTATTACTATCAAATGCCAACGTGAACGACCATATTGTTGAATGTCAATTTCTACGCCTGGCCATAATTGACAATTTTCAGAAATTGCATCTTTAAATTCAAAAAATTGCTCTTTATCAAAAGCATTATGATTGGTAATTGCTACAATTTTCACGTCGGCATCAAAAATCTTTTTACAAAACAGTTCTTTAGTAACATTTCTACCTGAACCATCACCGCTTTTTATCCTTTTTGTATGACAATGAAGATCAATTTTCATTTTTAAACCTCACATTATAAATAAAATTTCTAACATCCATATTGTGTGTAACATATTGAATTACAAAAGTTGAGCAACAATTTGTTTTACAACTGGAACTACCACTGTATTTCCGCATTGTTTATACATGCTTTTCATCGGAATATCGGAAAAAGCAAACGATTTAGGAAATCCCTGCAAGGCAAGACATTCTTGCGGTGTAATCGTTCTGATTCCAAAGTTGTCTTTTATAATCGGGATACGGTTGTACCATGTTCCCATATTTGCTTTAAGCGTAAAAGATATTTCGTCTTTACTCTTTTGAATACCGTAATCCGAAAACCTATATATTTGGTTTTCATCTGTAATTGCTGCATTCATTTTTTGATACTGTACGGAATTTTTGGGAAGATAAAATTTATCATCAGCCTTT
>ERZ791909.2260-NODE-2260-length-11981-cov-2.964447_pt1 | contig 11981 bp, 8 predicted proteins | sample MGYA00510143_ERZ791909 | MGnify/ENA primary metagenome ERZ791909 (study PRJEB30046, sample SAMN00792093) | human gut metagenome | study: EMG produced TPA metagenomics assembly of the A metagenome-wide association study of gut microbiota in type 2... | reverse complement strand
CATAGAGAGGCAGGATTTTTTAAAAATTACTGTCCGTTAACTTGACAGAGGACCAAATCAAGATACAACACGGTATTATCCCCACATTGTGTTAATCGGGCGATAGATCGGATAATCAAAGCGTGTAATGCGAAAGAGAAAGAGGAGGCGAAAGCGGAAGGTCGAGAGCCTGAACTGTTACCTCATTTCAGTTGCCACCATTTGCGACACACATTCTGCACTCGTTTCTGTGAGAATGAAACCAACCTGAAGGTTATTCAGGAGATAATGGGACACGCAGATATTACGACCACGATGGATATTTATAACGAAGCAACTAAGGACAAAAAGATGGAGTCCTTTGCATGGCTTGAGGGGAAAATCAAGATACGATGAAAAAAGGGAGCTTACCACAAAACGGTGATAGGCTCTTTGATTTCTGTGTAAGAATATGTTATACTATACAAAGAAATAAAGGTTTACGTGGCAAATAGTCGGGGGTATCCGAGATGTGCTTCTTTGTTGGATAATGAAAACACCCTCGTTTTTTTACGACAATTTTTACGACAAACCAAATAAAGGTATGACATCTTATGTGGGGTTATGTACTTTAATAAAAACGGTTTGGATTAACAAAGTAAGGAAAAGAGAGGCTAAATCAGGGTATAAAATACTCTCCCTTGAAATCCCAACCATAAAGCCGTTAGACAAGTAAAAACCAAAGAACCCGGTATTTATGCGGGTTTCGGGTCTCAAAACCCGACAAGTCCACCTCTTTGCATGAAATCTGCATCCGGCGGTGCAGAGGTTTATAAAGAGGTAAAAATCAAACAATTAAATGAAAATACTGCCACCGGGTAGTGAATGCCAAGCATTCGATTATACATCGTTAGGTCTTAGAAGATGTATGGTCGGATGCTTGTTTTTTGGAGGTATCATGAAAAAGACAGAATGGTTAATTCATTATTTTACCAAAACAGAAAAAATTTTATAGCTGATTTCTGCCGTCGGTATTGTCATATCTTTCTTTTCCTTTGACAGGGATAGCTATATCACGCTTATGGCATCGCTGATTGGGGTGACTTCGTTAATATTTAATGCCAAAGGAAATCCCGCAGGACAATTTCTAATGATTGTCTTTAGTGTGCTGTATGGCTTTATATCTTACACATTCTCATACTATGGAGAAATGGCTGCTTATCTTGGGATGACAGCGCCCATGGCGTTTGTTGCTTTAATATCGTGGCTGAGGGACCCGTACAAGGGAAACAAATCAGAAGTGAAAGTGAATCGAATAACCAAAAAAGAGCATGTTTTTATGTGGATTGCAACTGTAATTGTGACAATCATTTTTTACTTTATATTGGACAGATTCCATACTGCCAATATCATCCCAAGCACAATATCGGTAACAACAAGCTTTCTGGCAGTATATCTTACCTTTAGAAGAAGCCCTTACTATGCGATAGGATATGCGGCCAACGATATAGTTTTGATTGTTTTATGGGTATTGGCAGCCTTGGACGACAAGTCATATATTTCCGTTGTCGTGTGCTTCACGGCCTTTTTAGCAAATGATGTCTATGACTTTTTCAGCTGGAGAAAAATGGAGAAAAGACAGGCTGCGCTGATGTAAAGATAAAATGTTTTATCAGAGATGAACTTGAGAATTACGGCGCAGAATGCTATATTTAAAATGATATTATTATTGAGAGAGGCAGATATGGGACTTTTAAGCTTTTTTGACAAAATACCCAATACAAATGAAATCAGCGGAAGCTTAGGAGAATGGATGGCAAAGATTTATTTAAAAACATTGCCCGGAGCACTGGTTCTGCCTGATGTTCTCATTGATGGGGCTGATGGATACACTTCTCAGATTGATTTAATAGTAATCGGAAATAGAGGCATCTATGTTGTTGAGATGAAAATGTTTGATGATGCAAAGATCTATGGGGACACAAAAAAGCAAAAATGGAACTACTATAAACACGGAAAGAAATATGAAATTTACAGCCCCCTTAAGCAGAATCAAAAGCACATTGAGTACTTAAAGACTTTTTTAAAGGAGTTTGGAGAAATTCCTTTCTTTTCAATTATTACAATGGTTTGTGAAGATTTTAAGATAAGCGGTGAAACAGACGGAAAAACAGTTGTCTGCAATTCATTGCCTGCCATGGAAAGAGGCTTTTACAAAATAGCAGAACATAAGCCGGAAGTTCTGGACGATGTAAAAAAGCATGAAATTTTTGATTACATAAAAAACAATCAGCATATGGGGAAAGAAGCCGGAACCCGGCATAAGAAAAATGTAGCTGCATATAAAGAGGCTTTAGAGGAAATGAAAACACAAAAAATCTGTCCATATTGTAAACTTGAACTTGTTTTGCGTCAGGGAAAAAACGGCGAGTTTTATGGATGCAGAAATTTCCCCAAGTGCAGGTATACACTGAAAAAATAATACAGAAAGCGATTCCGTATAAAATCAAGTAAGAAAAACACCATTACGACACGAGCGGGGATATTTCCACAGGAGACTTCCCCTTTTCTGAAAGAGGAGGCTTGCCTTGAAAGAAGTAAATCTTACAGAAGGCCCTATTTTTCAAAATATAATAAAATTTTCGCTTCCCATGATAGCCGGGAATCTGCTCCAGCAGGTATATAACCTGGCAGATACGCTTATTGTGGGAAGATTCATAGGCCCGGATGCCCTGGCATCTGTGGGGTCGTCATATACTCTGATGATTTTTATAACTTCCGTTATCATAGGCCTGTGCATGGGCAGCGGCGCCTTTTTTTCTGCAGACTACGGAGCGGGCGACCATAAGCGCATGAAAGAGGACATCTGGCTTTCCTTCTGGTTCATACTTTCCGTATCCATGGGAATATATATGATAATATATCCCGGAATGGATATTATCCAGAAAATCATGCAGGTGCCGCCTGAACTGAGAGAGATGACGGAAGAATACATAACCGTGGTATTTTCCGGCATTATATTTGTGTTTCTCTATAATTTTTTCGCATATATTCTAAGAGCAATGGGAAATTCCGTCGTACCGCTTGTCTTTCTGGCTGCGTCATCGGCAGTCAACATAGCTCTTGATATCTGGTTTATTATAGGCTTTGATATGGGCGTAGGCGGAGCGGCGCTGGCAACGGTAACGGCACAGGCTCTGGCGGGAGCCGGAATTGCATTATATTCGCTGGCAAAAATACCTCTGCTGAGAACCGGCATAGAGAAAAAGAACAATATCAGGAGGCGGCTGAAAGAAATTATAATCAGCGATGTTGCCACAGGTGTGCAGCAGTCGGTGATGAACTTCGGCATACTGATGATTCAGGGTCTGGTCAACAGCTTTGGGGCAGGAGTAATGGCTTCCTTTGCCGCTGCGGTAAAAATCGATACCATCGCGTATATGCCGGCCCAGGAATTCGGAAATGCTTATTCTCTGTTTATTTCTCAGAACCACGGTGCAGGAAATAATGAAAGGATACGGCTGGGAACACGAATATCCCTGAGAGTTTCGATAATTTTCTGCATGACTGTATCCGTCCTTATCTTTATCTTCGCCGGGGACCTGATGAAAATTTTTGTTGCAGCAGGTGAGGTGGAAATTATTGCAGAGGGAGCAAGATATTTGAGAATTGAAGGAGCCATGTACGCAGGCATAGGCCTTCTGTTCCTGTGGTACGGATATTTCAGAGGAATAAACAAGCCTCATATATCTCTTGTTCTGACCGTAATTTCGCTGGGAACACGAGTTACATTGTCTTATGCTCTGGCTCCTAACACCTGCCTGGGAGTATCGGCAATATGGTGGTCAATTCCTGTAGGCTGGGCTCTGGCCGATGTCACAGGCTGGCTCCTTTACCGCAGAAAAGGTAAAGATTGTGCGCCCTGATATAATTGCGCCGCCGTCAGACATATAAAAAGAGATACCCGGGCAGCCTGATGACAATAAGGCTCTCAAAGGAATGGCAAGGAATGACCGGCAGCTGCCGGAAAAGATATTTGCCGAATAATTTGTATAACAATCATTGACTTGCCCGACAATAAGTAATATAATAAATAAAGTATGAAATAAACAAAAAGGATCAACATGCAATGAAAGAAATATTAGTAAAAGAACTTTTCAGAAACACACAGGAATATGCAGGAAAGGAAGTCCTGATAAAAGGCTGGGTAAGAAACAACAGAAATTCCAACAAATTTGGATTTATCGAGCTCAATGACGGATCTTTCTTTAAATCTGTTCAGGTGGTATACGAAGAGGAATTTATAAGCAACTTCGAAGAAATTTCAAAGGCCTATGTGGCAACGGCATTGGCTGTAAAAGGTCAGCTGGTGCTGACACCTCAGGCAAAGCAGCCTTTCGAAATCAAGGCAAAAGAGATAACCATCGAAGCTGCATCCACCCCGGACTATCCGCTGCAGCCAAAGAGACACAGCATGGAGTTTCTCAGAGAGATTGCTCATCTGAGGCCGAGAAGCAACACCTTTGCTGCAGTATTCAGAGTAAGATCCCTGGTGGCCTATGCAATTCACAAATTTTTCCAGGAGCAGAACTTCGTATATGTCCACACCCCTATAATCACAGGCAGCGACTGTGAAGGCGCCGGTGAAATGTTCAGAGTCACCACCCTTGACATGGAAAATCTTCCTAAGACTCAGGACGGCAAGGTGGACTACAGCGGAGACTTTTTCGGAAAGGAAACCAGCCTGACCGTAAGCGGACAGCTGGAGGCAGAAACTTATGCCCTTGCTTTCAGAAACGTGTATACCTTCGGACCTACCTTCAGAGCCGAAAACTCCAACACGGCAAGGCATGCCTCTGAATTCTGGATGATAGAGCCTGAGGTGGCCTTTGCTGATCTGGAGGATAATATGGAACTGGCGGAGGCAATGATAAAGTATATCATCAGCTATGTGCTTGAAAACGCTCCTGAGGAAATGAACTTCTTCAACAGCTTTGTGGATAAAGGCCTGCTGGACAGACTCAATCACATAGTAAATTCCGACTTCGGAAGGGTGACCTATACCGAAGCCGTTGAACTTCTGAAAAAATCAGGCAAGGAGTTCCAGTACCCTGTGGAATGGGGCATAGACCTTCAGACCGAACACGAAAGATTTCTGACAGAGGAGATTTTCAAGAAGCCTGTATTTGTAACAGACTATCCAAAGGATATCAAAGCTTTCTATATGAGACTCAACGACGACGGCAAGACTGTTGCGGCTTGCGACCTTCTGGTTCCTGGAGTAGGCGAGATAATCGGCGGAAGCCAGAGAGAAGAGAGACTGGACGTCCTGACAGCAAGGATGAAAGAACTGGGGCTCAAAGAGGAGGACTACTGGTGGTATCTTGATCTGAGAAAATACGGCGGCGTAAAGCATGCCGGATACGGTCTGGGATTCGAAAGAATCATAATGTATATTACGGGAATGAGCAATATCAGAGACGTGCTTCCGTTCCCGAGGACGCCAAAGACGGCAGAATTCTAAATAAAATCAGAACCAGTGAGCTCCCGGGCTGCCGCAAATCGGATTCGGCATCGGGAGCTTTTTTCTGAAATGTGAGGAGGGAGAAAGTGTTAGAAGCACGAAACATCAGCAGAAGAACAATGGGAGCCATAGCTGTTATCATCTCGGCGGTATGCTTCGGGCTTGTACCAATGTTCGTAAAAATACTGTGCAATGAAGGGGCCAATTCCCTGAGCAGCGCTTTCTACAGGTCGGCTCTGTCCCTTCTGCCTCTTCTGCTGTATCTGAAAGCCAAAAAGATACCCTTGAGCATTACAAGGCGTCAGGCCGGACAGATAATTCTGATTACGGTATGCGGATACGGAGGAACTACGGTACTGCTCTTTTTTGCATACAATTATATATCGTCAGGCGCAGCCACAACGATTCATTTTGTTTACCCTGCCATGGTAATCGTATATAGTCTTGTATTTCTGAAAGAAAAGGTAAAACCCCTGAAACTGATATGCGTGGGGCTCTGCATGGCCGGAATATGGATGTTCAGACAAGACGGAGCGGGAGCAGGGATAGAAGGGATACTGCTGGCCTTTGCTTCAGGATGCACCTACGCTTTTTACATAGTTTATCTCGACAAAAGTGATCTCAGGCAGATGCCTCCGCTGAAACTGATCTTCTACATGAATTTTGCAGCATCAGCAGTTATTCTGTCAGCTGCGCTGGCCACACATCAATTTACTGCAGAGCTTACGCCCTACGGCTGGTTTATAGGCACGGTTTTTGCCGTTACGGTATCCTTCATTGCGGTGCTGGGATTCCAGCTGGGGGTTAGATATACAGGCGGGCAGAGTGCCGCGATATTGAGCACCTTTGAACCTATAACCAGCGTTATCATAGGGGCTGCAGTATACGGGGAAAAGTTTTCGGCAGCAGGGATTGTCGGATGCATTCTGATTCTGGCAGCTACCATACTGGATACAAGAGCCGAAGCACTGAGCCCTTCCCGGGACTGTGAAAGCAATGGGTGTATACAGCAAAAATAGTTGTGTTTTAGATATGTATTTGCTATAATGGTAACGACTGTAAAATTAATTTGGGAGGTCCAAAACAGATGAAAGGCTATACGAGCGAAACAATTAGAAACATTGCCTTGTTGGGACATGGCGGATGTGGCAAAACGACATTCGTTGAGGCATGTCTCCTGGCAACCGGGGTTATCAGCAGACTTGGTAAAGTCGAAGACGGCAACACCGTATCCGATTACGATAAGATGGAAATCGAGAAAGGATACTCAATCAATACATCAATAGTACCGGTTGAGTATAATAAAGTGAAAATCAACTTTGTTGACGCTCCCGGATTTTTCGACTTTGCAGGAGAAGTGCAGTCGGCTCTCAGAGCTGTTGAAGCAGCAGCTATTCTTGTAGATGCTTCGGCAGGAATCCAGGTAGGAACCGAAAAAGCATGGGCAGCCTGCAAAAAGGCAGAAATGCCAAGATTCTTTATATTGAACAAAACAGACAAAGAAAATGTAGATGTTGAAAAAACAATCGAAGAATTAAAAGCAAAATTCGGAACTTCCGTTGTAACATTAGATGACAGAGATGCCTTAAGCGAAGCCATTGCAGAAGTAGACGAAGAACTGATGGAAATCTATTTTGATGCCGGTGAATTCACTGACGAGCAGTTCAGCAAGGGACTGGTTAAGGGCATTTCATCAGGAGACATCGCACCTGTATTTGCATGCTCCGCAGTAACCGGACAGGGAATCAAGGAAGTTCTGGAACAGCTTATCAAATATGTTCCTGTAGCAACTGATCATGCTGCATACCCTGCACTCAACGGAAACGACGAGGAAATCGAAGTAAAATGTGATCCTAACGGCAAGTTGGCAGCATTCGTGTTCAAGACTATTGCAGACCCGTTCCTGGGCAAGATTTCCCTTGCAAAGGTTATATCAGGCAAGTTGACTGCCGGTATGGAAGTTTATAATGCCAGAGCTGAAAAACCTGAAAAGCTGGGCTCAATGTTCTTCCTCAGAGGAAAGACCCAAGGGGATGCTCCTTCCGTAGCTGCAGGTGATATCGTTGCACTGGGCAAACTTCAGTTTACCAAGACAGGCGACACCCTTTGCGAAAAGGCTAATATAATCAAATTCCCTCCTGTAGATTTCGCACAGCCTTCATTGTTTATGGCTATCGAGGCAGCAGGTAAAGGCGAAGACGAAAAGATGGCGGCAGGTCTCCACAAACTGATGGAAGAAGATCCGTCCTTCGTACTTACCAGAAATGCAGAAACCCGTCAGACTCTTATCGGCGGTCAGGGAGACATCCAGCTGGGAATCGTTCTGGCAAAACTGAAAGATAAATTCGGCGTTTCAGTAAACACAATTCCGCAGAAAATCGCTTACAGAGAAACCATCAAGGGAAGCTCCGATGTTCAGGGCAAGCACAAGAAGCAGTCCGGCGGCGCAGGCCAGTATGGAGATGTACATATCAGATTCTCACCTTCACAGCAGGAATTTGAATTCTCCGAAGAACTCTTCGGCGGTTCCGTACCTAAACAGTATGTCCCTGCAGTCGAAAAAGGACTTCTGGAATGCATGGACAAAGGACCTCTGGCAGGCTGCAAGGTAGTAAATGTAAAGGCAGTTCTGTACGACGGTTCTTACCACGATGTAGACTCCAACGAAATGGCCTTCAAGATTGCCGCTTCGCTGGCATTCAAAAAAGGTATCGTAGAGGCTAAGCCTTGCCTCCTGGAACCTATCATGAAGATGGAAATCGTGGTTCCTGACGACTACATGGGCGACGTAATGGGCGATATGAACAAGAGAAGAGGAAAAATCCTGGGAATGGAACCTCAGGCAGGCGGCGGACAGAAGCTGGTTGCCGAAGCCCCTCAGGCAGAACTATTTGACTATGCCATCGTGCTGCGCTCCATGACTCAGGCAAGAGGAAGCTTCACAATGGAATTCGCAAGATACGAAGAAGTTCCTGCTCACCTGGCAGACAAAATTATCGCAGCCCACAAGGCTGAAGAAGAAGCATAAATTAAAATCATCATATCTACATAGGCGGCTATCCGGCCGCCTATGTTGCTTTTTGCGTACATTGCCATAACCGGGTTAAGGCCGGATAAAATATTGTGGACAAAGGCAGGGAAAGGGTGTATTATATAAACAGAACAGATGTTCGCAAAGGAGAAATCAATGGCAAAGAAGAGTAAATCAGTTTTTGTTTGTCAGGAATGCGGATACGAAAGCCCTACATGGATGGGACAATGCATATGCGGCGCATGGAATTCCTTTGTTGAGGAGAAAATGCTGCCCCAGACTTCAGCCGATACCAGACGCAGAACCAGCGAAAGCGGACGACCCGCAAAGCTGCGGGACGTAGGCACCAGAGAATACAGGCGTCTGGACACAGGCATAGGTGAGCTTAACAGAGTACTGGGCGGCGGACTCGTAAAGGGGTCACTGGTGCTCATTTCAGGGGAGCCCGGTATAGGCAAGTCCACAATTATCATTCAGACAGCGTCTAATATAGCCGGCGGCGGACTTAAGGTCCTGTATGTTTCCGGCGAAGAATCGGAGGAGCAGATCAAGATGCGGGCAGACAGAGTCTGCGGTGAGATTCCGGCAGGCCTCTTTGTCATGCCCGAAACAAACATAGAAAATGTAGAAAACGCGTGCGAAAACATAAAGCCGGATTTTCTCATCATCGATTCCATACAGACCATGTACAGCGACCAACTGGACTCCGCGCCCGGAAGCGTTTCCCAGGTGCGAGCCTGCGGCAACAAGCTGATGAAGCTTGGCAAAACAGGCAATATACCTATTTTCATTGTCGCCCATGTAACCAAAAGCGGTGACCTTGCAGGCCCCAAGACCGTGGAGCACCTTGTGGACTGTGTGCTGAACTTTGCAGGGGAGAGAGATCAGGAACTTAGAATTCTCCGGTCCTTCAAAAACCGATTCGGTACAACCAGTGAAATAGGTGCCTTTACTATGGAGGAGTCAGGTCTCGTGGAAGTATCAGATATATCAGGCACATTTCTTGAGAACAGAGCAGAGGAATCGGAAGGCTCCGTAACGGCTGCCGTGTACGAAGGAACGAGGCCTGTAATGTTTGAAGTCCAGGCCCTTGTTACCCCTGCAAACATAGGTTTTGCCAGAAGAACTGCCGTAGGTGCAGACAACGCCAGACTCAGCATGCTGCTAGCGGTTCTCGAGAAAAAGGCCGGACTGCCGCTGATAAATCAGGATGTATATGTTAATATCGTTGGGGGACTCAAGCCCGAGGGAACTTCTGCCGACCTGGCAGTAGCTCTGGCAATTTATTCCTCATTCAAAGGAATCTCTGCCGGTCAGAAGACTCTTGCCATAGGCGAAATAGGTCTTACCGGAGATTTGCGCACGGTCAGATATGCAGACAAGATAGTAAAAGAGGCGGCCAGAATGGGTTACAAAAGGGTCATCTTGCCCCGGTCATGCCTCAGAAATCTAAAGGAACCTCCCGCAGAGTGCAGCATCATAGGTGCCCGAAACATTACTGAAGCCATTGCGGCATTTGCAAAAAAACAGAAATAATTCTGCGGACTTGAATACAGCGAGTAAATGTAAGCATACCATCAGAGGAGGAAAAACAATACCCCTGCCCATTCGGCGCAGGGGTATTGTGCAAAAAGCGCATCAACATTCTATTTCGTCTCATCGATGTCCTCGATGAATTCAGGGTCGCGCGGAACAGATTTGCCGGAAATGCTCGAAGCATATGTTCCGCGGGAAGTGCTTCCTCTGACGGCAGAGTAAGACGCTCTGTCGGAAGACGTTTTTTTGTGCAGGAAAGCCGCAGTATCATAATCTGCATATTTGGCATGCAGCGCTCCCGGCGCAGAAGAAAGTCCATATCCTATGGCCGCATCATCAGAAGCGGCTGCTGCCGCAGAATCTGCCGGAGGCTCTGCGGGAGTGTCAGGTTCATGTGAATTAGAAGACACCGCAGGAGCAGAAGAACCTGAAGGAGAGGAATCCGATCCGGAAGCGGAAGACGGCTTGTCCTTTTCCTTTCTCATATAAGGCAGTTCAAACCAGAAGGTGGTTCCTTTGCCTACCTTGCTGTAAACTCCGTAGTTGGCATGATGAAGGGTGAGTATGCCCTTTACTATGGAAAGACCGAGACCGCTGCCTTCGGTAGAACGCACATAGTTGGTGCTGGTCTTGTAGTATCTGTCCCATACATGAGGAAGCTCTTCCTGGGATATTCCAGGACCGTGGTCAGCCACTTCCACACGGTATTTTTTACCTGAGCGGCGGATGGTGACTATAATGACTTTGTCTTCTCCGCAATATTTTACCGCGTTGTTTACAAGGTTGGCTATTACCTGTTTGATTCTGTTCTCATCGCCGTATACAAGGCATTCCTTAGGGGCATTGAAAATGAAATTGTAGTTTTCCTGCTCAGAAAGTATATCATACGAAGACAGTATTGCCGCCGAAGCAGAAGTAAGATCGAAGATGCTGCGTTCAAGAGTGACCGTGTGAGTCTGCATTGCAGAAACTGTGGCCATGTCGCTGACCAGATGGTTGAGCCTTTCCGTTTCGTCAATGATTACCTGCAGATGAGCATTACGTTTTTCAGGTATGTCGCCTGAAAGATCCTGAATCATTTCCGCATAGGACCTTATCATGGTAAGCGGAGTTTTCAGGTCATGAGAAACATTGGCGATGAGATCCTTCATGCGGTTGTCCGCCATACCCAGTTCATAGGCCGCAGTATTGAGGGTATCTGCCAGGTTATTGATTTCCGAATATGAATTCCCTTCGAATTTTACATCATATTTGCCTTGTCCCATTTCTTTTGCTGTAGCGGTTATGCCTTTAATTGGCCTTGATATGCGGTTGGCAAAATATATAGCCAGGGTAAATGCCAGAACCAGAGTCAGCATGGTTACATAAGCCAGCTGGCGTCTGAGAATGCTTACCGTGGACGAAACAGGATAAAGCGGAGAAAAAATATACAGATTTGCAGCATTGCCGTCTGATCCTGCAATGCGGCATCCGTAGGCAAGAGTCTTGTATTTGTCTATGCCGGTGTTGATCTTGAATGATACAGGCTTGCCGCCGGATTTCTCCAGCATGGACTTGAGCTTTGGAGTCTCCTCGAAATATATATACACGGGAGAGAGGCTCTCCTGTTCGGGTTCGAAGAGCAGAAGGCCCGATGAGGATTCCATCATTACATAAAAGTCGTTACTGATGGACAGTTCCTGAATAGAAGAAGTCAGGTTACTGTCGTCCTTCTGATAAGAAACAGAAATAGAGGAGGCCACCCGGGCCACCTCTCTGATCTTCATTTCCTCGTAATAGTTGTTCATAAAGAAAAGCTGTAGAAACCATATGAGGCCTACGACCCCCATGCCTATGGCTGCAAAGTATACCCACAGACGGAATTTGATACTGTGGGCATCAAATTTAATCTTCGTACTCAAATTTATAACCGACTCCTCTTAAAGTAACAAT
>ERZ791909.2231-NODE-2231-length-12150-cov-24.847210_pt1 | contig 12150 bp, 16 predicted proteins | sample MGYA00510143_ERZ791909 | MGnify/ENA primary metagenome ERZ791909 (study PRJEB30046, sample SAMN00792093) | human gut metagenome | study: EMG produced TPA metagenomics assembly of the A metagenome-wide association study of gut microbiota in type 2... | reverse complement strand
AAATTCACATCAAAAAAAGTTCTTGACATCTTCCCCAATTTGTGCTATAGGGTATCATATGAATACGTGTTCATATGTTCATGTTTGCAGTAGAGAGAAAGCATAGACAATATATATCTATGCTTGTGTTAAGTCAATATGAATTGTAGTAAATCCTATTCTTATACTCTTAACTTGTGCGATGGCATAAGGGTAATCATTGCCCCAATTAATATAACCATCATACAAGAACCAATTAACAGGGAACGTATTCCAAGTAGTTTCGTAGTAAATGATTGTTGGAACTGTTAAACCTTGAATAGGATAGCCACCGACAGGTGTATTTTGAATTTGGAACATAGGAGTATTTTTATAAGGGCCTAACTGTCCTAGACCTGTACAAGCCAACTCTATATAATTTTGGTCATTTCCCGTAGCTTGAAAGCAAATCGTACAAATATTATTAACATATTGAATTTCAAAATAAGGTCTACCATGTCCAATAGCGACGCTATAACCATAAGAACCGCTATATCCTACCGCCGTATTATCGCTAAAAGTTTCAATATAATTAATTGAACCATAAAGAATAGCCTTATAAATATATTTAGCAAGATACTTACTAGCTGTTGTATTAGGATGAATATTATCACTAGTATTTATAAAATCTTTATTGTGCATAATCCAATTAAGATTATTAATAAAATCGCAGTCTCCATCCATCCAAATGTGGAAGGCTTGATTATAATAAGTGAAACGGTCAAGTTTTCGATACCATCCAATAAAACCAAGATGGATTTTACAATTAGGTAATACATTTCTAACTCTAATTAAAAATTCACTTAAACGGTCTCTAATTTCCTTTTCAGTCGCAATGGAAGCGTGTAAAATGTTTCCGTCGTTCGCACCTCCAAAAACATATAAATCAGTAATGCTATTCTTTTCATCTGTAGTCCATGATGCAGTATTACTATTAAAAATATTAATGTACGCTTCACTCTTATCATAAGGCCACCCAAAACCAGCACCACCAACACTCCAATTATAAGCATAAATAGATTTAGGTATCATACTTTCAAGTAAAGTTGAAAAAGAAGAGCCGCCCACGCTTTCGTCTACCCCGTAACTATCAGTCATAAGAATAAATTTTCTATCTTTAAGTTTAGAGAATTTCTCATCAACTTTTGTCATAAAATCTTGTAATTCTTTATCAATACGTGTAACTGTCGTATCAATTTCTTGTTTATTTTGTTTAATAAGTTCACGGCCCTCGCTATCTTTTAATAAATAGGTACCGCTACTCATTTTTAATTTATCAACATATTTATCCATGTTTATTCTCTCCTTATAAGATTTTTGTTGTTGGTGGTTCAGTCAAATTATTAGTAAATATAAATGATAAGCTTGTGTCTTCCTCATTGTAAGTACCATCAAGTGTAATTTTTCCACTTGCTAACAATTCATGGATATTTTTCTCAATTTCTTCTAAAAACCTCGCGTAAATATCAATTAGTCCTTTATAACCGTCAATTAAATCTTTATACTGTTTGATTAAAAAGCCTAAATCCTGGTCGTAGTTCCCTGTATGTGGATAATCATATAAAGCCATATATATTCCTCCTTAATAAGGTAATTGATTTGTGTAAGCTACGTGTAGACAAAATTCATCAAAAAACATTCTAGCAATTAACTCGTATATATTAAAGCTGCTTTGTAATTCAATTTCTTGATTAAGCATATCAGCAGTAGTAGTTACACCAATATTACCTTTTTCGATATCTTCAATAGTAAGTTTAATATTTTCTTTTTCGTTTCCTCTAGTTGTATTATTTCCGTTTTCATTCCTATTATTACGATTGCTTGTTTTACTGTCGTTTGAAAATCCCGCATTATCAAAAGCACTAACTTGATTAACATCCTCTCCACTATCATTAATCGAATTGCTATGTGAATCATCAACAGTATTATCTTTACTTCTTACAGTAGTCTCAATGTGTGTTTTTGTACCATCTTTGTTCCAAATAGGGTTGTAATCTTCTTCATATTTCAAAGAATAAAGATAAACTAGCTTATCAAACTGTTCTTTGTGTTTTTTGAAAAAGTATTGTACCTTGATTTGTAAAATTTCAATCTCCGGATAAATAGGTTCATTCATTCCGCAAACATCCATTATTGTATTAATTAATGTATCTCTATCTAATTTTTCATTAATATCAATGTCTTTAAAAACTTCATCATAAGTATATAATTGACAAATACTTGCAAAACTAAACATTGTCATCAACCACCATTTCTTGTTTAATTGTATCTATTACCCTATTATTAATAGAGAAATGCAAATTAGTAATATCATCAAAATTAGGGTTTTCATTGATTTTTCTAGCACACTCATTAAGTGAATCAATAAATCGTACAATAGTACAACGTACCTCACTATTATTCGCATTAACTTCATCACTGTTTAACCTCTCTCTTTTATCGGTATTAGCGTTATTGATACCGATTTCAGTTAGAAACTCGTTCATAATACTTCTTTTTGTCAACAGTAAATCATTGCCGATGTACGTATTTTTAACATTTAAGAAGTAGCCACTATCATGCTCACTACTTAAACTTTTTAGTCCTTTTTTTAAAAAGACTGCTGGATTTCCACGTGAAACATCGTCATACATTTTTTGTAAACTTTTCACTTGAGCATCAGTTTCTGCTTCAAAAACATGAGCTACTCTTGAATTGTATAATGAAACATTTAAAGAACAGTCAATGTTTGCTAGCAAAACAGCATACCTATTGATTAACGACATAACCCCTTGAAATTTATTATATTCATAATTGATATATAATAGCTCCCCTTTTTCTCCAATTTTTTCATCAATAGTTCGTAGAACAGGGTTATTAACTAAAACATTAGTCGGCATATAATACATATTTTGACCATAAAATCCACCCTCAAGAGCTAACGTTCCAATGTCAGTTTTAACAACGGGAATATAACCATTTGTTAAAAGAACATCCCACATATTATCAATATTCCAATTTGACGGATAACCATCAACAGTTAAAACGCTTTTTAATTTAGTCATCAACTGAAATTGATAATAGAAGAAAGAGTTATTAGTCATATCGTTTACGGATTTAGGATTGTGATGAAAGAACCCTTTTACTAAATCAGTAAACCCATTTCCATATTTGTTTTTACTCAAGATAAACACCTCCATTTAACAATGCGTCAATTTCATCTTTATATTGTTTTGGTGCCCATGTAGACACGTTCGCGTTCGTTGTTTGCACATATCCACTTAGACCGCTCAATGATAAAACTTTGTTACAAGGTCTACCATAATTATTGGCTAATGAACTAGGGTCAACATTAGTGTTATGAGAAATACACACAAGTGTTATATCTTTTTTAGAAATATAAGAAGTGTTACCACCGCTACCACCAACCGACCCAACATTTGTACCTATAGCCGAGGTTATTGCATTAAAAGCCGAAACTCCTGCACCTGCATAATTTCCCATCAAACCCGCTATACTTCCAGCAACTACGTTACCAATAGCACCCAAAGGATTCCCTTGTGTAACTGTAGAGACTTGAATAGGGACACCCATTTGAGCTACACAACGTGCTTGATTTTCGACAATATAACAAATTTCTCCAACGACACTATCAAGTGTCATATTGATATTAATACTTGTTTTGCCTTGAAAATTATCGGCATTTAACTCTAGCCAACCATATGCAGGTAGATAAAGTAATAATGATGTGAATTGACTTCTATTTCTAAAATCGCTAAAATTCCAAGGTATAGTAATAGAAACACTTCCCGTAGCATCACGATTAACCGCATTGCCTACAACTCCCGTTTTATAACCACCTGCAAATATAATTTCACTAATAGCCCCAACAATAGTACAAGGATTGTATATACAAGAAGTAATACACGAACCCGTATCAGTTAGCATTTTTGAAATAGCGTTATTTGGGTCAGTAAACAATTCGGCAAAAGCATTATCACTCATTTTGGACATAATTTTAGCAAGTTGTGTATCAGTAACAGCCACATAAGGATTTGAATGAGTTCCTACATAAGATATAATATATCTAGGTTGAGGAGTTGCGATAAATGATAAGTTAGCATTACTAGTGTTGATTATTGTATCCTTAGCACTTGATAATCTAGGGTCAATTAAATCAGTATTATAATTACTTGTTGAATATAATACAAAAGCGGTTGTACTTTTTATATCATCTTTCCAAGTGGCTAATGGGTCTAATTCACATGAAATGGTCCAAACCCCGTTTCTAGTATTAACGATATCAGTTATATAATAAAACCAACTACCCCAAGATAGATACGAATAATTTGTTGGGTTAGTATTTAAAATAAAAGAGGGGTTGTAATGACTACACCCCTCTTTTAAATTAACATTGATAGTTTCTCCTTTTGAGGGTCTTTTAGTAGAATTTCTACGTTTAACAAAATTGTATAGTGTTATTTGCATATAACACAACCTCTCTTTCTATTTAGTAGCTTCAGTAGCTTTATCAGCTAAATAGAAAACTACAAAGTTTTCACTTAAATCATTGAAATATAACTCTTTATGATGATAATAAGTGTTATAATATCCACCAGCCGAGTTAAATGGTGTTGTCGAATTCCAACTATCTTTTTTATATAAACCTAACGCGTCACGGTCATATAGAATCGCTAAAATATTACTTTGTGAAATTGCTACAGCGTTAACACTTGATGGTTTGACATTAATAGAATCAGGTGTTTTAATACTTTGCCAAAAACTTGTTGTATGATAATTATTTAATTTAACATAACCGTCTCTAAAAGCTTGATACTGTACGACTGTTTCTAATCTACTTTCAAAGTCTTCTAAAATACGTAAATGTTGTAATGCCTTTGGGGTATGTCTTGTTTGTGTTCCGTCATTATAGATTTTAGTCATATTTTCCATATACTTTGAAACTAAATTAATACGAGATACACAATAAGCTAAAAATTCTTTATCGTGTTTGCAAGTGTTAACTGTTAATTTTTTACCAGTTTCAGTATTGTACATTTCCAAAAGATTGAAAGTACATTTTTTCGATTTTAAACGTTCCGCGATAAAGTTATTAATACAATTTCTAGCTAACCCCTCTAAAGATAATTCAATAGCGTTTTGAACTTCTCCATAAATTGCTCCAATGAATCCATTCATAGCATTTTCACTAGTGAAAGCTTCTTCTAACTGTTCTCTTTTAATAGTTACATAAAATTGATAAGGCGTTTCAGTTGTGAAAAATGATTGTGTCACTTTAGGGTTAGCTACCTTATACATATCTACTGATTGCCCATTAACTAAAGAATAGCTTTCATCTTCCGTAGCTTCAGGCATAGAAACTTTGATTTTTTGAACGATATTTCCCCATTGCATTGAATCTAGCACCATATCGCTATATTTTGATTTATATTCTCTAAATGAAATAATAGTTCTACCAATACGTTGAGCTAACGAATTTAGCCAAGTGTCCGCAAGACCATTTGTAGTTAAAACGGTTTGACCTAATGAGATTAAACCAGCTTCATCTACTACAGTTAAATCAGTAACGCCCATTGTTTGAGAGTTTACTGAATTTACAATATCATAAATTTGTTTTACTGCCATTTTATTTCCTCCTATTCATATCTTGAAAAACCTTTAAATGGGTTTTCGTCTTTCTTTTCCACATTTGCATGTAAAATTGTTTGTTCTAATTTTTTAACTTTCTTCTCTAGTTCTTTACTTTTTTGTTCTAATTTGTCATATGTTTCACGTGAAACATAGTCCGCTTGTTCTTGCTCTTGTTCTTGTTCTTGTTCTTCTTGCGGTTCTTGTTCTTGTTCTTCTTGTTGTTCTTGTTGTTCTTCTTGTTGATCCATAGTTTTTTTACCTCCTTTAGACCTTTTATTTATAAATAAAAGTGGGAGTAAAAGATATCCCTATCAGTACCAGCTTTCCAGCCGTTGGATTTGTACCCTCCCATGTATTATTATATATAACATTTTAATCGTTGTCAACGTATGATGTTTTTTAATTTTAGTTTCAAGTCATAGTCTTGATAAGCTATCATCTTATTGTCAATATATAAATTTAACTCCCATGCTTTTTCACGCTTGAATAGTTTTTCATCATCAAAACAAGGGCATTGACTTTTCATTTTTGAAACGTAAATAATACCGCTATCCTTAACTTGGTAAAAATATAGATTTTCAAATGAAAAAAGTGGTAAAAGTTTATTTCTTTGAAATTTTTTAATATCGCTAAAATCATCATTGACAAATATATTTGATGTTGACATTTTAGTGTAATCAGCTTCACTTCCTAAAAGCCTATATAGAGCAGTTTTCTTTTTCTCTCTTGATATTGGCACGTCAATAGGTAAATGTAAATAGAGACCTCTTTCTTCATCAATGAATTTTTCCGTTCCCGTTTGTATCATAGCCATAATTTTACTAGGAAGCTCTAATTCTCTCAAGATAGCGTTGTCAAGCATATTTGCATTACCACATAATATAATTTTTACGGGTTTTCTACCGTTAACTTCTCTATTACGGTTTACAGTTTCAATCATATCAAAAAACAATGTTGCTTGTTTTTTATCAATAGCCGTTTTTATAGGCGATTTAGATATGAATTCATCATAGAAAATGTAGTCGTAGTCATCAAAATCAGTACCACGATATTTTGCAAATGTTGATAAAGCACCCGCAATTCCATATGAACGTTTTATTATTCTTTCATCATCTTTTTGTTCAACTTCTTCTATCAAATATACTTTTTTCTCTTTTGTAATCTCAATATTTGTATTGCAATCTCTATTGATTGCTTTAAATGTGTTTGACTCTCTAGTTAAAGACATTTCCATTTCATTTTCACTAGTTCGTAAATAAATAAACTTTCTATCATTATCAGTTATTAAACCTTTTTGAATTGAATAGGATTTGCCGATACCTCGACCACCTATAAACAAATAAAGGAAATAGTCAGTATTTTTGACTATTTCCCAGGCGTTAAAATAAAGACTTTTTTCTTTATTCATTTTAAATTTTTGCTTCTAATGAATAGAAAGTGTTACCGCTTTTTGATGTTCCACTAGTGATAATAACGTCAACTGTAGCGATATCAATATCATTATCATTGCATAAGTCTAATAGTTCTCTAAAACTATTCATAATCGTTTGAGAGTTTGTTCCTAAAATTTCTCCAGCATCAGTTAGAAAACTAACGCAATCCATTTCTTCTACTTCTCCCGTTTCTACTTCAGTAATTTGTGATTTTGTAAAAACATAGTCTTTAATTTTAAAAACATTGTCTACAAACTTTTTACAAGCAATAGATAAATTTGATTTAGCAATAGCCATTGCTTTTAATGGTTCTGTGTTTGTTTCTACTACTTTGATTTTTAATTGTTTTGACATTTTTCTTACCTCTTTTATTTTTCTTTCTCACTCGCTATTTATGCGGACTTGTGACCGCCTATCTCATTTTGTGGTGTGACGTCGAATACTTTGATACATATACAAATACTGTTATTTTAATGTTGTGTTATTTAATTGTAAATTTTTGAGATAGGTTAGTTTAAGAAAGAACCTATTTTTCAGCTCTTTCATACGCTTCTTCAATTATCATAATAACTTCATTGAATGTGCACCACTTATAATATTTATGAATTTTTAGAAAATCATCTAAAGTAAAATTTTTTCGATTTAATTTATTATAAGCAGTTGCTCTACAACATCCTAAAGCTTCCATGATATTTTTGATTGTCAAAGTTGGTAAATCTTTTTTATATTCTCTAGGCATATTACTTCCTCTCTTACTAAATTAATTCTAACATTATAGAATTCATTCGTCAATATCTTTTCTTGAATTTTCTAACATTTTTAATAAAGTTTTGTTTAATTCCTCGAATTTATTGCTAAATTCCTTTAAAGTTGTATTGTTATACCACATAAAGTAAATTAAACACGCAACGGCAACCCCGTTATTTACAAATAAATTTACAATTTCTTCCATGTTTATTCCTCGCTTTCTAAGCCGTTTAAAATAGATAGCATTACATCAGTCATTCCCAAAGTGTACGTAGCATCTACTAACGCTATATTACTAGCATTTTCAATTTTACAGCCTTGAACTGTAATAAAATGTTTTTTATCGTCATTATAGTAGACTGTTTTTCTACCACTATCCATAAATTCAGTTCCAATTTTAAATTTAGATAAACCGCCTTTTTGTTTTAGTTCTTTAGCGCCACTTTTTTTATTTAGCCCTGCTACTGTTATCCCTATTTTATTATTTTGTTTAAAGGCATATTTCTTTGCACCTAGCGTAACAAATTCATCATAGCCTTTTTCTCTATCATACAATCCTAGAAAATATTTTTGATTACCTACTTTGACACTATTTATTATATCATTGTCGCTACACCATGCAATCATTTCTTGATTGATATGTTCAAAAACTTCATCATGATAACCGACGTATTTAACACTATCAGTATCAATGTAAACACAATCTAAACCTATTTGATCAATAGCTTTTTGTAGATTTGTTCGACATATTGCTGTGACGAATAAACCCCATTGATAAGTTAAAAAATTGTTTCTTTTGCTGTAATATTCGTCTAAAGTAGAGTTTTCTCCTTTTTCCCATTTTTCGTTAAATAAATTTTCTTGTCTAATAATATCAGTGACAATCATACCGTATAAAGAATTTAATTTATTTTTGCTTTTCATATATTCGTATTCTTTACTTTCAACACCTTTTAATTGCGATTTCAAAGTGAAAAACTCTATTACAGTATCAGTTAGTTCTTTTGGTAGAAAGCCTTTGTGTGAATAGTAGAAATCTTCTACACGTACATTTTCCTCATCATAATCATATTGATTTATAAATATGTGATAGTCATAATTTGTCATGGCTATTTTTATAAACTCAGCTTCTAATACACGACCATTATAACAGTATTCTTTTCCCTTAAATTCAGTGTTAGAGGTAGGTGCTATAAATTCTATACATTTTGAATAAGGAATGTAGGGAAAAGGAACTCCTTTTTTTAATTTTACATTTTCAAAAGAATAATATGCTAACGTGCAATAGCGATTATTATAATCATCTAGCATATCTAGTGAAGTTATTGTTTCTTCCTGGAATGGAGTAATTGGATATAGACCACTTATCATAGCATAAGGGTATGCGCTTGACATATCATAAGACGAGACGTTATAGTTGATAAAGTTTGTTTTATAACGGTTTGAAGCAGTATTACCACCTCTAAAACTGTCTTTGCATAATTGATAAAGTTTATCATCTAATCTTAATTCAAGAAACTGTTTTCTATTCTTTTTGTTTTTTCTCATATTATTACGACATTCTCTACGTACATACCCCGTTGAAGTCAATGGAATTGTTGTTAGTGTATCTTCTTTTAAAAGATAAATAATAGCTTCATACAAACCCATGACATCATTAAAACAGTAACCTAATTCGCTCATTGTTAAATTGGTTTGAGGAGTGAAGATTTTATGATAGTCTAAATCCCCGCTACCTTTAAAATAGTGTGCGTTTGGTGTATTCTCTATGAATTTTTTTAAGTTCATATTTGATAATAGGTAAGAGCATCTAAATTCGATATTAAAATCTTTTGATAAAGCTTTTAGTGGTTTACGTTTATCGATTGCAAACACTTCAGTTAATTCTATCCATGAATAAAGAAATTGAAATTCATAAGAAAAGTTATGTATATAGCATACTAGTTTATGCTTTTTATCATAATTTTTTAAAGCTCTATTCATTTTTCTTAAAAAAGTTAGAAATTCATTCCAAGTCCTGCCAAAACATACAAAACCATCGATACATACTTGCCAATGATACATATAACCCTCGAAAGTTCCATCAGTTTTTTCTATTGTTGATGTTTCAATATCAAATGTCATTAGATGACTGATATATTTTTTGGTTGATGATATTAAAGGGTTTGCTTTTTTAATACGAGTATATGGAAAATCTTCTTGATTGTATGCTTTTACAACAGCTTTGCTACTATTATAATTAACTAAACATCCTATCATTATTATCAATCCTTATTTTTTCTTGATTTTAAAGCTTGAATATTTCTTCTAAATCTATCCTTATCAAACTCATGCGTGAAGCGTTTCCATTCACGAATAAATTCTTTATCACTTACACCACTTAAGCGGGCGCTTTCCCAATCTTCAATTAAATTTGTTGAACCGTAGCCTTTGTCTTTTGCTTCATTTAAAAATTGACCTCCACCAAGATTTAGAAAAGTTCGAAAATCGTCGACATTTAGACTTTTTGCAATGTTTGGTGCTGAATATTTTAACCGTGTTTGTACCGTTTCTACGGCTTTCTCCAACCCCGTTTGAATTGTTTGTTCTACGTAGCTTACGCTAGTTGTAGATGATGCATATTTTGCATATAAATCAACGTTTAAATCGTAAAGTTCTTCACTTGTTAATTTTTCTAATTGTCTTTTACTTGTCGTATAACGATTTAACCCCGTTTCGCTTTGTGTTCTTTTATACGCGTATGATTTATTTTCTATTCCCGCTTTTTCTAGTTCTCTATAACGTCGATTTAATGTTTTTGATAGATATCGCGCGTTGTTAATTAGTTCGTTTCTTGTTTGTTCGTCGTATTTAAGTCGACGTAAACCCATGATTTTTTTATCTTGTTCTTTTATCCTTTTTTCTCTTAACTCGTCAACGTATTTTTTAAGTCCTTTATTTAAAGCCATAAAATCACCTCGTAGATATTCTAACATATTAGACAACTATTGTAAATAGTCTATTATGCATATATAATTATAGCATATAGAAAGGAGAATATATTATGGATGTTGATGATTTTGTAGCTAAAATTTTAGAGTATGAAAAAATGCCTACAATTTATAAATTAGGTAAATTTATGAATAGTTATCGAAAAGGCAAAAATGGAAAGTTTTTGGAATGTGATTGTAGTGGTTTAATTAAAGGCACTTTGTGGGGATATCCTTATAATGGTAAATATGGAAATATTTATCCGGATGTTAACGCAAATACGATTATGTCTACGTATTGTTATAATCAATCAAGCGATTTTAATAATATCTCACGAGGGGAATTCGTGTGGATGAATGGACATATTGGTGTATACATTGGTAATGGTAAGGTATGTGAATGTAGCCCTAAATGGGAAAATGGTATTCAAATTACAAATTTAAATGCTAGAAATTGGAAGAAACATGGATATAGTAGATGGCTTGATTATTCTAGTAATACTAATACTAATACTAATAAAACATGGGATATTGAAGCAATCGCAAGAGATGTTTTAAATGGTAAATATGGAAATGGCCACGAAACCAGAAAAAGAAATATTGGTTGCGATGATGCGACATATCAACAAATTAGAAAAAGAGTAAATGAATTGAGTAGATAAAAAGGATAGTTTTAACTATCCTTTATTATTATCTTAATAGTGTCGTTACTTTCATTTGTTCTAGGTGGTTCTATTTCCATATAAACTAAATCTAAACCAATAATAGAAGTTAATTCTAAAAATGTAATTCTATAATCTGTACTTATAATATTTTTACCTCTATAGACTACTAAAAAATTATATTTTTTGTCGTCGTCTTGTTTCACTAAAAGCAAATCAAATAAAGTCATTATTCGAAAACCTCCTTTTTTAAATAAATATCTAAATATTTCATAATACTAAATCCAGCCGGTTCTTTAATTTCGAAATGCTCTTCATCCAATTCTAAAATAAATAAAGATATATATATTCTAAAACTAGCTAAATCCATTCTATCAGTAATTGGGCTATTATTGTAAAATAATTTAATTTCTATTTCTTGTTCAATTGCTTCTCTTCTAATGTATTCCAATTTATCCCATAACGTCATTTTTTCATTTCCTCCTACATAACAAATAAATATATAAATATAAATATAATAATTAATAATGCTAAACATAGCATAGCGTTAGCGTTTAGTAACATTAAACAATACCTCTCTTTCTTTTCAATATTATTCTAACATATTAGACAATTTAAATCAATAGTTTTCTTAAAATATTTATAGTTTACTACTGCAAACATGAACATATGAACACGTATTCATATGAT
>ERZ791909.2219-NODE-2219-length-12185-cov-2.677082_pt1 | contig 12185 bp, 10 predicted proteins | sample MGYA00510143_ERZ791909 | MGnify/ENA primary metagenome ERZ791909 (study PRJEB30046, sample SAMN00792093) | human gut metagenome | study: EMG produced TPA metagenomics assembly of the A metagenome-wide association study of gut microbiota in type 2... | reverse complement strand
AAAACAGGAGACAGTATACAAGCATGAGTTGTACACGGTCTCCTGTGTTTCTATCCGATAAAATCCGGATCATTATTTATTTTTTACGAGCCTGTACCATATATTCTTTGAAAGAGGCACGCAGGCTTCGCTCGATATTCGGAATAATATGTCCGTTTTCATTATTTTGCCATACCGCCTGCAGGAAGAATGAATTTCCGGTCAGGAAACGATTCTTTGTAAAGGCATCCGTCTGTTCCTGATCCTGAAAACGACATAATTCGATATCATCATGATATAGAATCTCGGCTGCGGTGTGGAACTGTCCGTCCGTACAGTACCATTTGTAGATACCGTGAAAAGTTGTACGGCAATACCATCCAAGGAAGGTAAAGCCTTTATAACGGAATGGATTCTTTGCCAGTTTTACAACTGCGTTGCCGTCATATTTCTCATTTGGACGAAATTCAATCGATTTTTCCCGGATCGATTTGTTCAATCCAAAAGTAAATAATCGACAGACAAGATTTTTATTCTTAGCAGAGGAAGCATAGATCAGGTTAAATGGTTCCTTCTTAAAATGCGTATCTGCCAGATTGTATTTCTTTTCAACAGAATGGATCGCATTCAGTATGAAATCACCGGAGGCTTTTCGTTTTTTCTCCAGAAGCTGACCAACTTTGCTATAATCGATCGGTTTTGCTGATTTTGTACTGTCATAGGTTTTTGTAAAACGGCGATCCTCTAAATCAAAGGTTTTTAAGATTGTATCAACCTTATCGCCATGTCTTGCACCAACATAAAACTGCTTTTCAAATAAGATCGAGAATGCACAGGCATGGAATGAATTTGTAAAGATGTATTCTGCCTGTTCTATATATCCAAGCCATTCATCCGGACCAACATTATAGATGACTTTGTAATCGCCTTCTTTTGGCAGATGGACATTGCTTTCATAGGAGGACAGAATGATAAGTTCCAGACCTTTTTCCTTTGCAAATGCCAGAGCCTTCTGGATGGAGTCGATCGCACGCTCCATTACAGCGTAGAGCAGGACATATTTGCGTTCCTGATTTCTGGGCGGGATCGCAATATCGTGCCAGAATTTTTTATCCTTTAAGAATACAGGATCCAGTACAACCGGAACATCTTTCCCCGTCAGTTCATGAATGTGTTCGGCAAAGCTTGACTCTCTCGCAGCAATTGCCTCGAATGGCGTTGTATATTCGATAAATTCTTTTTCCTGTTCTTTTGTCCAGCCGTTAAAGACACCACGACTGACAGCATATCCGATCTTCGGAGCGTTTTTCATAGGCTCGGCAGCCAGAAAAAATCCACGGTCAAAGCCTTTATCCGGATTGTACTGCCAGATAACATCCGTAGCACAGATGTAGCAGTCAAAATCCAGTTTCTGATCATCCAGATCGTCATGGTGATAGGTTTCTTTGGTGCGGATATAATGAGCATTGATAAAGTTCTCAAATTTCTGATACCGCTTTGGCCATATCGTGTACAACTTGGCAAATTTATTGATCGTAAGTATTTTCAGGTTGTGCTTATGTGTCCAGACCTTTTGTTCATCTTTTGTAAGGCCTTCCGGCATTATTTCTGTCAGAGCTTTGTTGTAGCCATGTTGCAGATAAAAATGCAGAGGATAGACCGGATCGTATTCTTTGTTATTGTAGATAGGCATATAGTCAATGACTGTACTTTCGATGCCATGATCTGATAAAAATTGCTGGAAAGCATATGTGTGTAAAGGACACGCAAAATTAAGTGCTTTCGTATGTGTATTTATTGAAATAATCCCTATCTTCAAAACGATAGTTCCTCCCTGAACTTTACAAGTAATTTATAAACCTTAACAGGCCACATATAGTTTTATTTTATCTTATAATTATATATAAATCAAGCGTAAAAGACAGAATCAGACATTTGTCGTGGGAAATCGATCAGTTAATTCCTTTCATTGTAAGCTGGATCCGTTTCTTGGCAAGATCCACGCTCATAACCTTAACCGTTACGATGTCACCGACGCTGACGACATCCAATGGATGCTTGATGAATTTATCGGACATCTGGGAGATATGCACCAGACCATCCTGATGAACACCGATATCGACAAATGCACCAAAATCGATTACGTTGCGGACGGTTCCCTTTAAGATCATGCCTTCCTTCAGATCCTTCATTTCAAGGATATCACCACGCAGGATCGGCTGTGGCATTTCGCTTCTAGGATCTCTGGCTGGTTTTTCCAGTTCTTTTACAAGGTCGGTGACGGTTACTGTTCCGACACCCAGTTCTTTTGCGAGTGCTTTGATATCACCGGCTGCTTTTGTAATGCCCTTTAACTGACCGGATGCAAGATCATCCATGGAATAACCGAGATGCTGGATCAGTGTTTCAGTAACCTCATAGCTTTCCGGGTGGACAGAGGTTGCGTCCAGTGGATTTGTACCACCAGTGATCCTCATAAATCCGGCACACTGTTCAAATGCTTTCGGGCCAAGTTTAGCAACCTTTAACAGTTCTTTTCTGTTCTTAAAACGGCCATTTGCTTCTCTGTATTCTACGATATTTTTTGCCAGGGTTTTGTTGATACCGGAAATATGTTCCATCAGAGGAGCGGAAGCGGTATTTAGATCGACACCGACCTGGTTTACGGAATCTTCTACAACAGCGTCTAATGCTTCTGTCAGCTTCTTTTGATTCATATCGTGCTGATACTGACCGACACCGATCGCTTTTGGATCAATCTTGACCAGCTCGGCAAGCGGATCCTGAAGTCTTCTTGCGATTGAAGCAGCACTACGCTGGCCTACATCAAAGTTCGGGAATTCTTCTGTTGCAAGTTTACTTGCAGAGTAGACGGATGCGCCGGCTTCGTTTACGATCACATATTGAATCTTTGTATCCAGCTCATGGATAAGATCTGCAATGATCGCTTCGGATTCACGGGAAGCAGTACCGTTTCCAACTGAGATAAGGGAAATATGATATTTCTTGATCAGATCTTTTAAGATCTTCTTGGATTCTTCCACTTTGTTCTGAGGGGCAGTTGGGTAAATAACCTTAGTGGCGAGCACCTTTCCGGTTGCATCAACGACTGCCAGCTTACATCCGGTACGGAAAGCAGGATCCCAGCCGAGAACCACATGACCATTGATCGGTGGCTGCATTAAAAGCTGCTTTAAGTTGCTGCCAAATACCTTGATCGCGCCATCTTCAGCAGCTTCTGTCAGGCTGCTTCGAATATCGCGCTCAATAGAAGGTGCGATCAGACGTTCATAACTGTCAGTTATAGTATTTCTTAAAATGTCATTTGTATTTGGATTGTCGCGTACGATCACCTGACGGATCAGATAACCGGTGATCTCATCAACCGGTGCTTCAATCTTAACAGAGAGAAATTTTTCCTTTTCTCCACGGTTGATCGCAAGTGTACGGTATCCGGTCATTTTGCGTACGGGTGTGCTGAAATTATAATACATTTCATATACGGATTCTGCTTCCGGATCCTTGGCAGTTGTCATTAAAATGCCCTTGTCCATTGTAAGGCTTCGGATTTCTGTACGATATTCAGCGTTATCTGAAATAGATTCTGCAATAATGTCCATAGCTCCGGCGATGGCTTCTTCTGCAGAGTGGACTTCTTTTTCCTCGGATACATAAGCCAGTGCTTCCTCCGGAATCGGCTTATTTGTCATCTGAAGGGAGATGATGTTGGCAAGTCCGGTAAGACCTTTGCTCTGTGCGATTGTCGCACGCGTTTTTCTCTTTGGTTTATAAGGACGATACAGATCTTCTACTGCAACGAGTGTTTCAGCAGCCAGAATTGATTTCTTTAGTTCATCGGTCAGCATGCCCTGTTCTTCGATCGAAGCGAGGACCTTTTCCTTCCGGTCTTCCAGTCCTCTGAGATAAGTGAGCCGTTCGTCCAGAGTACGAAGCTGTTCATCGTTTAAAGAACCGGTAGCTTCCTTTCTGTATCTTGCAATAAAAGGGATCGTGCATCCCTCATCTATCAATTTAACGGCAGCAGCTACCTGCTCCTGCCGGCACATAAGTTCCTGACTGATTTTCAAAATAATATCCATAATCGTGAAACCTCTTTCTTAATTTGTATCATTCACCGTAACAGGCAATGCCATGTATATAATGTGTGTTCAAGTCCGCTTGCTGCAACCCGCACGGACAGGTTGGAACATTATATAGTTGAATATTACGGGAAAGCAGAATCTAGTATATGCGAAATTCCGGCAGGATTCAAGCTTGGAGACAGACAAATTATGGAAAAGTACAAGACAGAAAAACGAAGCAGATGAAAAAATGAAGTATCTATAAAATGACAGATTTGCTGGAAAGATATGGGCGGCTGTGTTATACTGAAATAGATACAAGGTGCGGGTGGCCATGTCCGGTTATGTCATATTAAATACCAGTTAAGGTACAGAATGGAGCAGAACATGCAGGGTTTTACAAATACAGCAGACAGGAATGAAACAATTTCTTATATAGAAGAATGTGGCTGTCAGACAGAAGCAGCAGAAGCAGATTGCGTGAAGACTGCAATGGCATTTGCCAGGCAATGTCATCAGGGGCAGACACGTCTTGGAAGAGATGGCAAAGTGCCGTATTATGATGAACATATTCTTGGCGTTTACCATATATTAAAGGACGAATGCCATGTAGAGGATGAAACTGTACTTGTAGTTGCGTTATTGCATGATACGGTAGAAGATACGGACTGTACATTTGAAGATATTGAAAAGATCTTTGGTACGGATATCAGGGATCATGTATATTTATTAAGTAAACTTGAAGGAGAGACCTTCTCTGACTATTCAAAACGTCTATTTGACCACGCCCCGGCACAGGTGGTCATGATCAAACTTGCAGACAGACTGCATAATCTAAGAACTATCCTTTTTGTATCCAATCGCAAATGGATCCAGAGAAAAGTAAATCAGACTTATACCGATATCCTTGACCGGTTAGAACAGGTAAAAGACAATCTGGGAGAGAACTATGCTTCCGAGATATCTATGTTAAAAGATAAAATTATCGAACAACTTGCTGTTGTTCAGGCAGAACTGGACAAGAAGCGGGAGACAATTCAATAATACCGATTTCTCTGTCCGTCGGACTTTCGAAATCGTACAGCTATTCGCCCTTCTTGCGCATATCTGTTTATCTGCCAAATAAATAAGCAGCGTTGTCTTTATACAGACACGTTGCTTATTTGCTTGGCAGATTTATTGTCATATGTTTTCAATCTGCCAGTCGATCGGTTCAACACCGTGCTCAGTCAGGAAGTTGTTCGTTTTGCTGAAAGGCTTGCTTCCCCAGAAACCACGATAGACAGATAACGGACTTGGATGCGGAGCTTTTAAGATCAGATGATTCGGATTGTTTAACATCGAAGCTTTTTTTTGTGCATACGATCCCCATAAGATGAATACGATCGGACGATCCTGGCGGTTTAAGATCTCCATACAGGCGTCTGTAAATTGTTCCCAGCCATGTCCCTGATGGGAGTTTGCCTGATGCGCCCGGACGGTCAGAACAGCATTTAACATCAGGACACCCTGCTCTGCCCATTTGACAAGATAACCATTATTGGGTATATAGCAGCCAAGGTCATCGTGAAGCTCCTGATAGATATTAGCAAGAGAAGGCGGGATGTCGACACCCGGCTTTACGCTGAAGCTCAGACCATGCGCCTGCCCTACGTTGTGGTAAGGATCCTGACCGATGATAACACATTTGACCTTTGATAATGGTGTCAGATGGAACGCATTGAATATATCATCGGCAGGAGGAAAGATCTCTCTTGTGGCATATTCATGTCCGACAAAATTAAACAGTTCTTTATAATATTCTTTTTTATATTCGGGCTTCAGTTCCGGAGCCCAGTCATTTGAAATAGCTGGCATAATTCAGACTCCTTATCTATAGTGTATAGGATACGTTTTTCATTTCGAGACGACATTCTGCATTCTGAAAATAAAAAGAGTATCATATGTGTTCATTTTTAAAAATAGTGTAACATAAAGAATATTTAATGTAAATTTTAAGGTGTAATTTTACTCTGAAACATTGTCAGGTGAGAGACTTTGTGGTATCATCTTTTCAAATGAAATTTTTGCAGAAGGGGTGCTGAAAATGGAGAAAGCATATAAGACAATGAAAACTTCAGGCGCAATAAATATTGCATTAGGCGTAGTGGTTCTGGTGCTTGGACTTGCATCCGGTATATTGATGATCGCATCAGGCGGTTGTCTCTTGAAGAACAAACGTCATATTGTATGGTAGGAATGACAATCCTATGCACGCGGATACAGGAAGAACAGTTGCCGCGTGCATATTTTTTGCAGATCTTTTCATGACGGAGTTTTTCTGTAAAAATGGGGTTGACAGACAGCGAGACACTGTGTTAAAGTCGATACAGATAATACGATGAAGAGGAATAGTAGAATCTATGAAGCATTCAGAGAGTTGCCGGTTGGTGTGAGACAACAGTGGAACAGATTTGAACTCGCCTCAGAGTAGCCCGCTGAAAGGAAGTAGGATGGGATGGAACCTGACCATTATAGCAGGAGGATATAAGAGATTCTATCTGTATCTGTAACGAGAGCATACAACATGTATGAAATAGAGTGGTACCGCGTATAACTTACGTCTCTATAGGTGATGAGATGTAGGTTTTTTTATTGCCATATTTTATGTAATATATGAATCGGAGAACAAAAGCCGTTACAGGAGCTTATACAGAAAACAGAAACAGGAGGTTAAACATGAAGAATTTTGAGCATTACAAAAGAGGCTACTATATGCCGCCGGAAAAGTCTACAAAATGGGTAGAAAAGGAATACGTTGATAAGGCACCGATCTGGTGTAGTGTAGATTTAAGAGATGGAAATCAGGCACTGATCGTTCCGATGAATCTGGATGAGAAACTGGAGTTCTTCAAGGAACTTGTACGAATCGGTTTCAAAGAGATCGAGATCGGTTTCCCTGCAGCATCAGAAACAGAATATGAGTTCTGCCGTACCCTGATCGAGAAGGATATGATACCGGATGATGTAACCATTCAGGTACTGACACAGGCAAGACCACATATTATTAAGAAGACATTTGAAGCAATTGACGGCGCAAAGAATGCAATCGTTCACCTGTATAATTCAACATCTTATGCACAGAGAACACAGGTATTTAAGAAATCCCAAGAAGAGATTTTACAGCTTGCTGTCGATGGAGCAAAACTGTTGAATCAGATGGCAGAAGAACATGGAGTGAACTATCCATTTGAATATTCACCGGAGAGCTTTACCGGAACAGAGATCGATTATGCACTGGAAGTATGTAATGCAGTTATTAAAGAATGGAAGCCTACCCCGGATCGTAAGGTTATCATCAACCTTCCTGCAACCGTAGAGATGTCACTGCCACATGTATATGCAAGTCAGATCGAGTACATGAGCGAACATCTGATTCACAGAGAAAATGTTATCCTGTCCTTACATCCGCACAATGACCGTGGCTGTGGCGTAGCAGATGCGGAGCTTGGTATTCTTGCAGGTGCAGACAGAATCGAGGGAACTTTATTTGGAAATGGTGAAAGAACCGGTAATGTAGATATCATCACACTTGCGATGAACATGTTTACACATGGAGTGGATCCTGAACTGGATCTGTCCGACATTCCAAAGCTGACAGAATTATATGAGCGCGTGACAAATATGCATGTATACGAGCGTTCTCCATATACAGGTAAATTAGTCTTTGCAGCATTCTCAGGATCTCATCAGGATGCGATCGCAAAGGGTATGAAGTACAGAGAAGATCAGGGAGACGGCATGTGGACAGTACCATACCTGCCTCTGAATCCGGAAGACATCGGAAGAAAGTACGACGGAGATGTTATCCGTATCAACAGTCAGTCAGGAAAGGGTGGAATCGGTTATATTCTTCAGTCCAAGTATGGCTTTGATCTTCCGGCCAAATTCCGTGAAGACCTTGGATACACAGTTAAAGATGTATCCGATAAGGCACATAAAGAATTATCCGCTGCAGAAGTACTGGATATTTTCCAGCGTACATATGTCAATATCGAAGGTCCGGTTCAGATGTTAGAATGCCATTTTGTGCAGGGCGATGGAATCTCAACGGAGATCACGATCATGAAATATGGTGAGAAGAAAGTATATCATGGTAAAGGAAATGGACGTCTGGATGCTGTCAGCAATGCAATTAAAAAGCATTTTGACATTGACTTCAAGATCATCTGCTATGAGGAGCATGCATTACAGGTTGGCTCTAACTCACAGGCAGTCGCTTATGTAGGTCTGGAAGGAAAAGATGGAATAGTTACCTGGGGTGCAGGCATTAAGGATGATATTATTGATGCATCTGTATATGCCTTAATCTCAGCAATCAACAGAACAGGCGTGTTATAATAAATAAAAAGCCATTCAGCCGGTATAATAATAGTATCGGTTGGATGGCTTTTTAATTTTTTTGAAAAAAGACTATGAAGTCTGGCTCAGCTTTTTATAGCAGTAGCCGATAATATCTTTTCGGGTTACGATACCGATGAACTTGTTGTGGTCGTCGACTACCGGAACAAAGTTCTGTGCCATTGCACGGGCAATCAGATCTTCCATGTTTGAGTTGATTGATACGGAGGCATATTCGAATTTTTTCGGAATGTCGGACAGATGGATATCTTCAGATTCGGACAGATGGTTTAATCCGGCTTTCTTGCAGAACCAGAGAATATCACCCTCGGTGATTGTTCCGACATATTCGCCGTTACCCGACAGAATCGGGATTGCTGAATATCGATGGATCTCCATCTTTTCAAGAATCTGTCTTAAAGTAAATGTATTTTCTATAAATGCAACCTCGCTCTTGGGAGTCAGAAAAAATAAAATATTCATAGGTCAGGTTAAATCCTCCTTTATATAAAATATATGCTGTTTAAAAGTCATATCTGCCGGTATTGTTTTTGTTGTACCGGTAGTTGTTTTTTCTATTATAGAAGAAGTGGACACGGTTTGCAATTTACATTCTCTTAATTTTGTTTGAAAAAAGTGTGACAGATTACAGAGAAACCAGAGAAAAAACTTCTGGTTGTTTAATAAGGGGTTATTTGTTAAAATAAATATAGTGCAGGCTTGTGCGTGTACATTTACAGACAGGAGGAAAACTATGGCTGCGGATAACGTATATGATGAAGATCAGGAATACCTGATTGAAGCACGTGATACAATCTCCGAATTAGAAGATTTAAAAGATAAGCTGGAGGAGATCAAACTGCTCCAGAAGAAGAATAAACGGGCAATCGTCCGGGAAGAACGGGCGACCGGCGATGAGATCAGTGCCACGTTAAAGAAAAGAAAAGAACAGATCGCTGCAAGCTATGACAGACAGATCGATGTAAATAATTCCAAGATCCGTCAAGTGCAGACGAAGAAGGATAAAAAGAAAAGCCAGAGAATGGAAGATAGGATCAATAAGGAGACGGCAGATATCCGGGAGGAGAATCGTCAGCTGAATGCGACTATCAAGACCTTATTCAAAAAGAACCATGTTCCGCCGTTTTGTAATACGAAGATGTATTATTGTCTGTTTTCCCCAAAAGGCATGAGCGAATTTCTGGAGCTGTTTGTAATTCTTTTGGTTGCATGTGGAGGAATTCCTGCAGCAGTGATAGCGGTTTTGATGAATACAAAGTTTAAGACAGGAAGTCATACTGCAATGTGCGTGTTGATTGCAGCATTGATCATAATTGCTGAGTTTATTATTTATTTTATTGTATTTAACCTGACAAAGGTGAAACATAGGGATTTGATCCGGGAGGGAAGAAGAACCCGCGATAAGATCATAGCCAATGAGAAGGCTGTAAAAGCAATCAAGAATTCAATTGCAAAGGATAAGGATGAGAGTATTTACAGATTGGGTAAATATGATAAAAAGATTCAGGAATTAGAGGATGCAGGTGGAGTGATCAGTGATGAAAAACTGGATGCGCTTCGTACATTCGAGAAAGAAACCAAGCAGTTGATTACGGATGAGATTACCGGACGCAGAAAAGAGAAACTGGACCGGTTGAAATCCGAACGTGATACACTGGAAAATGATTTCGGTGATACGCAGAAGAAGATATCTGAATACGAGCTTATGATCACGAACAAATATGAAACATATCTCGGAAAGGATTTTTGTACAGAAGAGAAATTATCTGATCTGATCTCAATTATGGAAGAAGGATCAGCAAGTACAGTATCTGAGGCTATCAAAGTTTATAAGGGAGATGACAGATGATGATCGGCATAGATCAAAGCCTTTCCGATGTATTCTGCCATTTGTTTAACTGTATATAATCTGGTATTCTGGAGAAGATTTGCTCCGGTATGACCAGACAGATTCACAATTCCGGTAATGGACATATCGCCTATTGCCGGAAGTTTTTTATTTACGCCTTTTCCGGGAAAAAGGTGGGAGTTGGTGAGCGTGACCAGTCCCATGTCCTTTGACATGCCAACAGAGGCATCGACAGCAATCACAAAAGGATTGTCAAAGTCCGCATAAATGTGTTCGATGGTATCCTTGATATTTAAAGCATGGACAGGGTATTGCAGCGTGCCTGCAACCTGATAGGTTGTGTTGTGAGCCAGGATATAATCACCGACCAGAGGACCAAGGGCATCTCCGGTTGCGCGGTCTGTGCCGATGCAGATAACGATGATATCCTTGGAAGCACCATCCATTTCATATATCATTTCTATGATCTTATCCCCAAGTGCTTTACAGGTATGGCTACGGCTGGGATCAAAATATTCAGTTTTTCGTTTCGTTTGTTTTTTGCTGATATTCATAAACACCTTCCAGAAAATGTATCTTACTATAAAGTATTACCAGGATTGATAAAGTTTACACAAAGCTGAAAAATAAAATGTCGAAATAATAAAAAAGAAAAAATATGGATTGCAGGATCTGTTGACAAAATTTGATAAGTACAGGCTATCTGGAATGCTATTATCAGAATTAATCTCAAAATAGAGAACTTTCGATAGAACGAAAGTAAATAAAAGAATGGGGAGTGTTATCATGATAGAGATTGTATATGACAAGGCGACAGCAGAAAAAAATGCAAAAAATGATGGTCACTACAGAATGCCAAAGAATATCAGACAGATAGGAAATGCCCCGGATAAAAAGAAGATATACATAGAAGATTATGTAATGACATTTCTTCGCAAGATTGCAGAGCCGGGAAATACAACCTCCCGCGGTGCGATCCTGCTTGGAGAATATTTTAAAGACGGGGATACAGAGACCTTGTTCATCAGTGGAGCGGTAGAAGCACAGAATCTGGAGTTTGATGTAGAACAGATTAAATTTGATGATCATATCTGGAGCAAGCTCTATGCGGATATCAATAAATATTTTGAAATCTGTCAGTTGTGGGATGGTTTTTATCCAGGATGGGATTTTCAACAGAAATCAATGACAAGATTACCAGACTTCATCTGGAAAATTTTCGGGGAAGAGATAAGGTACTGTTTGTTATGGATTCTCTGGAATGTGATGATGCCTTTTATGTATGTGAGAAGAACCGGCTGATGCGGCAACGTGGATACTATATTTATTATGTCAGAAATGAAGCAATGCAGAGCTACATTATCAGCCGTAAGAATATGTCCTGTGAGGACAAGCAGAACGCAGCAGTACGGAAGGATGCGGAGCTTGTAAAGAATTTCCGCGCCATGCGCGGTGACACACCTGAAAAACCAAAGAAGAACCGCACCTATGTCCGGTATGCAGTAGCCTCTTTTGCAGCTTTATTTGTACTATCCATGGGAGTTGTTGTATCCGGAAACTATGATAAAATGAAGAACATCGAATCTACGATCCGAAAAATGGAACTGGAAAATGGAGATTCCGGGGTACAGGTATTTTCAAACAGCAATACAGAACAGACAATATATACAAAAGATATAGACAGTACGACTGCCGGAACATCGGCTGTTACGGAAACGCAGACAGAGTCTGTCGGCACAGATAAGGCAGGAGTAACAGGATCAAATGGGCCACAGAACAAAACGCAGGTAGATCAACCGGATACAGAGAGTCTGATAACAACGGAACAGACAACTTCACAGGACAATACTCAGGAAAATACCCAGGAGACAATG
>ERZ791909.2214-NODE-2214-length-12198-cov-3.123857_pt1 | contig 12198 bp, 5 predicted proteins | sample MGYA00510143_ERZ791909 | MGnify/ENA primary metagenome ERZ791909 (study PRJEB30046, sample SAMN00792093) | human gut metagenome | study: EMG produced TPA metagenomics assembly of the A metagenome-wide association study of gut microbiota in type 2... | reverse complement strand
GAAATGCTTCAAAAAGCAAAAGCAGGACATTATGCAGTAGGACAGTTCAATATCAACAACCTTGAGTGGACAAAAGCAATTCTTCTTACAGCACAGGAGTGCAACTCTCCGGTAATCCTCGGTGTATCTGAAGGAGCCGGAAAATATATGACAGGATATAAGACAGTTGTAGGCATGGTAAACGGAATGCTGGAAGAACTCGGAATCACAGTTCCGGTTGCTCTGCATCTTGATCACGGCAGCTACGAAGGATGTATGAAGTGTATCGAAGCAGGATTCTCATCTATCATGTTCGATGGATCACATTATCCGATCGAGGAGAACGTAGAGAAGACAAAAGAGCTCGTTAAGATCGCTCATGAGAAGAACATGTCCATCGAGGCAGAAGTCGGTTCTATCGGCGGAGAGGAAGACGGAGTAATCGGAAAAGGCGAGTGTGCCGATCCGCAGGAGTGTAAGATGGTTTCCGATCTCGGAATCGATTTCCTTGCAGCAGGTATCGGAAATATCCACGGAAAATATCCGGAGAACTGGGAAGGATTAAGTTTTGAGACTCTGGATGCGATCCAGCAGCTTACAGGCGATATGCCGCTCGTTCTTCACGGAGGCACAGGTATTCCGGAAGATATGATCAAAAAGGCAATCAGCCTCGGCGTTGCTAAGATTAATGTAAATACAGAGTGTCAGCTTGCGTTTGCGGCAGCTACACGCGAGTATGTTGAAGCAGGAAAAGACCTTGAAGGAAAAGGATTTGACCCGCGTAAACTTCTTAAACCGGGTACAGACGCAATCATGGCTACTGTAAAAGAGAAAATGGAATTATTCGGTTCTATCGGACAAGCTTAAGCAGCGGCGCAGCATATCTGACGTCTGCTTTCGGCGGCTGAATTTTTCAAAAAAATACTTGCCTTTTTTAGTTGGCGGAGTTATACTGACTGACAGAGACATGAACAGGGGCGTTCCAGCATAGCATGGAGTGCCCTTTTTGTAATAGCAACGAGCTAAAGCACGGGAGTGCCAGAGATCTTGGCGGCTGCTTACGATCCCGGAATGTTCTCTTCGGTGCTTCCGGTGATTTATGGTATGCCATAATCTTTTTTGTATTATATTGTAAAAGCAGTAATACATAGAGTAGTCTGATACAAAAAAGCGTTCATGCAGTCTTGTTAAAAGGTAGGAAGGAAAGGTGAATTATGAGTACAGAAGCAATCAATGTAGCTGAAATTTTTGGACAGAATGTTTTTGACGATACAGTGATGCAAGAGCGTCTGCCGAAAAAGATTTACAAAAATCTGAAGCACACGATCGAAGAGGGCAGGGAACTTGATCTGGAGACGGCCGATGTCATAGCTCATGAGATGAAAGAGTGGGCGATTGAAAAAGGCGCGACGCATTACACACACTGGTTCCTGCCTTTAACAGGCGTTACGGCAGAAAAGCATGATTCATTTATATCGGCTCCCCAGCCAAGTGGAAAAGTTCTTATGAGTTTTTCGGGAAAAGAATTGATCAAAGGAGAACCGGATGCTTCCTCGTTTCCGTCAGGAGGATTAAGAGCTACGTTTGAGGCAAGAGGGTATACAGTGTGGGATTGTACTTCTCCGGCATTTATAAGAGAAGACGCGGCAGGCGCGATCCTGTGCATCCCTACTGCATTTTGTTCTTATACCGGAGAGGCGCTTGATCAGAAAACACCGCTTCTTCGTTCGATGGAAGCGCTCGATACGCAGGCAATGCGTCTGCTTCGCTTATTCGGAAATACAACTTCAAAGAAAGTGACGCCGTCTGTCGGTGCGGAACAGGAATATTTCCTTGTAGATTCAGAAAAGTTTCTTCAGAGAAAAGACCTGATCTATACAGGAAGGACGCTGTTTGGCGCGATGCCTCCGAAAGGTCAGGAGATGGACGATCACTATTTCGGAACGATCAGACAGAGAATCGCATCGTTTATGAAAGATGTAAACGAAGAACTTTGGAAGGTAGGCGTTACGGCGAAAACTCAGCATAACGAGGCTGCGCCGGCTCAGCATGAGCTTGCTCCGATCTATGCAAAAGCGAATATTGCGGTAGACCATAATCAGATCGTGATGCAGACTTTGAAACGGGTGGCAAGCAGGCACGGAATGAAATGTCTGCTCCATGAGAAACCGTTTGCAGGGGTGAATGGATCGGGAAAACATAATAACTGGTCGCTGATAACAGACGATGGCATCAATATGCTCGAACCGGGAAAGACACCGCATGAGAATATTCAGTTCCTTCTTGTTCTGACATGTGTTTTGAAAGCGGTCAACAGACACGCGGAACTTCTCAGAGAATCTGCGGCTGATCCGGGAAATGATCACCGGCTTGGGGCAAATGAAGCGCCTCCGGCAATTATTTCCGTTTTCCTTGGAGAGCAGCTCGAGGATGTGATCGATCAGCTTGTAAGTACAGGGGAGGCGACACATAGTTTGAAAGGCGGAAAGCTGGAGACGAGTGTGCGTACTCTTCCTGATCTGATGAAAGATGCGACAGACCGGAACAGAACTTCTCCGTTTGCATTTACGGGAAATAAATTTGAATTCCGTATGGTAGGTTCGAGAGACTCGATCGCATCTGCCAATATTGTGCTCAATACGATCGTGGCGGAAGCGTTTTCGGAAGCATGTGATGTTATGGAACAGGCGGATGACGTTCAAAAAGCGATCCATGACCTGATCAAGGAATATGCGATCGAGAACCAGAAGATCATTTTTAACGGAGACGGATATTCACAGGCATGGGTAGAAGAAGCGCAAAGAAGAGGACTTCCAAACATTAAGTCTATGGTTGAGTCGATCCCGGCGCTTGTATCTGATAAGTCGGTAGAACTTTTTGAGAAATTCGGAGTATTTACACGCACAGAGCTTGAATCCCGCGCGGAAATTCGCTATGAAAATTATTCAAAGGCGCTCAATATCGAGGCTCGTACGATGATCGATATGGGAAGAAAACAGTTTATTCCGGCGATCATTAAATATACAAAGACGCTGGCGGATACGGTTAATTCGGTAAAAGCCGCAGGTGTGGATGCCAGTGTTCAGCTTGCGACGCTTGATGAGATTACCGTGCTGCTCAAAGAAGCAAGCCGCGCTCAGGCACAGCTTGAGAAAGTGACGGAGACGGCTTCTTCCATGGACGACGGTCCTGATAAAGCGGCTTATTATTATGAGACAGTGTGCCCTGCAATGGAGGATCTGCGTGCGCCGATCGACAAGCTGGAGATGATCGTTGATAAAGAGGCATGGCCGATGCCGTCTTATGGAGATCTGATATTTGAAGTATAATTAGAAACAATGTTCTTGCGAACGATGTTTCGATAAAGTGGAAACAGAGACTTTTTGAGATATGATTCCGAAAGCCTCTGTTTCTTTTTATAATTGACATCTGAAAAATCTCGGGGCATACTTATTGCAGAAAGAAGAGCTGGAGACTGTATTATTACCGGAATGCGGCAAAAACACACATTGTCCGAAATGAAAACAGGAGGTTGTACTATGATAGGAGGACACTTATTACACGGTGGAGACTATAATCCGGAACAATGGATCGAATATCCGGAGATATTGGAAGAAGATTTAAAGTTGATGAATAAGGCAAATGTAAACTGTGTGACGCTCGGAGTGTTTTCTTGGGCGGAGTTAGAGCCTAAGGAGGACGTTTATACGTTTGAATGGCTGGAGGAAATTATAGATAAACTCCGAGAGAGGAAGATACAGGTAGTTTTGGCGACTCCGTCGGGAGGAATGCCGCACTGGCTTACACAAAAGTATCCCGAGACGCTTCAGGTGCAGGCGGACGGTACGGTAAACCTGCCGGGGAAGCGCCATAACTTCTGCTATTCCTCTCCGGTCATGAGGCGGAAGGTAAAGCAGATAGACCGGGCTCTTGCGCAGCGATTCGGAAAGAAAGAAAATGCGATCCTCTGGCATATTTCCAATGAGTTCGGAGGAAACTTCAAAGATTCCACATGTCATTGTGAAAAATGTCAGAAAAAGTTTCGGGAATGGCTGAAAAACAAGTACGGAACACTGGATAAGCTTAATGCGTCGTGGTGGACGGGATTTTGGAGTCACAAATATACAGATTGGGATCAGATCCACAGCCCTTCTCCGCAGGGCGAATGTCTGACGACAGCGTTGACTTTAGATTGGAAGAGATTTTCTTCCGAGCAGATTACAGATTTTTGCAAAATGGAAGCCGATGCATTGAGAGAATTTTCCGATCTTCCGACAACGACGAATATGATGGGATTTTTCAAAGGAGTTGATTACAATACTCTGAAAAATGCAGTTGATATCATATCATGGGATAATTATCCGTTTTGGCATGAGAGAAAAGATGAAGTGCCGGAGGCGGTATATACATCTGCGGGTAATGCTCTTATGAGAAGTCTGAAAAGAGAGCCGTTTCTTTTAATGGAAAGCACGCCCTCTTCTGTGAGCTGGCGTTCTCACAATCCGCTGAAAAGACCGGGGATGCACATGCTTTCTTCTATGCAGGCAGTTGCGCACGGAGCAGATTCGGTTCAGTATTTTCAGTGGAGAAAGAGCAGGGGCGGCTATGAGAAATTTCACGGAGCAGTCGTAGATCATAAGAACGGTTCTGATACGAGAACATTTCGAGAAGTGACGGAAGTAGGAAAGCGGCTGGAGCACTTAAGCGGCGGGATCAAAACTTTTTTAAACAGGGCGAAAGCGGCCATTGTTTTTGACTGGGAAAACTGGTGGGCTGTAGAAGACACGAGCGGACCGCGTCAGGATCTTGATTATGTGAAATGTGTGACGGATCACTACCGTGCGTTTTGGGAGTGTGGCTTGGACGTTGATTTTGTAAGTATGGACGATGATTTTTCGGGATATCGGCTTCTGGCGGCGCCACTTAATTATATGTATAAAAAGGGATATTCCGAAAAGGTCAGAGCGTTCGTGGAAGCGGGCGGAACTTATGTGACAACGTATTTCAGCGGGATTGTAAATGAAACCGATCTTTGTTTTATAGGACGGCATCCGTTGGAAGATGTACTCGGGGTGGTTTCTGAAGAAATGGACGCGCCGTCAAAGGAGTTTGAGAATTGTTTTGATTATAACGGAAAAGAATATCCGGCGTATACGATGTGTGATATCGTTCATGCAAAAGCTAAGACGGAAATTTACTCTGTTTATAAAAAAGACTTTTATAAAGGATGTCCGGTAGTAACTGAAAATGCATATGGAAGCGGAAGGGCGTATTATCTTTCGGCAGAATCGGATCAGAGGTTTCTAAGTGCATTTTATAAAGATGTGTTTATAAAGGCGGGATTGTTGAAAGAAGCATCATCTGCCGACCGCATATTAAAACGACTTCCCCATGGCGTGACGGCTGCAAAAAGAGAGGATGAGACAGGAAGAAAAGGTCTTGTTTTTGTGATGAATTTTAATGACAGGCAGGTTCGTTTGGAAGGCATTGGAAAGCAGATTGATGCAGAAAGTGGAGAAGTATATGAAAATGTGTTGGAAATGGCCCCGTTTTCATGTACGATTTTAAAGTTGAAGTAAAGCGTCAGTATGAATATTGTCAGGCAGTGAAATCAGAACATTAAGATAACGGCAGACAGAGTAAAAGAACGTAAAACGTAAGCCGATGCGCGGCGCGGGAAAATAGTGGAAGAAAGGAATCGAGAAAATGCAGTCAGCAGCAGATTTGAGAAGTTTATTGAACAGGATCGATCATCGTGGATATCCTGCTTATAAAGATACGAAAGGAACATATCGGTTTCCGGGATATGTGTTGTCTATAGATCATGTACAGGGAGATCCGTTTGCGTCTCCGTCAAAGGTGAGCATACATGTAGAAGGAAAGGCAGCGGCATTTCCGAGTGATCTTTACTGTGGGAAAGATCAGCGGATCGCGCTTCAGGATGAATTGACGCGTCAGTTTGCAAAAAAGGCGGATCAGTTTGCTTTTCAGGCAAAAGGTTCGGGAAAAAGTGGGATGATCGCTGTAAGCCGCTGCGGGCAGGAAGTTTTGGAACGTACGGCCTGCAGACTTGATCCGAACAGTGGAGATATCATTTTGCGGATGGAAATCGGTTTTCCCGCAAACGGAAGAACGATCAATGCGCGGGAGCTTGAGAAGATCCTGTTTCAGTTTGTGCCGGAATGTGTAAAGGCCTCTTTGTTTTATAAAAATGCAGATGCGGCCCGTCTGCGTAAAATTATAGATCTTGCGGAAGATCAGAGGTATATAAGAGATCAGCTTCCGAAACTCGGACTTTGCGCTTTTGTGGCAAACGGAAGCATTCTTCCGAGAGAGTCCGGCGTTTCGTCTAAGCCGATGCGCGGCGCAGTAAAGTTTCAGTCTCCAAAGGAGCAGGAAGTGACGATTACACTTCCGCATGCGGGAGTCATAAGCGGAATGGGGATCAAAAGAGGGATCACGCTTATTGTGGGCGGGGGATACCACGGAAAATCTACGCTGTTAAAGGCGTTGGAAACAGGAGTTTATCCGCATGTTGCAGGTGACGGACGGGAGTATGTGATCACCGACGATACGGCGGTAAAGATTCGCGCCGAGGACGGGCGGAGTATTAAAAAGACGGATATTTCTATGTTTATCAACGATCTTCCAAATGGAAAGGACACGGTTTTATTTTGTACGGAAGATGCCAGTGGAAGTACGTCTCAGGCGGCAAATGTAATCGAAAGCATGGAAGCCGGAACTTCTCTTTTTTTGATCGATGAGGACACAAGCGCTACGAATTTTATGATACGGGATGAACTGATGCAAAGAGTGATTCATCGGGAGATGGAGCCGATCACGCCGTTTATCGAGCGGATAAGAGAATTGTATGAAAAACAGGGGATTTCCACCGTGATCGTAGCGGGAAGTTCAGGAGCTTATTTCCATATTGCAGATACGATCCTTCAGATGGATCGATACGAGCCGAAAGATATTACCGGATATGCGAAAAAGGAAGCGGAAGCATTTCCTGCGATCAGTCTTTCTCAAGAGCCGGCGCGGCAGCCTGATTTTAAGAGATGTCCGATCGCAAATGCAGATTTAAAGGGGAATGACCGGATCAAGATGAAGACGATGGGAAAAGAAGCTGTCATGATCAACAAAGAAATGATCGATCTTCGCTATGTGGAACAGATTGTTGACAGCGAACAGGTGACAGCGCTCGGATATTGTATGCGATATGCTCAAAAACATCTTATGAACGGAAAGAAAGATCTTCGTCAAGTGATCGCAGAGATGGAAAAAGTTATAGAAAAAGAGTCGCTTGATGCGCTCTGTGAGAGCAGATCAAGTATCGCATGTATGGCGATGCCAAGAGCGCAGGAAATTTTTGCCTGCTTTGACAGATACAGAAAACTGAAACTTTAATAAGCGTGTTTTCGCAGAAAAAGAAAACGATCAGGATGAAGCGGAAAGGAACAGTAAAATGAAATTTATACATTTATCGGATCTGCATATCGGAAAACATCTTTATCATTACAATATGAAAGAAGATCAGGAACACATTTTGGAGGAAGTGATCGGATATACAGAGAAGCTTCGGCCGGATGCGGTTGTGATCGCGGGAGATATTTATGATAAATCTGTTCCGTCGGCAGAGGCGGTCGCAGTGTTTGACGATTTTCTGACACGGCTTTCATCGGTAAGCCCTCAGGTGTCGATTTTGATCATCGCGGGGAATCATGATTCGGCGCAAAGACTTGATTATGCCAGCCGTCTGCTTGGAAGCCGCGGCATCTATATTGCGGGGAAAGCGCCTGAGACGGAAAAAGAACATTTGAAAAAAGTTGTATTAAAAGATGAGTATGGTCCGGTGAATTTTTATCTGCTTCCTTTTTTGAAGCCGGGATATGTAAGGTTGTTGTGTGAAAACGAGACGCCGGGCAGTTATACAGAGGCTGTCGATGCGGTTTTAAGGAGAGAGGATATCGACTTTTCGGAGCGAAACGTACTTGTATCTCATCAGTTTTATACAGGAAACGGCGAGACTCCGGAAACGTGTGATTCAGAACTTTTCAGTGTCGGCGGAATTGATAATGTAGACATTTCCGCAATCAGCCGATTTGATTATGCGGCGCTTGGACATTTGCACAAGGCACAGAGAGTGGGGGCGGAACATATTCGATATTGCGGGAAGCTTTTGAAATATTCGGTCAGTGAAGCGGACTTAGAAAAGTCTCTTCATCTTGTGACGATAGGGCAGAAAAAAGAGGCGGTCACAATCGAAAAATTTCCGCTTCATCCGCTGCGGGACGTACAGAAAGTGCGGGGATGTCTTTCTGGAATCTTAAGTTCGGCAGATCCGAAAAAGCGGGATGATTATGTGAGCGTGACGCTTACAGACGAAATCGATCCTTATAGACCGAAAGAACAGTTGGAAAAAGTGTACAGCCGTATTTTAGAAGTGCGGACGGATAATGAACGGACGCGTAAAAAACTTGAGTTTAAGGATGAGGATATCCGCATGGAAAATCCACTGGAAACATTTTCGGATTTCTATGAAGAAATGCATGGAAGAAAGATGTCTTTAGAAGAGGCGGAAATGATGACGCAGATTTTTGATGATGTGAAAGGAGAAGAAAGATGAGACCGATCAAACTTACGATGTCTGCGTTTGGTTCTTATTCCGGTATGGAAACGATTGACTTTACGAAAATTCAAGGCGGGCTGTTTCTCGTTACCGGCGATACCGGAGCCGGAAAAACAACGATCTTCGATGCGGTGACATATGCTCTTTACGACAGGACAAGCGGCGGACGGCGCGACGGAAATATGATGAGAAGCCAGTATGCCGACGACGAGGCGGAAACATTCGTGGAATATACGTTTGCATATCGGGACGGGCAGTATACGATCCGAAGAAACCCGGAATATATGCGCGCGGGAAAGCGGAAAAATGCAGACGGAAAGATCCGCCTTGTAAAGGAAACGTCAAAAGTCAGCCTGATCATGCCCGACGGGAAGGAGTTTCAGGGGAAAAAGCGTGAAGTTGATCAGAAAATAGAGCAGATCATCGGATTAGACGCCGGGCAGTTTACGCAGATCGCTATGATAGCGCAGGGAGACTTCCTGCGGCTGCTGCATGCGGAATCAAAAGAGCGAAAGAAGATATTTTCCAAGATTTTTCAGACGCAGATATACAGAGACGTCCAGGAACAATTAAAAGAGCAAGGAAAAGCATTGTATATACAGTTAAAAGAAAATGAAGCCGATATTCGGCGTGAGATGGAGCGCGTCGATGCAGACGGATCGAAGGTGCAAAAGGTGTGGGGAGATTTGATTTCCCAGGAAATGCCCTCGGCAGAGGCTGTAACAGAAACGCTCGGCCGGATATTAAAAGAAGGAAAAGAAGCGTACGAAACGATGGAAGCCGAAGAAACGGCGCTTCGGAAAGAATCGGAGCAGCTCCATCTTATGATCGGGAAGAAAGAGGAGATCAACAGGATCTTCGGTCTGTTAGAGCGAACAGAATCGGAATATAAAAGACTGCAGGAACAAAGCGCGGAATATGAGCTTTTGAAAAATCACGCGCTGTTGGGAGAACGTTCGGAACAGGCGAGAAGATTGGAAGTGCAGGCGCTTCGTACAAAGGAAGATGCACGGAGGATCAAAGAAGAAATCGTTACTCTGAATGAGTGGATGGAAGAGCACAGTAAGCGGGAGAACAGGCTGAAAGAAGATGCGGAGCAGGCGGAGAGTGAGATGGATCGGATCGAACCGAAGCTTCGAGAACAGATCGTGCGTTTGCGTGAGATTCTTCCCAGATATGCAAAAGTACGGAAATTAAAAGCAGAGTATGAGAAACAGACAGTTCAGATGACACGCTGCATAGATCAGTGTAAAGCGGCGTCGGAAGATTATGAAGAAAAATACAGAATCTTTTTCGGCGAACAGGCGGGGATTCTTGCACAAGAACTTAAGGAAGGTTCTCCGTGTCCTGTGTGCGGGTCGGTGCATCATCCGCATAAGGCGAAAATTTCCGAAGGCGGAGTCGATGAAAAGACAGTAGAAGAGGCGAAAAAGATCCGTGATGAAGCGGAGCGAAAGAGAGCGGCGGCACAGGAAAAATATCAGGAAGTTCGCGCACAATTTGAAACAGAAGAAAAAGCGCTTTTTGGAGAAAGGTATTCTCGGGAAGATGAAAAACAGGCGGAAGACCGGCTTGCAGAATATGAGAGCCTGCTTGCGCAAAAAAGATCGAATTTGAAAAAGCTTCAGGACGCATACAGAAAAACTGCAGAAGAAAACCAACGTCAGGCAGGGCGGGCGGAAAATCTGGTTTTACAGAAAACGGAACTGGAAGAGCGGTTCGAGCAGGAACAGGAAATGTTTCGTCAGGAGATACGAAAGCAGCGGTTTGCGGATCAGGAGGAATACCGGGAGGCGAAAAAATGGATCGAAGGCTGGAGGCAGATGAACGATCAAGTAAAGACGTATGAAAGTCTGGTCGTTCAAAAGAAAAGCAGTGTTGAGACATTGAAAGGTCAGTTAAACGGTAAAAGGCGGCAGGAGACGGAAAGTGACGTCAGAAAGAAAAATGAGACAGATATGCTTTTGAAAGAAAAGAATGTGCGAAAACTGGAGATTCACGGGAAAAATATTACCCATCAAAGCGCCTGTGACAGCCTTAAAAAGTATTTTGCGGCAGAGGAGGAACTTCGGGAAAAGTATGAAGTTGTCGGTAATCTGAGCAGGACGGCGAACGGAAGTTTGACAGGCAGTGTGAAGCTTGATTTTGAGACGTATGTTCAGAGAAAGTATTTCCGGCAGATCATACAAGCGGCGAACCGAAGGCTTGCCAAAATGACTTCCGGAGGATTTATCCTGCAGTGTCGGGAATTGAAAGATTTAAGCAGTCAGGGGCAGGCCGGATTAGATCTGGATGTGTACGATCTGGTGACAGATTCTGTCCGCGACGTAAAATCTCTGTCAGGCGGAGAATCATTTATGGCGGCGTTGTCAATGGCGTTAGGACTTGCGGATATCATTCAGAACACAGCCGGAGCGGTGAGTTTGGAGACGATGTTCGTAGACGAAGGATTCGGTTCTTTGGATGATCAGTCGCGGGAGAGGGCGATCCGTATCTTGAAAGAACTTGCAGGAGAAAAAGGACTTGTAGGTATCATTTCTCATGTCAATGAATTGAAAGAGCAGATCGACTGGAAGCTGACTGTGACAAAAAGCGGCCATGGAAGCCATGCCCGCTGGATCATATAAGACTTTTATAAAGCTCTTTTTAAATACCGGATGCTGTATGCGGGCAGGACGAGCTGTCCGTTAAGTTCCTGTACGGAAGTGTCCTTGCCGCTTGTGATCGTTTCGTTTTCAAAGGAAAGGATCTGTTCATATGTGCCGTTTAACTCATGGTGTCCGGCTGTGAATTCACAGTCGGATGCGTTGACGGCAACAAGGAATTGCTCTTTTTCTGTTTTGCGCTCGAAAATAAGCTGATGATTTGTAATAACGATATTTCGATAAGAACCGCTGCACAGCGCATCGCTTTCTCTGCGAAGAGCGATCAGGCGGCGGATCAGATCGGTGAGATCGTTTGGCTTAGGCGCATCGAAACAAGGCCTTAAGGCATAATCATTATCAGGTGATTTCGTTCCTTCCTCTCCCCATTCGCTTCCGTAATAAATACAGGGAATACCCGGCATACCGAACAAAAGTCCGTAAGCAAGGGGGATATGCCGCTTGTTTGTCAATATGGAAGCAAGCCGCGTGACGTCATGGTTATCTGCAAAAGTCATGAGATGCTTTCCTCTGTAAATGCACCACTGCTCCGGTCCGTATTGGCGGTTTAATGAGTGGGCGATCTCGAACAAGTTCATGCTGTTAAAGCTGGAATATAATCCTTTGTAACATTCGTAGTTCGTGCAGCTGTGAAGCATTTCGTTGTTGACGATCAGGTTGTAGTCTCCGAATAAAACTTCTCCTACAAGAGCGAATCCCGGCTTAATCTCTTCGCAGAAAGAGCGGAGGCGGCGCATGAAGTTATGATCGAGAGAATAAGCGACATCAAGGCGCAGTCCGTCAATGCCGAAAGTTTCGATCCACATTTTTATGCAGCTAAGCAGATGGTCTGTGACGGCAGGATTTTGCAGGTTTAACTTCACAAGTTCGTAGTGTCCTTCCCAGCCTTCATACCAGAAGCCGTCGTTATATGCGCTGTTGCCG
>ERZ791909.2212-NODE-2212-length-12207-cov-15.773453_pt1 | contig 12207 bp, 10 predicted proteins | sample MGYA00510143_ERZ791909 | MGnify/ENA primary metagenome ERZ791909 (study PRJEB30046, sample SAMN00792093) | human gut metagenome | study: EMG produced TPA metagenomics assembly of the A metagenome-wide association study of gut microbiota in type 2... | reverse complement strand
AGCATAGCCTCCGAGGCTTCCTATACGCTTCGGGTGCTATGCTTATTTTGTACCAGACAAAGAATACCATCACGCATTTGCCTTCTGGAGATAGAACTCACTCTCCGCAACTTGTGTCACAAAATTATACTCCAGCCGTGTTGCCTTTGAGGGTGAAATAATGTAGCGCTTAAACACCGAGCGAAAATATGAAAAGAACTCCCTGTCTTCCTCTGTCATCGGTGCAACCCAGCCGTTCTCGGCACCGTGGGCTTCGATTTTCTCCAACTCTGCCATACGTCCTTTATCCATGTCAATTGCCCCTTCTGGATGAAATCATGGTTTTCTCTTAACAGCTATTACATTCCCGTAATTCATGTAGTTTTTTAAGGGAAAGACTACCCTTTTTGTTACGGACTTACGTTTCCAGAAGATCCTCCATCGTACAGCCGAGGACTTTTGCAAGGCTAAGAACAGTCTCCGCACTGGCTTTGTTGATGTCCTTGTTGCGCTGTTCGTACATTTGAATTGAGCGAAGACTGACATTGCTTCGCTTGGCAAGCTCTGCCTGCGTGCAGCCATAAAGCGTGCGGATACGCTTGAGGTTGGTATCAGCGAAGTATTCGCGCACTTTGGCATCGACAATATCAGCGAATTTAGTGACATCCGCTTCATGAAGAGGGAAATACATCTGCTGCAAATCTTCAAACGAAAGAACCTTAAAAATATCATTGAACTTTCTTCCGGAGAACCATTGATAGTAGGCCACTGCCCAGCCAATCCAATACTCTCTGGAACGGCTGAAATTCGCTTGAGGCTTGGCGGTCGGCGCTTTGCCCGTAGTCTCAATGAGAACATCAACAGCAGTTTCAATCCCGCTTTTCCCCAAAAGGTATGAAGGTTCACCATTCTCAATCCGATTACTGACGGAACTGACGGAAAACAGCTTTATAAAGCTATCTCCGGCAACTCCGCACACGTTGATAGCATAATCAAAAGCATCGCCCAGTAATGCCTGCGCGTTACTCAGATAGATTTCTTGGTATGCGTGGGTCATCGTTTTGGATGCCTCCTCTTATGATATCAAGGATATACAGACCATCTGTTTCCTCTTCAAGTATATCCGAATAAAGTTGGTCGGCTTCATCATTTCGAGCCTTGCGGCGAACATAATATCTTTCCTTTTCCGCAATAGAAAATCCATCGTAATGCAGCAGCGAAAAGGCGTATTTAGACTTGATGACAATCTGTTCACCTAACTTGCCAAGTCGCATAGCGTTTGCGAGTTGCTGTACGGAAATTCCGTTATTTAGGAAAGACGCAGCAAAGTCAAAATAGGAGTCATCGGCACGGTATCCGATAATCAGGTCGTAGGCATTGACGTTGACGCCGAAATTGTCAATCAGATATCGTTTTGCCCGCTGTGCGGCTGGGCTTTTGATAGAAAACAGACGATGCGCTACCAGAACAGCAATCCAGTTCAGAATCGTATAGTTTGGACTGTTCAGATTCAGAATTTTCAGGTATTCCGTATCAAGACTGTAACGATTGACGAAGCCGTTACGCAGAGAGGATACAGCCCATTCTTTGGCGAGTTCCTCGCTTTCCGTGCAGTAGAAGCCCGGCCCGAAGTCATTGTTCTGCTTACCCAACCCAAAGGTTGGAGATTCGATGATCTGTTCGGAGCCATGATATAGGGTAATTTTCTGATTCATCTCCGCATCCTCCTAAGTATCACTGTAAAAATAGTATCACCAAAGTGATATAAAGTCAAGCGATATTTGTAGAGAAAAAAGAGAGCATTTCTCGCTTGAAAAATACAGGCTCTTCAGACGAATATTTCCAAGAGAAACATAAAGATAATCAGTTCACAGAATGATATTGAGCATCCATTTTGCCGGTGGTATAATTAAATGCAGCTAAATAGGATATTGCAGAACTGCTGGAAAAATACAAATACTCCGCAGCAAAGCGAATGTTTCACGGGCGAGGGTGATGAGCCGTCCCAACCGCGCCTGCTGCAGCTCCAGCAGCTTGATCTGATCTGTGAGAGCGGTGGCCTGGTCGAATTTCGGGCCATCCAGAATGCGCTTGATGTCCTTGAGTGGAAATTCCAGCTCGCGAAATAGCAGAATGGATTGAAGCCGCGCCAAGGCTGTATCGTCATACAGCCGGTAGCCCGATTCTGTGAGGGCTGTGGGCGGCAGCAACCCGATGGCATCATAGTAGTGTAGCGTTCGGACACTGACACCGGCCAGTTTGCTGACTTCGTGAATGGTCATCATGGGTATCCCTCCTCCGTGTGAGCTTAGCGGGCGATGAAGGGGATGGTATTGCCCTCGTCCAGCAAGCGCACAACGTTTTCCACGTGCTGCGCGCTCTCGCCGAGCTCCCGGGCAAGCGTCTGAATGATATCCATAGAAATTCTTTTCGTTGCATGGTTTAACGTCAGCGGCGGCAGACGCCCAAGCGTCCGCCGCCGCCTATTTTACCACAGCCCCGGCCGGATTTCCAGCGCAAAGGCTTCTCACGAAATAGCAGATCCGCCTCTGTATCACACAGAGGCGGATCTGCCAATTCTATGATGCCCACGGCGGCGAACGCTATGAGCTTATTCAGCACAGCATCACCTATCGTTACTGTGTTTTTATCTCAAGTTCTTCCGGAAGAATTCCTGCGCATTCTTGTACATTACGCCATCGGCATCCTCCTGCGAAACGCCTCGGGAGATCAGATACTCGTAAATCGACGCCGCCTTGGCCGGTGTATTCAGGCACTCCGGCAGGAGGGAACCGTCGAAATCCGAACCGAGAGCAAGATTCTTTTTGCCTCCCAGCTCAAAGAAATGCATGGTGTGACGGTAGATATCGTCAAGGCTGTGAACTTCGCCGTCGTCGCGCAGGAACTTCACAAAGTAATTCAGACCGATCAGGCAATCGCGCCTGACCATCTCTCGGATCATGTCGTCTGTGAGGTTGCGCTTGTGACTGCACAGCGCACGAGCATTGGAATGCGTGGCGACAAAGGGTTTGGCCGCCACCTCCAGCAGGTCGGCAAAACCGTGGTCGTTGAGGTGGGAGACGTCGACAAGAATGCCCTCTTTCTCCATCTCGCGCACAGCTTCCTTGCCAAACTCGCTTAGGCCATGGTCAGTGGTGTGACCGGAGCCAAGCTCGTTTTCACCGTTCCATGTCAGCGTAATGGCACGCACACCCTGCTCGGCAAGTGTGTGAACACGGGTGATATCACCGGCGAGCGCGCTGCCGTTCTCAATAGTCAGAAATGCGGCGGTCTTATTCTCAGCCCAAGCCTTCTCCATATCGGCGGCATTGCGGCAGGGAGCCACACGGTCGGAAAACTTTTCCATCTGGCGATAGAAGTTTATGCGGTTCTTCTCGAAATAAGCGATGGCTGCATCGCCGCGCTCCTCATCCGGAATGAAGACTGCGTAGAACTGCGCCCAATGCACATCATTCGGCATGTTGCTCAGCTGCAGCACGCGGCCGGGATCGTCCAGCGTGTCCGGGTTGCCGGTGTTGGCATACTTCCAATCTGCCAGAGTGTCACAGTGCAGATCGATCAAACCATAACTGTTCATGATACTAATTTAAAATCCTTTCTTTGACTTTACGCCCGCGGGTCGAGCTCCTCGCAGGAAAGAACTTCCTTGCTGCGTGTGTATTCCTCGTACCGGAGTCCACGATCTGAGGTCTCAATTTCGCCGACCTGGTTATCATAGGGGTCGGCGCGCCAGAACTGCTTTTCAATGGTAAACGGCGCTTCAAACTCGCTGTTGGCCACCATGCGGTATGCGTCGATGTTGCCAAAGTAGAACTTGCGGCGTTCCTCATTCTGCGCCCTCACCGCCGCCGTGCCGTAGCTCGGGTCGGCATAGAGCCAGCCGTATGGCGCGATATAGAAGCGGGACCAGTCGTGTGCGCCGCAGAAGTCCGGCTCAGCGGTCAGGCCGCTCTGCCACCTGGCGGGAATGCCAGCGCAGCGGCACATGGTGATAAAGAGCAGGGCAAACACACCGCAGTCGCCGGTGTAGCTGCGCGCCGCAGAATCCGGGATGCACTCGAGAATGAAATAGGACGGCATGAAGGTATACTTCATGTTCAGCGTGATGAAGTCGTAGAAGATACGCGCCTTTTCCAGAGGATCGGTCACACCCTCGGTCAGCATCTCCACAAGGGAACGAATAAACGGGGTGAAGACGATGTGCGGCGCCTGCTCCTGCGTGTCGAAATCAGGCTGTACGGCGTCTGCCTTCATCGTGGAAACATCGTGGTAGCGCGCCGTGTGGACATAGGAGTACTCCACATAGAACTCGTGGTTTTCCTCCATGTTCTCCTCCCAGCAGATCGTGCGCTGCGCCGCATTCTCGGGTGCGAGCTTGCCGGTCTCGGGATACATCTTCTCGATGCGGATCTCGCTTTGCTGCTCACACTCGGCGGGGATGGGCAGGTGAACGCGCACGAACATACCGGGTGTGAACCGATCATCGTTTACGCGGACGCTCGAACGGATGCGGATGCGATTGGAGATACCGCCGTTCTCGCACATCAGACGGCGAACACGGTCAAGACGGCCCTCGCCCTGCTCCTTCGTCACGCTCTCCACACCGTGCACCTGTACGCCCGCGCGGACGGCAAAGGATGGATCTGCTTTGCACAGCGTCTCAAAGAAGCGGTCCAGGAAGTGCATCTCGCCGTTGACATAGAGCCAGCTGATTTTTCCGGCGTCCACGCGCTCGTCGAATTCCTCCTCGGTAAAATCGGGGATGTGCCCGCGCACCACAGCGAGTGCGGCGGCACGGTCGAACGGGTAATTCTGCGGGATCCGGCAGATGATCTCGCGCTCGGCGGTCAGGCACGCGCGCATTGCCTCAGACAGGTTATCCTGCGCAAGGCGAAGATCGATGAGGCGGATCGCGCCTTCAAAATCGCCCCATGCCTTGCGCCGGGCGATATCGTCCGGCAGGCCAATGTTCAGATATTGCAAGGTATCGTTAATATTCATAAGAATAACCTCTTTGTGAATCCTGCTCCCACGGCACGGGCCGCAGGAGCAGGAAAAATCATCCGGCGGGGATCATGCAATCATATGCAGGATCGCACCCATGCCAAGACCAAAAATATTACCAATAGCAGCGCCAAGAACACCCATCAGAACACCGATACCCGCAAAGGAATCGTCATAGGCGCAGGCAATGATCGGCGCAGAAGCGGAACCGCCGATATTGGCGACCGATGCCGTAGAGACCATGCAAAGATCCCAGTGGAAGACCTTGGAGAGAATGTACATACCGACAACGTGGATCGCAAGAACGAACACGCCGTAAACGACCCACATCGGAGCTTCGACCAGCGCATTGAGCGGAGCCTGCGTAGCGAGCAGGGAGACGACGGCGTACAGCAGGACGCTGGAAAGATCTTCAACAGCAGGAAGCTTGCCGAGCGGGGTCATTGCGCAGACCAGACCGAGAACGGTGACGAACAGCGTCGTGCAGGTGCCCTTGTCGAACATGTCAAGGCCGATCTCATTGAGGCCGTTATTCATGACAAGGCCGATCTTCTGAGACAGCGCGGAGACGATCAGAGCAAGGCCGATAAGCCAGATCCAGTCGGCAGCTTTGGCCTGCTTTTTCTCGTTGGCGACCTCTGCGTTGGCAGCGGCTGCAACGGCCTCAAGCTTGGAGGTGTCCGCCTTAACGGACTTGTTCCACTTGCCGGCATACTTCACAGCAAAGAGCAGCAGCGCAATCCATACGGAGTAGCAGACGGTGTCGAGCGTAAGAGCGCAGGCGTAAGCGCCGGCATCGACCGGCAGAGCATCCTGCATGGCAGCCATGTTGGCGGAGCCGCCGACCCAGGAAGCGTACAGAGCTGCGGTAGCGCCCCAGATGGTCTCGCCGCCCCCGAGGGATCCCTTGAAGATCGGGAAGCCGACGATGAAGCCGAGTGCAAGAGTGATCGAGCAGCCAAGGAAGATCGCGATCATGCGTCCGGAGAGCTTGGCAATCTTGCGGAAGTCGCAGCGCAGCAGCATGACGAAGATCATTGCGTACAGAAGGTTATTCTTCAGTACGCCGTAAGCGGCACTGACGCCTTCGGAATTGTACAGGCCCAGGGTACAGAAGACCATGTTGAGAATATAGATCCATACCAGCGGCGGGACCCAGTTAAAGACTTTCCACTTGGTGTATTTTTCCATTGCCAGCAGCCCGCCGGCCAGGAACATCAGGAATGCGATGAAAGTAAAACCGTTTTCAATAGCAGGTAACATACTTTTCTCCTCCAAAAAATATATTTCTTCTCAGCGGGGCGGTACCTGGACCCGCTGCAAAAGACAAAACAGAAAAAAGCCCAACAAAACCGAGCGTTTTTCAACGCCTGATCTTGCTGGGTTTCACACGCGGCACCACGAGGGAACTCATGGCAGGCGACTGCGAAGCAGCCATATACAGTTATACGTAATCAGGTTTTGCTTTCCGGCTTGCCCGTCATTGACCGCCAGCGCTTGAGCGCATCGCGGTAAGCGACAAGTACGGCCCGGCGGGACGAGCCGCCGTATCGTCTGTTGAGCGTGTTCTCCAACCACACATCGATCTCCGGAAAAACCTGCCCCACAAAAAGTTTACGCAGGAAAGCCTCCGTCGTGGAAATTGTATGGGTACAGCTGAAATCGAGAACCTTGGACGTCAGGTCGTCGACCTCAAACGCCATATAAAACGTGCCGTAGTTTTTTGTGATGGCGTTGTCCGAATTCGTTCTGGACTCGCCAATGACAAAAACCGAATTGATCTGATTCAAAGAACCGTCCTTCCTTTCACAGGAGAATGCACGGAATGTATAATAATCAAAAACGCCCTGTATCAGCATCATTGGGTGCCTTTATTATAGCGGCCATTGACCGAGTTGTCAATATCTTCTTGTCAAACCAGATGATTCTGCCGTTTTTTATCGATAACGCACAACAATTCCTTGTCAAAAAATCGCTAAGGCACATAAACTATGGTCAAATCAACGATTATCACCTTCCCCCTTGCAATTGCAGTCTAAACATGGTAGCATAAATATGCTTTTAAAAACTTGATTATCACTGCTGCTTTACTTTGCTTGAGAATGCCACAACGTTCTTCACCGCAAATAAAACCCAGCAAAAGACGTGGATTTATCGCGCCTTTTGCCGGGTTTTTTCTTTTGCAGCAGCCAAGAGAGGTGAGGAGCCGCCATAATACGCCGCGCATTCACAGAATCACACAATATTTGAGGAGGAATTCATCACATGAAGAAAAGACTTTGCTCATTGCTACTTGTCCTCACGATGCTTTCCACGCTTCTGGTCGCGCCGGCTTCCGCCCTTGAGGCAGACGGTTCGACTAGCGTCGGCAACGAGACTTACGTGTATCTCGGCGTGAAGGATTACGGCACCGTGGAAGCTGACAGCAAGCCCGACTTTGTCCATCGCTTCTACACCAACGGCGAAGAAGTGCAGTATACCATCGCCAGCAGTGACAATAAGTACGCCGTCCAGAACAAGCTTCAGGAAGGCTATGTCTACGATCTGACGATTGAAGGCGGTGTCGTGACCGACGCCGCCGCTGCCACGGCCGACGCCGAAGGCACGATCGCGTCCATCGACGACTCCACCGTCACCGTTAACGGCGCCGCTGTCAAGTACAGCGCCATCTATGAGATCAGCAACAACGCCGCCGGCGCCACCGCCGTGACCAAAGTGACCGATCTCAGCAACCTCGCCGGCAAGACCGCGAAGGTTTACGGCGACACCGTTTACCTCACCTTTATCGCCGAGCCTTACACCGCTCCCGTCAGCGGCACGCCCGGTGAGCGCACCCTCAAGAACTACCTCCAGACCGCGATGAACCCTGTCGGCACCGCGCTGTACGTTTACGGCGGCAGCTGGGACTGGCAGGATGTGAACTCTTCCAACCAGGCGCTGACCATTGGCCTGCCCCAGAGCTGGATCGACTTCTTCCAGCAGCAGGACGCCAACTACACCTACAAGAACAGTGCCGACCCCGCGCACAGCTACTATCCGCACAACAGCTGGAACCAGTACTACTATGCCGGTCTCGACTGCTCTGGTTACGTCGGCTGGGTCGTCTACAACGTGATGCACACCCAGAATTCCGTCAACACCGACAACGACGGCTACGTGATGAGCTCCACCAAGATGGCCAAAACCTTTGCTGACAAGGGCTGGGGCACCTGGACGCGCGATATCAAGTCCTTCAAGCCCGGTGACATCTTCAGCATGAGCGGCCACGTGTGGACCGTCCTCGGCGTCTGCGACGACGGCTCCATCGTCTTCCTGCACTCCACGCCTTCCGACAGCAAGGCAGGACAGGGCGGCGGCGGCGTTCAGCTCAGCGCCCTCAACCCCAACAGCGACGACGACAAGAACTGCGAGGCCTACAAGCTCGTCACCAAGTACATGACCAAGTACTACCCCGAGTGGAGCGAGCGCTATGACGCCGTGCTGAGAAGCTATGACTCCTACGCCACCCCCGCTTCCGGTAGCGAGTACAGCAAGACCTGGTCCGGCAACTTCAGCTGGAACCTCGACGGCACCGGTCTGACCGACCCCGACGGTTACGCTGATATGAGCGCCGCCGAGATCCTTGCCGACCTCTTCGGCGAGCCGATGCCCACCACCTGCGAGAATGCCGTGTATCTCGGCGTGAAGGATTACGGCACCGTGGAAGCTGACAGCAAGCCCAACTTTGTCCATCGCTTCTACACCAACGGCGAAGAAGTGCAGTATACCATCGCCAGCAGTGACAATAAGTACGCCGTCCAGAACAAGCTTCAGGAAGGCTATGTCTACGATCTGACGATTGAAGGCGGTGTCGTGACCGACGCCGCCGCTGCCACGGCCGACGCCGAAGGCACGATCGCGTCCATCGACGACTCCACCGTCACCGTTAACGGCGCCGCTGTCAAGTACAGCGCCATCTATGAGATCAGCAACAACGCCGCCGGCGCCACCGCCGTGACCAAAGTGACCGATCTCAGCAACCTCGCCGGCAAGACCGCCAAGGTCTACGACGGCGTCGTTTACCTCACCTTTGTTGCCAAGCCCTACACCGCGCCCGTCAGCGGCAAGGCAGGCGAGCGCACCCTCAAGAACTACCTCAAGACCGCTCTCGAACCCGTCGGCACTACGCTGTACGTCTACGGCGCGGGCTGGGATTGGCAGGACGATCTTTCCTCCAACCAGTCCATGACCATCGGCCTCTCCCAGAGCTGGATCGACTTCTTCCAGCAGCAGGATGCCAACTACACCTATAAGAACAGTGCCGACCCCGCGCACAGCTACTATCCGCACAACAGCTGGAACCAGTACTACTATGCCGGTCTCGACTGCTCTGGTTACGTCGGCTGGGTCGTCTACAACGTGATGCACACCCAGAATTCCGTCAACACCGACAACGACGGCTACGTGATGAGCTCCACCAAGATGGCCAAAACCTTTGCTGACAAGGGCTGGGGCACCTGGACGCGCGATATCAAGTCCTTCAAGCCCGGTGACATCTTCAGCATGAGCGGCCACGTGTGGACCGTCCTCGGCGTCTGCGACGACGGCTCCATCGTCTTCCTGCACTCCACGCCTTCCGACAGCAAGGCAGGACAGGGCGGCGGCGGCGTTCAGCTCAGCGCCCTCAACCCCAACAGCGACGACGACAAGAACTGCGAGGCCTACAAGCTCGTCACCAAGTACATGACCAAGTACTACCCCGAGTGGAGCGAGCGCTATGACGCCGTGCTGAGAAGCTATGACTCCTACGCGGCCCCCGCCACCGGCAGTCCCTTCAAAGAGACCTGGTCCGGCAACTTCTCCTGGAACCTCGACGGCACCGGCCTGACCGACCCCGACGGTTACGCTGATATGAGCGCCGCCGAGATCCTTGCAGACCTCTTCGGCGACGCCGAGACGCAGCCCGGCACGCCGGTCATCCCGTCTCAGCCCAGCACGCCCGTCCGACCCTCTCAGCCTTCCCAGCCCGAGCAGCCCAGCCAGAAGGGCTTCAACGATGTCAAGCCCGGCGACTACTTCTATGACGCCGTCAACTGGGCCGTCGAGAAGGGCATCACCACCGGCACCAGCGCCACGACCTTCTCCCCCAACGCCTCCTGCACCCGCGCTCAGATCGTGACCTTCCTGTGGCGCGCCAGCGGCAGCCCGGAGCCGAAGACTGCCAGCAATCCCTTCACCGACGTTGCAGCCAACGCTTACTACTGCAAGGCTGTTCTGTGGGCTGTTGAAAACGGCATCACTACCGGTACCAGTGCCACGACCTTCTCCCCCGACGCTCCCTGCACCCGCGCTCAGGGTGTGACTTTCCTGTGGCGCGCCAACGGCAGCAAGGCCGCCTCCGCCGCTGCCTCCTTTACCGATGTTGCATCTGACGCCTACTATGCTCCGGCAGTTGCCTGGGCGGCAGAGCAGAACGTCACCAGCGGTGTCGGCAACGGTCTCTTCTCCTCCGACACCACCTGCACCCGTGCTCAGATCGTGAGCATGCTGTATCGCCTTCGGTAAATAATTATCTTTAATAGGCGCTGAGTCATCCCCTCCTACAGCCTGAACGCCGCGGGCAATTGCCGTGGCGTTCAGGCTATCTTATTCTCAAAATTCAGAAAGGACAGTGCGTTTTATGAAATTTTCCAGCAAGGTAGAAAAATGCGGCCTGTCTCCGATGCGCAAGTTCCACCCGTACGCGGTGGCGGCAAAGGCACGCGGCGTCAACATCTATCACCTCAACATCGGCCAGCCCGACGTACAGACTCCTCCCGCGTTTTTCGAGGCAGTCCGTCACTTCGAGCAGCCGGTGCTGGCCTACGCGCCCTCGCCCGGCATCCCCGAGCTGATCGACGCGATCCGGAACTACTATGACAAGCTCGACATGCACTTCGACAAGAGCGAGATCTACGTCACCGTCGGCGGCAGTGAGGCGCTTCAGATCGCGCTGCAGTGCATTCTTGACGACGGCGACGAAATTTTGATTCCCGAGCCGTTCTACCCGAACTACAACACGATGACCCGCACCTGCGGTGCATCGATTCGCCCGATCCCGACCTGCCCGGAGGAGGGGTATCGCTACGCTGACCGCGAGAAGATCGAATCTCTCATCAACGAGCACACGCGCGCCATCATGGTCACGAATCCCGGCAACCCGACCGGCGTTGTGCTGAGCCACGAGGAGATGGAGATGCTCGTCGATGTCGCACAGAAACACGACCTCTTCCTCATCGGCGACGAGGCGTACCGCGAATTCGTCTACGGCGGGGAGAAGCTCCAGTCGTTTGGCGAGTTTGCCGACAGGGCGGGTGACAACATCATCGTCATCGACACGGTCTCCAAGCGCTTTTCCGCCTGCGGCGCGCGTATCGGCTGCCTGATCTCCAAGAATAAGGAGTTCATGAACCACGCGATGAAATACTGCCAAGCAAGACTTTCGGTCGCGACGCTCGACCAGATCGCGTCTGCCGCGCTCTACACCGTCGGCCCAGAGTATTTTGCCGCCGTGCGCGACGAGTATAAGAAGCGCCGCGACACGCTCTGCCGCAAGCTCGGCGAGATCCCCGGCGTGGTGTTCGACGTGCCGGGTGGCGCGTTCTACGTGATGGCCGCGCTGCCGGTCGACGATGCCGACAAGTTCCAGCAATGGCTGCTCGAGGAATTCAGCGACAATGGCGAGACCGTGATGATGGCCCCGGGAGGCTCGATGTACGCGACGCCCGGGAAGGGCAAAAACGAAGTCCGCATGGCCTACGTCCTCGAAAGCGACAAGCTCGAGCGCGCCATGGAAATTCTCAAGAAGGCCATTGAGGAATACAATCGGATTAGAGCGTGAGACAAAAGCAAATTAGAAGTTAACCATTTTCCATGATGCTATTGCCGACCGAATGAAGTCAGCCGGCAATAGCGGTATGGACGCACGGATTTATTGCGAAAAAACAAATCCGCCTCTGTATCACACAGGGGCGGATTTGCTTATTGGTCATACGGTACTCGAAAATCGTCCGGATATTTCTTGAACTTGCTGCCCGGTGTTGTAGTTGTTCATGTGATGAACCTTTCTCTTCATTTCTGCTCCTACCTAAAAGGGGACGTTGCAAAATAGCGCGCTGAAAAAGAAGAGTAGGTTTCCCCGAAAGGGGTTGCCTGCTCATCTTTTTGCTTTATGATTGAGGTGTG
>ERZ791909.2186-NODE-2186-length-12306-cov-3.427230_pt1 | contig 12306 bp, 4 predicted proteins | sample MGYA00510143_ERZ791909 | MGnify/ENA primary metagenome ERZ791909 (study PRJEB30046, sample SAMN00792093) | human gut metagenome | study: EMG produced TPA metagenomics assembly of the A metagenome-wide association study of gut microbiota in type 2... | reverse complement strand
AAGATCGAACTTCAGCGAATGCGACCGTGCGAATTCCAGCAGACGGCCCATCTCCTCCCGGTGCACCGCACAGACCCGGAACTTTCCGCCGCCGCAGGCCCGGTAGAACCAGCAGACCGACTCCGCCGGAACCGGCAGCCGCGCCGCCAGCTCACCAAACAGCACCTCGCGCTCCGCACTCCGCTTCAGGGAAGCCGGCAGGGAAATATCATAAACCACCGTCCGGGCCGGACTTCCCAGCAGACAGACGAAATCCGCTTCATCCGGGTGACTGTCCCCACTGAAAGCAAGCTCCCGCCAGACATGCCGGATACGTTGATAATTCCGCTGAACCAGCGCATTATCTTTAGAAATTTTCCAAATACAAAGCTGCATCATTATATCAGATCATATGACCAACCGCTAATCTAATTGGCGACCAGTTCAACCAATATCACTATATAAACATTCTGTAAAAAATTATAAGCAACAAAGTTAACTTAATACATATTAAGAGAATTGCCAAGTAGTTATTTCATTATTTAACACCTTTTCAGAGCCTCTACTGCCAATTCATATCCTTGCTCGGCTGCTTTTCGATACCATCTGGCAGCTTCCGTATCGTTCTGATCTACACCCCAACCGTAGAAATATAATTCTCCCAAATTGAACTGTGCAATCACATTCCCCTGCTCGGCAGCTTTCCGAAACCATCTGGCGGCTTCCCTGTAGTCGCATTTTCCGCTATCTTTCAGGGTATATATCACTCCAAGGCTGCATTGTGCTGTACTGTCGCCTTGTTCTGCTGCCACGTGGTACCATTTGGCTGCCTCAGCAAAGCTCTTCTCTACTCCCTGTCCATAAAAGTACATGACACCCAGATTATACTGCGCAGTCATATTACCCTGTTCGGCTGCTTTTCGATACCATTCAGCCGCCATGCTGTAGTTCTGGTCTACTCCTTCTCCGTTGGAGTATTTAACGCCAAGATCGCATTGGGCTAATTCATTGCCTTGTTCGGCTGCTTTTCGATACCATTTTGCCGCTTCGACATAGTCCTGCTTTACGCCATTCCCATCGTCATACAGCATTCCAAGATTATGTTGCGCGTCACTGTCCCCCTGTTCGGCTGCTTTTCGATACCACTTTGCCGCCTCTTCATAATTCTGCTCTACCCCACGGCCAAAAGTATACATCAGTTCCAATTTATATTGCGCGGCAGAATCTTCCTGTTCAGCTGCTTTTCGATACCATTTTGCCGCTTCATCATAATCCCGCTTTACTCCTTTGCCGTTGGCATAGCATTCCCCCAAGGAAAATTGCGCTAATACGCTTCCCTGTTCAGCTGCTTTTCGATACCATTTTACTGCTTCTTTCAGATCCTGGTCGACCCCTTCTCCATTCTCGTACATCACTCCAAGGTTATATTGTGCATGCGCATTTCCCTGTTCAGCCGCCAAACGATACCACTTCACTGATTCTGTGTAGTTCTTCGGAATGCCTTCTCCCAATTCATATTTCAAACCAAGATTAAACTGTGCCGTTGCATTTCCCTGTTCAGCCGCCAAACGATACCACTTCGCAGCTTCCGTTTGATCCTGCCCAACATCCGTACCATCATACATCACACCAAGATTACATAGTGCCGATACATTCCCCTGCGCGGCGGCCAAGCGATACCATTTTGCAGCCTCCGTTTGATCTCGTTTGACGCCCTCTCCATTCGAATACATCACACCGAGATTGAACTGTGCTATCGAATTACCTTGCTCTGCAGCTTTACGATACCAATGCATCGCTTCTGCATAATCCTGCAGCCGCATGAAATCATTACCTTTTTCCAAATACCCGTTGGAAATATCTTTAAACTTACCCCCCCCGTTAATAACTGCTTTGTTCTGATCCAATAGCGACAAAGCGCAATCTTGCACTTTAAAACTACCCCTCTGCTTGAATCAATCATTCGAAGTATTAAGGATATATGAATCATTTCATCAATCCCATTTCACGCAAACAATCATCATAATAATGCGGGACAAATCCCAACAAGGTTTCCGGCATTGCATCTTCTTCATAATAATAATCCGGACACCAAATTGAAAATCCATATTTAAGGGAAGTAAATCCTTCCCGATCAATATAAATTTCCGGATCAAGTTTCTGATAATGTTCTAATAATTCTTTGTAGGGACGCCGCAATATGCTTTCCCCTTCAAAAATAATGTCTATATCATCACCTCTACACAGCTCAAATCTATTGCATTTTAATTCATCATTATAGCCAATAAAAAGTTGTTTGACAACGAAATCTCTGATATAGGGTCCATTATCCGTCATCCTCGTAACATCTTTATAGGGAAGCCCCATGATCTTTCGAACTTCATCCCTCGACATGAGAAACTTAACGGAGCCAAACCCCTCATACGGATAAAAAGTAAACTCCATGACTATTCCTTATTTTTTTTATTTAACATTTTTTCTTTTTTAGCATATTCCAGCATTTTTTGCATCGCTTTATTATATTTTCTTACGTCGCCTCCTTCTCGTGCAACTCTACGAACATCCCAAATTTCTCTTGCCATCGCTCCCCGCATATTACCTGACTCAATAAGTTGCTTCTGTTCCTTCCTAAATTGCGTTGAATCTGAATCGCGACCATAACTCGACGTTTGTTTGTGATCAACAGGATCCATTTGAATTGCTGATCCTTTTTCACGCGGAATCCCATTGATTGCATCGGCAGGCATATGGTGCGCATCTTTACCGTCTCCCGCAGGATACTTCATGTCTCTATATGCCCCACCTCTGAATCCTGATGTGTTTTCGGATTTGACATTTTTCTCTACCTGCGTGAGGACTTTTTCTACAACGTCAGAAGCCTCCTGAACTCCTTGGTTTATCGCTTTTTTGGTGCTCTCTGTAGCCAAGTTTTTTGCCGCAATTTGTGTGCTCTCTGTGACCACATTTAGAGCAACTTTTTCACCAGCTTCCTGAAGTATCTCTTTTCCTGCTGCTTTAATGCCGATTTTTGCTGCATCACCAGCAACCGGAACAATACCTACAATGCCGCCAGCTAATAGGATCCCGCCCTTCTTATAATCACCATTGGCAATATTCTTAATACCATGGCCGATATCTGCAAAGTCATTGACAAATCCAGCTGGAGTTACCGACATAGCAATGTCTGTAACAATCGAACGATCTTCGGCAACAGTAACCTGAACAAGTCCGTCAACAGCACCCTCTCCAAAGCCTCTGCTGACTTCTTTCACGTTTTTCCAACTCGAGAAAGTTGTTTTGATATCTTGCCAAAGAGAACTTTTCAGTCCCAAAGCATCAATATAATTAACCGGACTATTTTTGCAGTATAGGTAATTATTCGGCCCATCAGGATAACCAGTCATATCCCGGGAAATGAAACGTCCGAGTTCTGGGTCATAATATCGGAAGCCAAAATAATCTATTCCAAGAACTATGCTGCGTTCTTTTGTACTGAATTTACGAACATTATTTGTTTCCCCAACAGTGGCAGTTTCAACTCCCCATGCCGTATAACAGCTTGTACTTGTCACCTTTCCACTATCATCTGTCAAGGCACTCGTTGTTCCAGTCGCGTTATAAAGGAAATATTCGCGATTTGATCCATCGGCATTCTCCGCACAGATCACATCCCCAATGCCACCACCATAACCACCAGCACGTACCAAATAGTTTTTCAAAGAACCATCAGCATCATATTCCTGAACAGAAACGCCGCCATCGTAAAGATAACTTATCGTATCACCATTTTCCGTCTTTTCAAGACGGCGATTGCGATAATCATAAATTGCAGAGAAGATATTGTCATCTCCTTCTGTAACACGAACCAAACGATTTTCACGATCAAAATGGAAAAATCTGGTTACTCCATCAACAGTTTTGGACGCTGTATTACCATTCGCATCGTATGTATATGCGATGACATGATCACCTGTTGTTGCAGATAAAATACGATTCAATTTGTCAACAGTGTAGATTGTCGTTATACCATTGTCAACTTTTTGGGTACGGTTTCCCATAACATCATACGTATAAGAAATCGGACTACCATTATTTCGTGATGAATCGGTTTCCCGAATAAGCTGATATATATCATCATAACTGAAGTTTAAAATACGATTATCACGATTAATACCGATTTCTGCAATGGCAATACGCATTCCTGCAGGATCCAATGTGTACTCTGCTGAATAAAGATTGTTTCCGCTTTCATCTGTATGTTTGATGTTTGTTAAGCGGTTATTACTATCAAATACATATTTAACCATTACACCATTCGGCATAACCATTGAAGTACGATTTCCGACTGCATCGTAACCATAAACTGTGGTTTTAACACCATCAGAAACGGAAGCGAGCAAATTTCGAAGATCGTATGAGCTAGTTAATGTTCGGTTATTGGGATATGTTACCGTCAACCGATTACCAACAACATCATATGTACTTTTGATTACACTTTTGGGAATCCAATTCGTCCCCAAAGGCTCTTTAGTAAAAGTTCGTTCTTCAACAACACGACCAAGCTTATCTAATAAATAGCCAGTTGCATGTTCGCCTTCCTCCACAAAAGTAATTATACCAGCCGCATTATAAGTATAAAAGCGGTTTTCTTCTGGTGCCCCTTCCTGAGTTGCAGACAAAAGACGCCCTTGAGCATCATAACTATAATTAGTTATCGCCCCATTGGCTTGAATTCTCCGAATGCGATTTCCACGATTATCATATACATTTGTAGTAATCCTTTCATACTCCGAATCTCCTGGGTTCAAAGTTTCAGTCAATTGGAGTTGTCTTTTGTCATAAGTGTATGCCGTAGTTTGATCAGCAACAGTTTGCGTTAGAACACAACCTACACTATCGTATGTATAAATAATTTCACGACCAGCTGCATTAATCGACTTTACTTTACGACCTGCTGCATCATATTCTGTTCTCGACACCTTTTGATTCGGATCTGTCACAGATATTATACGGCCTGCCTTATCATAATCAGTAATGGTTGTAGGTCGATTTCCTGCGACCTCAGGCATCTCCATTTTTATTTGTCGATTCGCTAAATCAAAGGTAAAATTAGTTGTATTACCTCGTTTATCAATAATAGACAACTTATTACCGACGGTATCATAAGTATAACTTTCGCTATATCCCGCCTGATCCGTAACTTTTATTGGCCGATTGAAACTATCATATTCAGTTGCTATTATCAAGGCATCAGAACCACGCCATGTAGTTTCTTCAATGAGGTTATTTAGAACATCATATTTATTCTCTATGATATATTTTTCCGAACCTTCAAGAAAAACCGTGCTTTTAATTTTACGTCCGAGAACATCATATTCATTTTCAGTCAGAGTTCCACGGACATCAGTCGTTGATGTTACCAAGCCGCGACGGTCATATGTCATAAGCAATTCAGGTCGACGGTTGACACCTGCTTCACCGTCATAAACTTCCGGATAAACAGTTTTGACCAACCTGTTGGCCGCGTCATATTCATAATCGGTAACGTTGCCGGCGGGATCGGTTTCCTTGATCTTGTTTCCATTTGCATCATAGGAAGTCAAAACCGTATTGCCTTCCGGGTCAGTCACTGAAACCGGCCGATTCAGAGCATCATAGGCAGTCTGCGTCACCTGATCGCCACTGCCAATAGAATTCTTCAGCGTGGTCGCAGTTACATTGCCGTTTGCATCATACGCGTACTCCGTCACGATATCCGTACCACCGGGAATTTTCACCGTTTCACGGATCTTGCGTCCGGCACCGTCATAGGCGGTTTCCGTTACGGTTCCAGCCGGATCGGTCACTTTGACCGGCAGGCCGCCGGCACTGTATTCGGTCGTCGTTACCAGATCGTCCGAAGCATTGCCGCCCATCCGCTGCGTCGAAGTCAGCAGATTGTTGAACGCATCATAGGTCATTTCCGTGATCTGGTCGCCGGTCGAATTATGAACCGTTTTCTTCGTTACGTTGCCTTCAGCATCGTATTCATTCGTCTCCTGCCGGATTCCTGCCCGGACTGTCGTCAGGAGGCGGAACTTCTCATCGTAAGTCATCTCCGTCACGATCCCTTTCGGATCGATGATCTTCGTCGGCTTGAAACCTTCGTCGGTGAAGAGGTTGCTGCCGGAATTCTCTCCGTATTCATAACTGGTCACAAGCGGCGAATCCCCGACGGGGTTCGGCTTCGATTCAGTCAGTACACGACGATAACCGTCATAGGTGTAAGTTGTGACCATTCCCTCCGGATCTGTCACGGTCGCCTTGTTGCCCGCTTTATCGTAGGTGTAGGATGTAACGATATCGCCTCCTGCGGGCATAACCGTCCGGACTTCGGTGATCCGGTACATCTTGTCATAAGTATAACGGGTCACATTGCCGTTCCGGTCAGTCTTCTTCACCACCTGGCCGGAAATGTCTCGCTCGAAAATCTCAGAGGGACGGCTGCCGTTCACCTCCGGATAGATGATCTTCACCACCTGGCCCAGAGCATTGTACTCATAATCAGTCACATTGCCGTTGGCATCGGTTTCTTTCACCATGCAGCCGCGCACGTCGTATTCTTTGGAAGAAACGATATCGGGAGCTCCATTGAGTCCCTTGATCGTGGTAGTATCCGTCCAGCCGGTATCCGAATAAGCCCGGTCGGTCAGGGTAATGCGTCCGTCGCCGTCAACGGATTTCTTCTGAATACCATACTGATCATATTCAAAGGTCAAAATCCGGGTCTGCCCGTTCCAGGTCGTAGTTTCCTTAAGCCGATTGCCTTTGGAGTCCATCTCATAGATGCTGACGACGCCACGCGGCGAAATGACTTTGGTCATGACGTTGGTGTTCGGGTCGTAATCGAACTCCTTGATGAACTCCTTGCCGTTGGCATGATAAATTTCCTGTTTCACGTTACCGGCGGCAAAATAATTATACCCACTTTCAATGATCGCTCCGCCGGAACCGATACCGCCGAAAATCGAACCGGCAGAGTAAGTCGGCAGCGGATAACTGTACCGGGTAACATAACCGTTGTTATCAGTCACCTTCACCAGATTTGATGCAAATTCCGGGGAACAGATTTCATAGTTCCACTGCACGATTTCCGGCTGAGCATCTCCCTTCGGTGATTTGGAAAACATCCGGTTGACCTGAGAGTAGGACTGTCCGAGCACCACACCGCTCAGGTTGCCGTCCGAAGTCAACATGCGCCCGTTGGTGCGCCGCTTGGTGAACTGGTAATCCCAGCGGTGGCCGTTGATGTCGATGACACTGTTCCAGACCATATCCCGGTATTTTGTTTTGCCGGGGTTGTTGACATCAACCGAACCGGGATCGGCAACGTTGCAGGATTCCAGATTGGTGAATTTTACTTCTCCATCAGGAGTAATCACTTTTGCAAGCTGTTTCACCTGTTTGTTGATGAATGTGGCATACTGAAATTCGATCTTCAGCCCATTCGGATAGGTGACAGAGGTAATGGCATCCCAGATACGATCTTTATCATTCGGAACATGGACATAGCTCGGGTTCTCGGAGTCGATTTCCTCGCCTTCATCAAAATACTGGTCGTTTCCGAGAACCTTCATCGCCTCGTAAGCGTAGGTCGTGACTGCGCGTTCGCCTCCGGCTGTCGCTGGCGGCGCGCTTACGTGATCCAGCAGGATCTTATCGCTTCCCCCGGTCAAGATGGAATAGGAGTATTTCCAGGTATTGCCCAAGGCGTCGGAAACTTCGCTGATCATGCCGCGGGAATTGAATTGGAAAGCGAGATAAATGCTCTCATCCTGTTCGTAAAGCATTTTCTCCAGATGACCGGTGGCTGCGGAATAATCATACCGAATGCTGTTGCCGTTTCGGTCTGTAATCCGAAGCAGGCGGAAATGCGGATTCTCGGGTTCCCGTTCCTGAAACTGAAAGCGCGTCCCGAATTTCCGGCACCAGAACAGTTCCTTGGTCTGCGTATCAAGGTAGACAAAGGTCTTCGTCGAATCGGATTCACCCCCATTGGTTACCCAGGGAGTAAAGACTTTATAGCGGGCCGAATCCGCGTGCTTGACGGATGAAAACGCGGTTTCGTAATTCGGAATTTCATTGTAATGCTTGGCGTAGACATAATTATACTTGCCGCCATCCTCGTCCCAGACGGTCACGACATCCGCCAGTACCGTGGTTCCGTTGTCGTCATTCGAAGCAACCCGAAGTTTTTCACCGGGATATTGTGCCGCACCCTGAAGATTGGAACTCCAACTATGTCCGAAACTGATGCTGGAATTTGTGCCTTGCATATTGAAATTCCGGCGCAATTCGAGCTTCAGATCGCCGTTGCCAACCGGAATGGAGATATCCGCGGTGGACATGGAGGGCAGCAGTGTTCCCATATCGATCCGGAAAAACGAATCCGGCTGGTCTTTTTCCTCCTCCGCCTGCGGACGCTTCATCTCCTGCGGCAGCCCGTAGATATCAACATAAATCGGCTGGGTGTTAGCAGCTTGTCCCCCGCGGACATACTGCGGTGAATCTCCGGCCGGAGGCTCACCTTCACCATCTGGATCGGAACTCGGCGGCCACATCGGCGGTCCCGGCGGCGTTGTCGGCGGCACTCCTCCGGCCACCACGGTAATACGGCAACTCCCCTTGGCAACCTCTCCACATTGGGTACAATACTGCGTCAAGGTGACCAGATAAGTCCCCGGAGTGTTGGAGTTCACAGGGCTGCCGGGATTAGCCCCCTCCATCACAGATGACACGTCGTGCCGGGTTTCAGATGCGTCCCCCTTGGCTCCACAGCGAGAACAACGTTTTGTCGTATTGATACGACCAGGACGCAGGGTACTGATAAAAAATGGCGTATATTCCGTATATTGAGAGATTGTGACTGTCGGATTGGGACACTTGACAGAACCCACACAACTGAGCGGCTGCGGACTGGATACCCACAAATGCCCGTATTTATCACATTCCGTCGGATTATTTTCCTTGGCTCCGAATTGCGCCAGCACTCCGGCACAAAGAAGAACCGTCCCTATGAATTTCTTCAACTTAAACATGATGATCCCTATTTCAAATCAATTATTTGATGATATTTCCACTTTAAGACCGGAACGTGCATTGATATTTTTCTTTGCATAGCGTGCTGCAGCGCGGACTGCCGAGGATTCCGTCTGCGCCTGATCCAGTAATTCAAGATCTGCCGCATTTCCCAGGCGGCCGATTGCTCCACAGGCGGCAGCGCGCAACATCACATTGTCTTTCTCTGTTTTCAGGATATTCCGTGCAATTTCCAGAGACGAAATATTTCCGTAACGGGAGCTGACATCCAACGCGGAAACCCGTGTCAGTTCGGAAACCTCCGACTTCCCCGCCAAAAGTGCCGCCTTTTCCGCGATAAATACACGGTCGAATTCATCCGGCAACTCTTCGGAAAGATAGGTCAGCGCCAGAAGCGCCACTCCGGACAACTCGTTATCGGATTGTTCCAGACCATCATAAAACGCTCGCTTTACAGCAGGATCGCGCATGTTTTCTTCCCAGTACCACGGGCGCATGTGCTGAAGCGCATAACTCCGCATCGTCATGCTCTGTTTTTCATCATAAAAAATATCCAGCATGACCTGAGTCAGTTCCGGCGGTGGCGTCAGTTGATTGCGCAACGTATTCAAAATGTCATTTTTCAGGTGATTGGTTTCACGGCTGTTGTAACCACTTTTCAGATATTCATACAGCGCCTGCCGATCAGCTGCCGAAAGATTGTTCGGAAGTTGATTGACCAGTTTGACCCGCCGTCGGACATCACCAGCGTCGTCGATCACTGCCCGCACGGCATCGGACAGCTCCCGAGAAACCACTGCCGATGCAAGCTCCGCATCCCCGGCTTGTTCCGGTGAATGTTTCTCGTCGCCATGGCGATCCTGACGCTTCTCTTGAACCGCCGTCTTTTCAGAAGCGGAAACACGTTCCTGTTCGCCGGTCTTATCCCTGAAATACAGGGCGGAAAAAATCCCAACGGCAAGAATCAGCAACGCTGCCGCAAACCCAATCGCTCTTTTTTTCATCAGTGACGAATTCCCACATAAATGTTATTCTGATAAACCTGAAGCGTATGACAGACGGAGCTGGTTGCTTCCGGATGCTTCAGGAAATAGACCTTTGCCACACCGCGTTCATCGAAATCCTCAGCGTGGAGTCGCATTTCCGTTGTTCCATTGTCGAACAGTACACCAGCGACAAAAATCCGTAGCCTGATCTCAGTATCCGGCAACACCGGCGATGCGATCAGCGGCATCTCATAAAGTCCGGTTCCGTCATCGTATCCTTCCGCCTGGGCCACATAGGTCTCATTGCTTGAATGAAGGCGGAACGGTTTCATCCGGGCCAAAGCCAGCACGGAACCATTTTCCAATTTGGCGAATACACCGGAATCTCCTTCATCATTGACACCAATTCGATAACGGAGTTGATCATCCGCCAGTACGGACGACTGCTCAAACAACGTGATGCTCCTGCTCGGAACCAAAGCCACGCCTTCGGGCAGCACCGCTGTGTCCCAGGAACGCAGACGATCGATCCAAAGCGCCGGTTCCGCATCAGAGAAGGAGTAGTCAACAACTTTCACAGTCAAGCTACCCTTTCCGGCACTCTGCTGCTTCATATCGAAATACTCGCCTTCAATCGAATACTCTCCGGCGGTCTCGAATTTGAGGATCTTCGGCTCCGAAACGACACCGGACCACTCGCCTCCCATGCCGCGGAGCTGCCAGCTTCCGCCGTCAATTCCCTCTGGGTGTACATTCAGTTTCAATGCGTCGTTTTTGCGGATCGTAATTGTTTTTCCGTTCTCCCGAATCAAATTGGTTTCGCTCCACTCGACTGAACCGGAAACAATCCGCCCGCCATTCTGAAATGACACCTCCACCGGAGTTGTTTTTTCAGAATCAAGCTGGACATCCGCGAACCAGTCGCCTTCCGAGGCGAGGATCGAATCTGCAATGCCATTCACCTGAATCAGACCGGTATGTTTGCTCGTTCCGCCGATATTCACCGGCGAAACCGGACTCGTTTCAGGCAGCTTCACAGTTTCACGTTTCCTGAAATACGCATCAACCCAATCAGCCTTCCCGTTCTTGTCGGAATCGGGGCCATTGATCTTCTGCAATTCAATACCGGTAATCCTCAGAACAACTTCGCGCCGATAACCATCCCACAACAACGTGAGCGTATGTTCTCCGGCTAAGGCCCATGGAGTATATGCCGTCAACTCCGCTTCCTCGGCTCCCATTTCAAGAGAAACCTTGCCGATCTTGATTCCATCCCAATAAGCATCCAGCTTCACCTCGCGTGCTTCCGGGAAAAACTGGCTGAATGTCACATGCAAACGATAAATATTCGCTTCCGGAACGACCGCTTTGTAGGTCAGACTACCGCGAGTATCATCGGACATCACGTAACGTTTCTGTTGCATCTGCCAGATACCTGTCGATGAAATAAACTCCGCCGGATTGATTTTCAAGACCGATTCAAGACCGAACGGCTTGGCCGACTGATCGTCGGGATCAAAGAGTTCCAGCATCTCATCGTCCGGAATCCCATCATTGTCGCTATCGGGATTCAACGGATCGGTATGGTATTTGTTAACTTCGTCTCCATCAGAAATACCATCTCCGTCGCTGTCCGCATTGAAGCGGTCAGTCCCCTGTTTGAGTTCATCCGCATCCCGCAGACCGTCCCCATCAGAATCCTTCTGCCATGAGAAATATTCGTCAAACTCTGCATCGGCTCCACTGGTGTGCCAGTGTCCGTTTTCTTCAAACGGAACCCGGGTAAAGCCGGGGCCTGACCAATACAGCTTCAACCGTGCGCCATTATGGCGTTCAAAATATTCAATCCGATAAGAATGAATTCCCGCACTCAGTTGCGCCGAAGCGAAATACTCCAAAGTTGAGCTGAGGTGGTCATTCTTTACGATTTCCCTACCGTCGATCAGCAGACGGGAACCTTCATCGCTGGAAAGAACGAACTGGTAAGTTCCGTTTTGAGTAATATCGAAATAGCCGTCAACCGTCAAGCCAACCGCATCCTCATTGCCGCTGCTGAGGACCTCATCTTCCGTATCAAAGCAATAACGTTCCCTGATTTCCTGTTTGTACGCCGGTAATGAATAGAAATCGGGGATCTTATCCCACAGTCCGCTGTAATATTTTACAGTGGAACCTGGCTGCTTATTGACATTCAGATCGCTCTCTGTTTTCGGCGGCGCGACGAGGGGATTCGAGCCGAGCAGGAATTCCTGATAGTTGCTGA
>ERZ791909.2170-NODE-2170-length-12397-cov-3.869146_pt1 | contig 12397 bp, 10 predicted proteins | sample MGYA00510143_ERZ791909 | MGnify/ENA primary metagenome ERZ791909 (study PRJEB30046, sample SAMN00792093) | human gut metagenome | study: EMG produced TPA metagenomics assembly of the A metagenome-wide association study of gut microbiota in type 2... | reverse complement strand
TATATTTTCTTAAGAAAAATCGGTTCCTACGGATTCCCTGAGACTAATTTAGAATGAAAAGAAGACCGTTCCTTTTGCACAGTGAACGCTGGCTTTGGGTGAAATCTATCGATTGCAAAAACTGTTTGGGAGAACTTTTCCTGTCAAAAAAGCTACGCAAAGACGCGTCGTTAGTAATGGCAGAAATATATTCGTAACCATGCATTTTCAGTAGAATAATAAAAAAATGTTTTAAATCGGACTGGGGAAGAACAACTCATGAATTCAAATTTCACTAGGTATAAATGGTTTTTTCAGAGTGGATGCAGAAAGAACATTGGTATAAATAACGGAAATATAGAAATGTTCTTAGACACGCCAATTGAATCTCTTGGCAGAGAAATTTGTCAAAATTCAGGTGATGCAAGAAAAAATAAGAACAAGCCGGTGGAAGTAGAGTTCAAAACCTTCGAAATTAATACAGATGAACTTCCTGATATCGAAAAGTTAAGGGATGCCATTAACCGAGGGGAAGATTTTTGGAAAAGTCAAAATAACCCAAAGGCTGATAAGTTTTATGCGGCTGCAAAGGCAATAATAGAAAGCGACAAGATCACAATATTAAGGATTAGTGATCATAATACATGGGGATTATCAGGAGCGGATCAGCCGGATAATACCAATATGCCGTGGACCGCCCTTGTAATGTCAGAAGGAGCTTCATCTAAAGATGGAACGGGCGGAGGTTCGTTCGGAATCGGGAAATTTGCCGCATTTGCGAATTCTAAGATCCGTACAGTGTTTTATAGCACACTAGACTCAACAGGCAAACAAGCCAGCCAGGGATTATCAATACTGGCGTCTTTTATAGATGAAAAGGGATCAAAAACCTTTGGCGAAGGTTATTGCGGGACAATGGATTCAAAAGAATCCACTAGCCCAGTATATGATCAGATACATCTTGACGAATCTTTTAACAGAAAATCAGATGACTTTGGCACGGATATATATGTGCTGGGTTTTGATTCTTCAGGTAATTGGAAGAATCAATTGGTTGCAGCCATCCTTAATGGTTTCTTATACGCGATTGATCAGGATATGATGAAGGTGACTGTCGATGATGTTGTTATAGACAGGAATACCTTAGATGATGTTATATCGAAGTATCGCAAGGACTGCAATGACTTTACATATGATTATTATCAAATTCTTAGATCAGATAATGAATGGATCACATTTGATGATTTCGATGGAAATAAAGATTGCATGCATCTTAAGCTAATGGTAGCTCCTGGGCTCCATAGACATGTAGCTATGGTAAGGCAAACGGGAATGAAGATACTGGATAGAAATCGAATCAATGGACAGATTTATTTTGCAGGATTTTTATATGTTGACGGAGAAAAAGCAAACAAGTATCTTACTTCGCTTGAAAATCCTGCTCATAAAGACTGGTTAGTAGAACGTGATAGTAACCAAGGTCACGCTAAACAGTATCTCATCCATATGAATAGAAGAATAAGAGATGAATTGCAGAAACTAGTTAATCAGAATTTTGGAGGCGAAATTAACCTTCAGATGGACAACATGTTGCAAAGTATAGATGTTCAGGAAGGGGACAAAGAAAAACGTGATGTACTCACGGATGAGACAGAGGAAATAAAAACGCGTAAACATGAATTACGCGATAACGGAGAGCCATATGAGGCTGACGCAGAAGGAACAAATCCGGATGAAGGGGACATTGGTGAAGGTGGTGGGAAAGATCATGGAGATTCAGGATCAGGCGGACCAGGAATCGGCTATGGAAGTGGAACTGGCGGAAATGGACAGCAAGGTGGAATGAATCCCCCAGGTTCTGGGGATGATCCAGGACAAAGCGATAGAAAGAAAAACAGAGGAGTTGTTTTAAAAACCAGACGCTTAGTAGCAACAGACGTTTTAAATGGAAAATATAGTTTGGCTTTGCAGACTGAAGAAGCCTGCAGCGATTCAGTAATAGATATCGGGATAGCTGCGGAGGATGCGGTTTACTCACCGGTTCTTCTTGATGTCTCAATAAAGGGGCAGCCCAATATCTCTTTTTCCGGTAACAGAATTACTGGCGTTGAATTATATAAAGACAAAAAAGTTTTTATTGATTTGAGGCTTGCAGATACACGTGACTACGTATCTTTAGAGGTGAAGTGCTATGAAAATCCGCGTCAATAAAGAATTCCCGTACCCGGTACTGCGTTCTAATTCAGATGATTATGTGAATAGCAGTTTTGAGGCCGACGTCAGCGGAAGAGTCATAGGATATGAGTGTGAGCTTCATCTTAAGGCGGCGCTTTCAGATGAAGGCATTCAAAAACTTATTAATGAAAGGAAAGCTGCTCTTACCTATCATATTGAATGCTCTCAGACAGGCTATAGAAAAATACACCTTGCAGAGAGCTTTGATGAGCGTCACTGCATTTCATTAAAGAGTCTTAGAGGAAACGTCGAGGTAAATACATTTATTGTTGCAACTGAGGATATTCCAGTATATAGAAATAAGAATTTAAATGAAGACTATGCAGGTGAAGTAAAAAACATATGCAAGGGCTTTATTCTTGCTCAGGGATCTGAATTTGACTTAAATATACCGAGAAAATTCACAGACTTTAAAGAGCAAAATAATCCTTTTGTATCAGTTGTTCCAGTGCATGATGACGCATTAAAAACCATGAAGGTAGACCTGGATAAACCCAAAATAGTCATCATGGTGCCTGAGAAAGTTTCCATCAACTATGGAGTAGCTCAGCAAACTCATCAAATGAGAACGGTGCTGTACAGCATGTTTGTAGTTCCGGCTTTATACCAGGGATTATTAAGGCTGAAACGAACAAATGATGTTGATCTAGGAACCATGGAAGATCAATTATGGGTCCAATCACTTGAAGACCTATTAAAAACGAATTTTAAGAAAACGGTTGACGATATTCGGGAAACAAGTGAAGAAGATTTATACGAATTGGCACAGCAACTAATGGATTCGCCTTTGCCAGAAGCTTCAAATTACCTAGTGTCCAGAGGAGATGAAGAATAATGAAAATTAAGATCATGACGTATCAATCTTTAGAGACACTGAAGCGCAATCTGTCAAGTGATATCGAAAAGTACGGCGAAGACAGCCCGGAAGAACTTTTGTCTGGTTTAGGAAAATATCCGTTGGTAGACACAGGAATCAATTGTTCTCCGCTGAGACTAAAAGCCTCTACTGATGAAAAAGATGATTTTGAAAATGTAAAGCGTTTATACGGGACACTGAAGGACATCAGCCCAGCCATGGCTTCAGATGAGCGGCTATGGGCCGGACTGGCAATGGGGAAAAATTGCTGGCAGTACTTAAGTGCAAGGTGGAAAAAGGCTGGCTGGAATGAGAATACGGTGTTGGATCATTTTTTCTTTGCGCACAGCGGCAGACGATCGTTAACTAGAAACGGATTGGCCCGTTTATGGTGGATCGGATATTTAACCTATGATGAGAAAGGCGCGGATCCATGGCACTACACAAAATTTGCATGTACTTATCAGAGATTTATCGTTGATGTATTAGAGAGAAATACTGGCAACAGCAAGGCTCTGATCAAAGCTTGCGTCGATGCCTGCGAAATGTATGCTTTGGAGCATCCGGAAGATTCTGTCAACTCTAATATGATGAGAGACCTACAGAAATTTATGAGTATATTAGGCGGAACATATTTAATAGATATGATGGATCCGGGTACTCTTTTTGAGAAAATATTCGAAAAAATTAAAGCCCTGAAGAATGCAGGAAGTTCTACGTCTCAGAGCGTGAATGCGGCAGGCTGATGAGAATAGAAATCAAAGAATTGATTTGATTTCAATCCATATGTCCTCTATTGGGAATGGAGCGGATTGAAAAAATAGTCAGATGTCACAAGAATCCGCTCATCCGAAACTAATAGATTCTGATAGTTCCTATCAGAATCTATTAGGATCTCAATAAAACCTATGAGTGAAAAGCGGCTGGTTTTCTGCACAGGAACCGCCTTTTACCACCAGCCAAAGAGGCTCTTCGCGTTGTCGAGCGATTCAATCCGCTTCATGTCATCCGGATCGAGCGTAAACGTGAGCACATCGAGGTTCTCCTGCATGTGTTTTGCTTTGGTGGTTCGCGGAATGATCACAAAGCCAGACTGCACAAGGAACCGGAGCGCGACCTGGGCGACAGATTTCTGATGCTTCTTCGCGATCGATTCCAGAACGGGGTTCCCGAAGATCTTGTGCTCTCCTGATCCGAGAGGAGACCAGGCTTCAGGGACGACACCGGCTTCCGCCATCATCTTCCGAAGTCCTTTCTGCTGACAGAAGACATGTGCCTCAACCTGATCCACAGCGGGCACCACATCCACCTGTTTGATGAACGAGGGGAAGAGATTCTCGACAAAGTTTGAGATACCGATCGCCCGGACGTCGCCTGCCTGATAGGCTTCTTCGAGCGCCTTATAGACCCCGAGGTTATCTTCCCCCGGCCAATGGATCAGAAGCAGGTCGATCACACCGATCCCGAGCGCCCTCTGAGAGCGGGCAATCGATCGCTTCGCGTCCTCATAATCCCGCGCTCCCCAGAGTTTCGTGGTGACAAAGATCTCTTTTCTCGGGATACCGGACGCCCGGACCGCTTCACCGACCTCGGCCTCATTCTTATAGAGCTGCGCCGTATCGATATGGCGGTAACCGAGCGAGAGAGCGGTGAGCACCGCGTCCTTCGTCTGATTCACCGGAATCGCGTAGACGCCGAGCCCCACGCGGGGCATCCGGACGCCGTTATTCAGTACCACGAAGTCTTCCATATTCACACTTCCTTTTGTCACTGGGGAACGGCCTGATCACAGCCGTCCCTGAGTTGATTTTGCTCCGAAGCGTTTTTCCGCGGCAGCCTAAGCGAAGAAATGATGGAAGGAGCGGGGAGGAAAGTGTTCTTCCAAAACTATTAGGTTTTATATAGTTTCTATGCGTATCTGATAGATACCATTAGATTCTTTGTATTCCCTGATAGAAATTTTTTCCCTCAGCGGTGCATAGGCGATTTCAGCATTGGGCGGCAGAAAGCCTGCGGCGCTGTTCCTCCACGCTGCTTATAGGCAGCGAAAACTTGCTGAAAATTGACAGAAGGCAGCAATTATCAGTACACTGCGTGAGGAGGTGGCTATGAGCGAAATCGGCAGGCTGATCGAAACGAGGCGCCGCGCACTCGGGTTATCGCAGAAGGAATTGGGCAGGAGCTCAGGGCTGAGCGATACTACAATATGCAAAATCGAAAACGGCAATAGAACAACGCCCAGCTGGGAAAGTTTGTGCAGAATTGCTAAGGCTCTGAATATTCATCCCTTTGAGTTCATGCTTGCTGCCGGTTATATCACTAGAGATGACGTCATCAATCCGAAACCGGTTCTGAGGAACCTTGACAAACTGAGTGAGACGGACATCAGCTGTCTGCAGCTTCTCGTTGATTTCATGATCGCGAGAAAGGGCAGCGGAGAACGGAATTAAGCTGGAGAGCTGAAACTATGCATTTTAGATTGGGTGAACTGTTCTGCGGTCCTGGCGGACTGGCCTGGGGCGCTCTGCATGCCGACATCGGCAATCCGGATTTCCGGATTGTTCATCAGTGGGCGAACGACTACGACAAGAGCACCTGCGAGACGTACCGCCGCAATATCTGCCCGGATGATCCCGATTCCGTTTACCATGCTGATATCCGCAAGTTCGATCTGGAACAGCTGACCGGGATCGACGCCCTCGCTTTCGGCTTTCCCTGCAATGACTACAGCACTGTGGGTGAGCAGAAGGGGATGGACGGCACCTTCGGACCGCTTTATTCCTATGGCGTCAAAGCCCTGAAGATTTTCCGCCCTCAGTGGTTCCTCGCAGAGAACGTGAGCGGCCTCCAGAACGCGAATGAGGGCAAGGCTTTCACGAAGATTCTGGAAGAACTCCGCGGCGCGGGCTACAGGATCACTCCGAACCTTTACAAGTTCGAGGAATACGGTCTCCCTCAGGCCCGCCACCGAATCATCATCATCGGCATCCGGAACGATATCGATGTGGAGTACCGTGTCCCGTCCACGGCGCCTTACGCGGATATCGATAACAGCTGCCGCACGGCGATCGAAGTTCCGCCGATTCCGGCTGACGCCCCGAATAACGAGCCGACGAAACAGTCGAAGACTGTGGTTGAGCGTCTGAAGCTCATCAAGCCGGGACAGAACGCCTTCACGGCCGATCTGCCGCCTGAGCTTCAGCTGAACATCAAGGGGGCCCGGATCAGCCAGATCTATAAGCGTCTGGATCCCTCGAAGCCCTCTTACACGGTGACCGGGAGCGGCGGAGGCGGCACGCACATGTATCACTGGTCGGAGCCCCGGGCCCTCACGAACCGAGAGCGCGCGAGACTGCAGACGTTCCCGGATGACTATGTGTTCCTTGGCAGCAAGGAAGATGTCCGGAAGCAGATCGGCATGGCGGTTCCCTGCCGCGGCGCGAAGATCATTTTCGAAGCGGTGCTGAAGAGTTTTGCCGGTGTTCCGTATGAATCCGTGGAGCCGAATATCAAGCTCTGAGTGAAACGGATCTCAGGGTTCAAGAGGGAGCAGAGGGCTGTCAGAAGCCTTCTGCTCCTTTTCTTTGGCCGGAAGATTTTCCCGGATCTGCCGCGCGACCCGCTGAAGAGTGTCGTCTATCGTTTTTTTCTTCAGTTCGCACTCCCAGACCACGAGCACATGCCACCCCATCTCAGTGAGCAGCGCGGTATTTTTCCTGTCCCGCTCCACATTCCGGGTGATCTTCGGGATCCAGTAGTCCTGATTGGATGAGGGCCAGACAAAGGCCGGGCAGTCGTGCTTATGCCAGAAGCAGCCGTTCACGAAGATCACAGTGCGGTATTTCGGAAGCACGATATCGGGTTTCCCGGGGAGTTTCCGGTCGTTCTTCCGATAGCGGAACCCCAGGCGCCACAGGTACTTTCTCACCTTAACCTCGGGCTTCGTATCCTTGCCCGCGATATGCGCCATATTGAGGCTTCGTTCTTCCTTTGTGTGATTGTCCGCCACCGCGATCTGTCCTGGATTCAAAAAAGAAGCGGTTCTTCTGAACCGCTTCGGCTGATCAGCTGTCCGCTACATCGTAGTACACGACGCCGTCCGGGAGTTTGATATTCGGCACCCAGAGCGGCTTTCCGTGCCAGCCCTTCGTGCCGGTCACCTGGTACATGGTGAGAACGGTCCTGTCCCTAAACTGGCCGCCGACCGCCCAGTCGTTCGAGGACACGAGGGCGCCGGTGCCCTGCGCCACGTTTCTGTTCCGGTGGACGAGAAGAATTGCCTGCTCGCCGGGGTTATTCGAAAGCAGCGCGTCGATCACGGATTGGAAAGCCTTCAGGCGGAAATCCGGACTCGGGATGATGTGCGTGAGAATCTCCCGGATCAGCCGGAGGCTCACCTGGTAATAGGGCTCAGTGTCTGAGAACGGTTTCAGGAGCTCGGAAATCGTCTCAATCGAATCATTATCTGGATCATACGGGTAGTAATTCGTGCCGCCGATCACCGTCGCTACTTCGCTCTGATCGATGACATTCCGGCGGGTCGGGCGGATGTCTTTCGAGTAGTAGATCTTGATGTTCTTAAGCCCGCTCTCAATCTGGGACTCAATCGACTTATTCGCGGCGTTCAGTTCCGAGAAGATCTTATAGAGGCGCTTCTCGATATAAACCTTCATCAACCCCGGATCCCGGTCGTAGCCGAACATGCGGCTGTGCTGCCACATAGTGTCCGCCTGCGGATTCTTGCTTGAGCGCGTATAGAAAATGGTCTGGAGCGAGGGGAAAGTCACGCCGCGGCCAAGCGTGTTGCCGCCGACCGCGAAATTGCATCCTGAGGCGTATTCCGAGCTTTCGACATCGTATTTGCCGTTCAGCACCAGAACTTTCACGCCGCCTGGCTGCAGGAGCGCGCTGACACCGCCGAGCATCACGTCAAAACTGAGTTTCTCGGATTTCGCTGGTTTCAGTTCGTCATAGACCGGTTTCAGCCGGAGGGCAAGCTCATCCCGCGAAAGAGCGCGGAGCGCGGCGAGCTCTGACGAAATCAGATTCGCGAACTTCTGGTGGACGTTCTGACGGACACTCGGGTGGAAAACACAGTTGCAGACTTTTCCCCCGGTTCCGAGGATCTGAGCGGAAACCGCGAGATGCCGGAGAACGGCATCTTTCTCGGGGTGATCAAGTTCATCAATAAATTCAATGCATTCCGGTTTCCCTTCTGACGGGAAGAAGAATTCGCCTCCGAGATACCCGGCTCCTGGCCTGAAGGAGTAGGCGAACATCGGGTGCCAGCCCGAAGCGCTGGTCTGAAGAAAGAGCGCCTGCGGTGTTCCGGTCACCTGGAGATAAAGGCTGCTGGAGGCGGAGGATTTGATCGCTTCAAGATACTTATTGATCGACGATTGCCCGCCGCTGTTCACCTTCGTGTTGAGAGACGAGGCGTCCGCCTCATCATCCACGATGAAAAGGGGATTTCCGCGAAGGAAACCGGTCGAAAGGAAGGTATTGGCCCAAAGCCTCAGGACACGGCTGTTTTTCTTCAGCACGATAATCGCGGGCTTCCGGAGATTGTTTTCCTTGAAGAGCGTGGAATCATTTTCGCCGCAGATGCAGAAGTCACTGAGATCCCGCTGGACACGTTCGAGCGTCTGCTGCTGAAGCAGGATGTTGTCCGTCGTGAGGAGCACGAAAACCGAGAACCCGAGATCCGCTGCCTCACAGATGATGCCGAAGAGCTGGGCTGTTTTTCCTGACTGGACGTTCCCGAAGAGAAGACCGATTTCGTGCGAGAGGAACGAAAAGTTCTTCAGATGCCGGTCACCGACTTCAGACGCGGTTTTCGCGATGGAGTCCGCGAGTCCCGGGTTTCCGCGGCTTCGGATTTCATCAAGATAGTGATTGAGATGCTTCGCGGCCATGGGCTGTTATCCAATAGAAGGTTCGTCGTTATCGAATGAGAGGAGCCAGATATCCAGAAGCGTTCCGTCATCATCGAGGAACTTCTTCGCGGTCTTCTTGAAGGTCAGCTGGTTCCGGCCGTATTCCGCGAGGATTTCTTTCGTGATCATGCCGGTACGTTCCGTGTCGGCCTGCGTGTTATTCACCGGGCGGACCAGCCCGGCGGCGGCGAGCCTTCCCTTCAGCCACCGGCCCATGATGAGTTCATCGCCCACCGCGCTGAACTGCTTATTGTGGTCACTCGTCGTATGCGCTTTGAACCGATAGCCGTCATCTGTCACGACCATAAACGGCTTGTTTTTCTCAGGGTAGCCGGGGAGGGTATAGATCTTCACGCTGACAGTCAGCTGCGTCTCGTACCAGTCACGGGGCTTTCGCTTGGAGCGGGGCGCGGCGTAGCAGACGTTAATGTTGGATTTCGTGAAGTGCTTTCCGTCATCCATGTGCTTTTCACTCTCGGCCGGCACTTTGATCGGAAGCGAGAACGAGACGAGAGGAGGGCAGTCCTTGTAGAAGAGCACATCAGAGGTCGGCACCTGGTGCACGAGTTCCACGTCCTGCAGCGCGCCGTTGGTTTCCTCAATCAGACTGAAATCGCGGATTTCATCCATGTTGGCGGAGCATCGGGGTTCAGTGAGGCTCGCGATATGGCGGGCGATTTCTTCTACCCGTGCGGGATCCTCCGTGACGGCGTCGAGCTCATACTGCCTGAGGTTTGAGGCGGTCGGCTTGATAAACCCGAGGTTCGCGGAGCCGAGCATGGCGGCAAACGGCTTTCCATTTTTATAAAAGCAGTACACCTTCCCGTGGTACTTGAAAGGACGTACAAAACGGATTTCGCCCCGTCCCTCGTTCTTCCATTTGAGGTTGATGCGCTTCGTTGCGTGGAAAATGCTTTCCGGAATACCGTCTGAGTAGTACATACCGGCGATCAGCGTTACGCGGCTGATATGCAGCTCCTCGGTCAGCCGGTCAAGCTCTTCAAGCGAATCCCCCGACAGATAGCCGACAGCGATATCCAGCCTGTCCGCCTTCTGAAGCTCTGCCGTGAAACGCTCTGTGATGGTCTGCTGACCGTCCTCTGTTCCGAGAGGAAGAATGTCTGAATAAAGCAGGTTCATGCTGATCCGAATCTTTAGAGTAACGTTTGAGTAATTATATGAAGACGCCCGTGCCGGCGGGGTTTTCTTTATTCCGATCAGACGGATGCTGCGATTTTCTTCTTAAACGTTATGGGATCGAACAGAGGGCAAAAAAATAGATTCTGCCAGGAGTTAACAGAATCTATAAAAGTGAGTCTAGAGAGACCAACAATGAAACCACTGCAAAACGGAACAATCAGATCCGGAAACCCTCACTCTGTTCGGATTCCGAAAACTTTTCCTCTTCCGGCACATAGTTCCCGTAGCGGTTCTTCCGGGGTTCAGACGGCACAAAGCCAATCAGGACCACAAACGCGAATGGGACGAGAACCGTGAGGAAGGTGGGGAACGGGCGAAGCAGGTCGTACACCACCATGCCGATGAAAACGAGATAGACGAGCGCGTACCAGCCGCTCTTCCCGATGTCATGCAGCCGCTGCACCGTGATCGGCACCTGGATCGAGAGCACCATGAGCGCGGTGACGAGGTAGCAGCTGAGGATGAGGTTTAGCCGGAGTTCGGGGGTGCCAAAGCCAAGGAGACCAATCATCATGGCGATGACAGCCCCGATTCCGATCACGAGGAGCGAAAGCACATACCAGTGCCAGTAACCCTTGCGGTTAAGCCGGTCACGAAAGTCGAAACAGCGCGGCAAGATCATTTCGCACCCCCTCTGTGTGAAGGTTTTATACGTTCATTGTAGGCTAATTTGTCACCATGTAATCACAAAAATACGTTTATACCCACTATGTATAATATTTTCGTATTCAATAATTGCGAAAATGCCTTCAGAGAGAAAACTCTGAAGGCATTTTTGTCAAGATAAGTAAAGACGGGCGAAGCGCCGTCCCGCCTCGTGCGGCGGGGAATTACTTCGCGGAAGCCGAAGGCGGCGTGAAAGCCCGGATCTCAGGGATCGGTCCTACCCACTTGGTAACTTCCACATTGGCGGTAGACGCGACGTTTCCGCAGGCAAGGGACGACGTAGGGATATCCTGCGTGAGGCTGTTCGGGTTCCCGTGGACGTCGATTTCTTTGCCATCCAGCACCGCCGGATCAAACCACGCGCCGTGATGCAGCACGACGGCCCCCGGGATCACCGTGTTCTCAACGACCGCGCGGGTGAGCGCCGCACCCCGGCGGCTCCGAACGAGCACCACGTCGCCGGTTTCAATGCCGCGCGCCTCGGCGTCTTTCCTTGTGATTGTGAGCGGTTCGCGAAGCTGCGTCCCATCCGGCTCCCGGTTCGCGTATTCATCAAGCTGCGAGTGAAGGCGCTTCACGCTCTTCGGCGCGACAAGGGCGAGCGGGAACTCTTTCGTCGCCTGGGCAAAGCCTTCGGAGGGCTCAAAGTACGCCGGGTGCGGGAGGCAGTCCGCGTACCCGTAGGACTCAATCTTTTTGGACCAGATCTCAATCTTCCCGGACGGGGTCTGAAGCGGATGCCCCACGGGGTCATTCCGGAAGTCCTCAAAGTCCACGAAACGGCGTCCGGACTCGGTCGGCTCAAACTTCAGGATCCCGGATCGCCAGAATTCCTCAAAGGTCGGCACGGTGTCGAGTGACAGCTCAGCCGTTTTCGCGGCTTTTTCATACGTCGCGCGGATCCAGTCTTCGAGCGTTTTCCCCTCCGTAAAGGCGTCAAAAACGCCGATCCGGCGGGCGAGCTCAGACGTGATCCAGTAGTCATCCCGGCACTCACCCTGCGGAGGAACGAGCTGATGCATCGCGACAATCATGTTGCGGGCCTGTTCGCCTGCGCCTGAAATATCGTTCCGCTCGTAGACCGTCGTCGCCGGAAGCACGATATCGGCGTGTTTCGCGGTCGCGGTCCAGTGCGTTTCAATCACGATCGTTGCTTCAAGCTGCTCAGAGCGCCACGCGCGCTCGAGCCGCATCGTATCCGGCTGGTGCGTGAACGGATTTCCGCCGCCCCAGACGAGAAGACGGATCGTGGGGTACGTGATCTTTTCGCCATTAAAGTCGATCACCTTCCCCGGGTGCTCAATACAGTCAACGAAACGCGCGATCGGGATCACGCGGCTTCCCTGATCGGGGTGAGACGGAGGAATCGCCGGCACTTTCGGAACCGGGAGATTCGGGATATAGGGGCCCGCAGTCGCCGGGTCACCGGCTGAACCGGTGTGGTACTCCGTCTGAATGCCGCCGCCCGGGAGTCCGATCTGGCCTAAGAACGCGGCGAGCGTAAAGGCCATCCAGTGGAACTGCT
>ERZ791909.2161-NODE-2161-length-12442-cov-6.521885_pt1 | contig 12442 bp, 16 predicted proteins | sample MGYA00510143_ERZ791909 | MGnify/ENA primary metagenome ERZ791909 (study PRJEB30046, sample SAMN00792093) | human gut metagenome | study: EMG produced TPA metagenomics assembly of the A metagenome-wide association study of gut microbiota in type 2... | reverse complement strand
ATACAAAAAAATCAAGTACACAAATACTGGGGTAAAAGCTCCGGTTGTCACTTTGTTAAAATCAAGTCCAGAACTTGATAGAACAGACATGATAGAATTAAGATATTCAGACATAATCATAGTTATTTCAAGAATTTTACGAAAAACTATGTATAATAAAGCAGAATCAAGAATCGAAATACGGAGAAAAAATAACACTCTTTGTGCACTAGTTAGAGTGAAAGATACTATCAATGATGCAAAAATAATGTCTGAAAACTATTACATTTTTGCAAAACTTTATATATATTTGAGTGAAAAAATATATATTAGTGACAAAGAGTATAGATACTATGAAGAATGGGCTAAGATAGTGTATGATGGGTTTAATCATAAACTATATGATGAAATAATGGGGGTACTCAAATATGCCAAAGAATCCTAAAATCCCGACTACTTCAAAAGGTTTGAACGTCAATCCGAACATGCTTACTACCGCAGAAGCGCTGCAACTCCGCAGACAGCTTGCAAAACGTCTGAATCAACGTATGCGTAGGTTAAAGGCAAAGGGATTTGATTCAGAAGTTGGTGGGGCGTATGCCGACTATCAAGATTTACTTGCAAGATTTTTTCCGGGGAGATCAACCATCCCGGAAAACTTAGAAAATGAAAAATATAAAGGCTTGCCTAGAACACAGGTCAAAGCCATACAAAAAGTATTGAAAGAAAAAAGCAGTACCGTGCAGGGTTGGTGTGAGATCATAGATCAACGTCAAAAGACCCTCAGCACTAAATACGGAATCAATTTCAACTCAAAAGAGGAAATGAAACTGTTTTTCAAATCTGAGGTATGGAAATGGATGCAAAGATTTTATGACAGTAAACAGGCAATGAGAATCATCAGTCACAAACTGGATGATTCTACTGTTTCTGAGATCATAAAAGATTTAGAGAAGTTCAGAGCGCGAACGGATCCAGACATGGCTGATACGATTGCAAAACAACTTGGTTTTTCTGGAGAAGCAGAGGCTTTAAAATACAGACCATAGCAGGGGGGGTAAAATAATGGTAGTCGCAGGATATCCGGTTATTTATTTTAAAAACTATGATTATATGCGACTGTTTAATGGTGATTTTATCCGTAGATCCAACGCAGGTCATTACCTTGGAGTATATGAAAAAATCATAACCGTAGACACGGAAACCTTTGTCTATCTTAATAAAAGCATTGGTTTTGTCACAGACTGGACAATCACGATAGAGAATGATTGTTGTATTTATGGAAATCATGTTTCCGATCTGATAGACACAATAGACAGAATATGCACAACTTTACATGCTGACGACAGTCACCTTGTACGGTTTTTCATTCATAACTTGCCTTATGACTATGTTTTTCTCCGGAATCATTTTTTCCAGAAATGGGGAACCCCAGACAAGTCATTAGCTGCTAAAACGCATAAGTACATCTTTATGAAATGGACAGGACAGGGTATTGAGTTCCGGGATAGCCTTATCTTGACACAGAGATCGTTAGAAAAGCTTTGTAAAGACATGGGAACCACTGAGAAAGCTGTCGGAACATGGGACTATAAGAAGTTTCGAACGCCAGCAAGCCCACGTACGGCAAAAGAAATAGCATACGTCTGTACGGATACGATAAGCTTGTGCAAGGCACTACGCAAATACATAGATCAGAGAGGCTTTAACGTGGCGAACTGTCCACTGACAAACACAGGCTTTATCCGGACTAATGCCCGCAGGAGATCAAGAAAAGATAAGAAATGGCGTAAGCAATTTGAGCAAATGGCATTAACACTTGAACAGTATGACCAGATGCTTGACTGCTATCATGGGGGGTATACTCATGCCAACAGATACTATGTTAATCAGCTGATAAAAGAACCTGTCGAATGCTATGATTTTGCAAGCTCATACATTGCTTGGATGTGCTATTGCAAGTTTCCAATGTCAAATTTTTGTTATACAAATACTATAACATTAAAGGACATTATGGAACTGAAAGAAGATTATGCTTTTTCCGGCTATATAAGATTAAAGAATCTGAGGTTGAAAAAAGAATGTCCTATGCCCCCGCTGGCTTTTTCAAAAGCAAAAGTTTGTGTTTTTCCGGAAGCAAAAAGCAAAAAAGAACAGTTTCATGATAATCTTGATAATGGAAAGATCGTTAACGCTGATTTTGTCATTTATCCCTTTACAGATCCAGATTTAGAGGTCATCCTGTCAAGTTATGACTATGAATGGGCTGACGTCTCAAAAGTCATGAGAGCAACAAAGGACTACTTGCCAGAGTGGTTCACAGGCTATTTAATGGAATTGTTTTTTAAAAAATGTACCCTTAAAGGCTTGGATGAAGTGAACTATATGATCTCAAAGGGGGAACTTAATGGAATGTATGGTATGACAGTACAACGGATCATTCAGATCTTATGTACAGAGCTTATGGAATCCGGAGAGTGGGAGGCAAAAGAACCAGAGGACAGAGAGAAAGAACTTGAAAAGTTTTACCGGAATAAAAACAGCTTCATGCCCTACCAGTGGGGAGTTTTTATCACAGCCTATGCACAGGCTTATCTTTTCCGGTTGGGAGCTTGTTGCCGGAGGTGGCTATACTCTGATACGGATTCTGTCAAAGGTACAGACTGGGATCATGATAAACTGAATGAGTTTAATCAGTCCATCGTTGAAATGTCACAAAAAAGAAACATCGGAGTAGTTGAGTATAATGAAAAAATATTCCGTCTGGGTATTGCTGAGTTTGACGGAATCTATAGTGAGTTTATAACGATGGGAAGTAAGCGCTATTGTTACCGACTGAAAAAAGATGCATCATTACATCTGACAGTCGCAGGAGTACCAAAGGAGGGCATCTATTGCCTGGACGATGATATAACCAATTTTAGAAAAGGATTTATTTTTAAAAATGATTTGATTTTCCGCAGGAACTACCGCAGGGCGAATGATTGGAGAGATCCACACTGGAAAATGAAAACGGAGTATCTTTTTCATGACGGGATTAATGAACTGACCATTGACGGATGCAGGATTGAGTATGGTTGTGCTATCCGGTTAACTGATACAGAATATGAATTAGATCATACGATTCCGTATGATAAAGAAACAGGATTACCGCTGCCGTTTGAAATGGAAGATACTGTATATGAATAGAATTGTTATAAATTTGTAATACTTTTGTAACATAAATAAGTTAAACTGTATAAAGGAGGTATAACCTATGAAAAAATTCTGGAAAGAAAACAAAGAAGATTTGAGTACATTGTTTTGGACTTGCGTCACTTTTGCTTGCATGTTTGTAAGCTGTCAAGTCTGGATGCTGTTAGGTGATTAAGGAGGTGAGTAAAAATGATTGATATGTCTGAAATTTATGAAACATTGCGAACAAGCAGTCTGAGAAAAGTGAGCTATGAGGATGATGAGATCAGTATCATAGCATACAAAGTAGGAAATATCATTAGAATTGATGTAAAGGAGGTACAAAGATGACGGCAATTTATGAATTATATGATGCATTACTTACTATAAAAGATTATTGTGCATCAAAAGACAATAAATGCGAGGATTGCCCACTCATTGATAGTGATGATTGCTGTATTTTTATAAAAGAGACAGCACCATCAAATTGGAAACTGGTTGAACCAACAAGAAGATTATGTGAATAAAAGGAGAAAATACTATGTTAAAATCAAACGTAAAAATCACTTGCAAGCCATATAACGGTAACTCAAAAACAAAAGCCTTTATTGATCTGGTTCTGGATGATACACTCATAATTAAAGGACTTACACTGGTTGAGGGAAAAGAGGGTCTTTTCCTGTCATTTCCAAGCACAAAAGGGAAAGATGGAAAATACTATAATTCCGTTTACTCACTTGATAAAGAGTGGGTGAAGCTTTTGCAGGATACATGTGTGAAAAAGTACAATGACTGTAATCAGAGTTCGCAGCCTGCAACCTCTGGGGGTGGATTTCAGTAATGAATATCTACGATAAAAATGGTTGGTTGGATGTTCCAAGGATCGTCCAGCTTGCTGACAGAAATAAAATTAACTTTATTTTTATCATTGGAGCAAGACGAACAGGGAAAACGTATGGAGTCTTCCAACACTTTATCAATGATGTCTTTTCAAAAAATGAGAAGATCATTTACATGCGCCGGACAAAAGAACAGCTAACAAAAGTTTTTCTTCCGGAGTTTGACCCATGGTTGGACATAAACAAAGATATGAACAGATTTTTTCACTTCGAAAAACCAAGAGGAGAATACGGGCGTATTAAGATTATGGAGCAGACAGAGGAAGAGGAAGTATACAGAGGTGAGGCTTTTTGTCTTACCTCTATGCACAACAACCGTGGTTTCTCCGGTTCGGATTTCTCTGAAGGCATTTATGATGAGTTTATCCCGGAGAAGATTGCTAAGTCAATCAGTGGGGAGGATGATGCTTTTTTAAATGCTGTCGAAACAATCTCAGCAAATAGGGAGTTGCAAGGAAAGAAACCATTCCGCTGGTGGCTTGCTTCCAATTCTAACACCTTGGATAATGCAATAGTGCAAGCTTTTGGACTGCTGCCAATATTGGAACGAATGAAAAAGAATAAGCAGGAGTTTTCCATGCTCAAAGAGAGAGGAATCATCTTGGTTCTGATAAATGATTCCCCAATTTCAGAAAAGAAAAAAGATACTGCTTTGTATCGGGCTTTATCGGGTGATACAGACTTTGCAAAGATGGCTTTATCAAATGAATTTGCGTATGACGATGTGTCGGCTATCAAATCAGAGGACATACGACAATACAAGCTTATTTGTGTGATTGGAAAAGTTGCAATTTATGAGCATAAATCGAAAGCACACTTGTATGTGTCAGATCATGTTTCTGGATCTTGTAAAGATGTGTTTGAGGACACCCAACATGGAAAAGATCAATTCCGGTGCTTTTATAGCTGGATTGACAGCTATCGTCTGACAAATAGGATAAGTTATCAGAATATTTCCGTAAAATTTTATATTGACAAATTATTCAAATAGACTTATATTTTACTTAGGTCAACGTGGCTACATCGACCGCCGGAAGCGGATGCCGTGGGATGATTACCCGGAAGCGTTGACCTATTTAATTAAATTCCGGCAGAAAAGGAGAAAAGAAAATGAATGTAAATGAAATTTTAGAACTTGGAAAACTTGGATTTTCAAAAAATGAGATCATTGGGATTCTGAATGCTCAGAACATGACTGGGCTTAATCAGGTTACCAGCCCACAGGGTACAGAACAGATTCAGAATCTGGGACAGCAGGTTGCAAATACTCCACTGAATCTGACAGCACAGACGGGACAGGATGCAACCAATACAGCATTACTGACAGCAATCAATACTCTGACTGCTACGCTTCAGGCTGGCAACCTGTCAGCATCCGGGAAAACCGGAACAACACAGCGGACTTCTGACAACGTAGCAGAAGACCTTATGAAACTCATGAATTAAGGAGGGTAAATAAATGGCAAATAGTTTAGTAGTCCAGGATGCCTATTTAATCATCAATGATTTATACAAGATGGCTACTGGGCGTGAAAACATCAAAGCAGTAGATACAAGTTCCTTTGTGTCGGTTGGTGAAACCATGTTGCGGACAGGCGTAGAACCAACTTTAAAAGCATTAAGTCAGTGGTGCGGACGGACATACTTTGAAATGGAAAAATACAGATCCGGAGTATTCCGTTCCATCATTGAGAATAATGAACGCTGGGGAGCTATCACACGTGAGGTCATTTCACTTCCGTTGGATGCAGAAGCTTCACAGGATTGGAATACAGACTTAAATGAAAATCAGCTTGCAGATGGTCAGTCGGTTGACATGTATAAAATCAATGCCCCGAAACTAGTAGAATTAAAATTCTACGGCAGCAAAGTCTTACAGTCACATATCACACGGTTCCGGGATCAGCTGGCATTGGCTTTTTCCAACGAAGCAGAGTTTCTTATGTTTGTAAGTTCCTATATGACAGCTTACTACAATGATATTGAATCAAGAAATGAAGCAAAACGCAGACTGACGGTGCTCAACTTCATGGCAGGGATCTCCTCACTTGGCACAAATGAGGTGGATCTTGTAAAAGAATACAATACAGACTATGGTACAGAGCTTACAAGAAAGCAGCTTTTAAGTCCGGAACACCACAGGGATTTCATGGCTTTTGTTGTAGCACGAATCAAGAAAGATTCGAAGAAGATGCAGGATCGCACCACAAAGTATCACATGAATCTGACGGGGAAGGATATCTTGAGATTCACTAGACCGGAGAATCAGAAACTGCTCATGTACACTGATTTCTGGATTGATTCCGAAACACAGGTATTCCCAACAGTATTTTCTGATGAACAGCTTAAAATTGCTGACAAAGAGCTGGTAAACGGCTGGCAGGAGTTCGACAGCCCTGCTATCAACATCAAGCCAAACATCATTGATGCTGACGGAGTTTCAAAAACGGCTACGGCAGCAGTAAATCTGCCATATGTGCTGGGTCTTTTATATGATCGTAGAGCGATGGGAGTAAATAATCAGTGGATGTACTCAGCAGCTACACCTTTCAATGCAGCCGGAGGATATTATAACATCTTTGATCATTACCGGTTCAACGCTTGGAACAACTTCACACATAATGCAATCCTTTATGTACTGGGGGAGGGGGTATAAATGTTAGCAACAAACATAAAAGTACCTGCTGGGGGCTCTATCATAGTATCACTACCTTTTAAATCTATTGGTGTACGAAGAGTGATAATGAATGTAACTGTTGCGGATATACTCTTATATTATGATGATATTCCACTTATAAATACAAGTTTATACACTGCATTATATGAGTTAAATTTTGAATCATATTATGGGTTCCCTGATGCATCTCATTTTAAGCTTGTAAATAATACAAAAAATGATACATATGTAAAAATATTAATTGATACAGTTCCAGAATCACCTATTAGCACAAATTATTTCGAGGTATATACAGTATGACAGACACAATTTTGACAGTTTTAGGAAACTATGCATTCCCTATCGTGTGTTGCATCGGCATGGCATACTTTGTCAAGTACATGTACGACCAGACCAATGCACGAGTTGATAAACTCAATGAGGAACACAAAAATGAAGTTGATACGCTTTCAGAAGTAATCAAAAACAATACGATTGCTCTGGAAAAAATGAATACATTAATCGAGCAAATTGGAAAGTAGGTATAAACATGACAGCAAATGAACTTGTAGCATATGCTACTAATTTAATTGGTACTCCTTATGTGTGGGGTGGTAACACCCCAGCACAGGGACTTGACTGTTCCGGATTACTCTACTATATCCAGAAAAAAGCAGGATCAGAGGTTGAAGATATGACTGCTTCTGGTTATTCGATGATTGGAAAAAAGATTGATATTGGGCAGAAAAAACCGGGTGATTTTCTCTTTTTTGGTAGACCAGTGACCCATTGTGCTATTTATGTTGGAAATGGATATATGATCGAAAGCCGAGGAGGACGAAAAAACACTGCTGACAATCCGGGTATGGGAGTAGTAAAAAGCCTTGTAAGTCGTAGATCTGACTTATCCTGCATCCGCAGGGTATGGACAGAATATAATGAAGCACTAACCTATTCGATTGGAAAAACTTATACAACCAGAGTTGACCATTTACATGTTCGTTTTTCTGTCTGGGGACAGATCAAAGAGTATGCACAGCTGACAAGGGATGGCATGAAACATGCTTATTCCGATGGGTGTCTGAAAAAAGGAACCACAGTCACGGTAAAGGATGTCAAAAAGGATGAAGCCGGAGCAACGTGGGTACGTATTCCATCCGGTTGGATTTGTGCAATCACAGTAAAAGGAGAGATATATTTATCATGACAGAGATTGTCTTATATCATTTTTCCAAAAGAAAAAACAGTACCAAAAGACCAGCGGGACAGGGCACTACTGTGCCCTGTCTTTTAAAATCAAATACAACTTTTCAGAATCCAGTATTTAAGTTAAAGCTGAGCCTGGATAATGCATTGCAATTCAACTATTTGAAATGGGCTGACCATTACTATTTTATTAGTTCAACAGTTTCACTGAATAATGACATGGTAGAGATCTCAGCCAGTGAGGATGTGCTGGCAACATACCGGGCAGAGATCAGCAACTATACATGTTTTATCGAGCGATCTGGTAAGCAGACTACACTTGCCAATGACAGCATGTATATCCCAACAAATGACTGGGTAAGTCAATCTACGATTGTTGGTCAACCAATAAATACGTTTGTGAATGGGTATGCCCCAAACTATTTACTGCGTACTGTATCAGTTAATGGAGTAAACACCTATTATATAAGAGGTGAGCAAATGAAAGAGTTGTTCTCATTTATGTATACGTATGGATCCATTCCGGATGTAATGGAAACAGCATTGACACGTTTACTTTTTAATCCGTTTGAGTATATTCTTGATTTAAAATGGTTACCTTTTAGAGTTGATAAGTTCCTAAACATATTAGATACAGTAAAGCTTGGCTACTGGGACAGCAATGCAAATGCCTATCTGATAAATGATGCAACTTGTACTTTTTCCTATGATTTAAGCCTTGGCAATCCCTTATATGCTGATACAGATTTTAGATTTTACAATGCGTCTTTTTCAAAGTATAGCGTAAAGCTTCCATTTGTGGGGGTTATTCCTATCAATCCAGCAAAGACCCATAAGGGGCAGTTAAAAGCCACTTATAACTTTGATGCTGTATCCGGCATGGCTGATGTTTGGCTGACATCCGGATCTGATGAATATGCACACTTTCAATGCCAGCTTGCCGTTCCAGTGCAAATTGGGTATGCTACGGCAAATATTGGTCAGCTTACTACCAACTTGATAGACGTAGGAACAAGCCTTGTTTCCGGTAGCCCAATAGGGGCTATCACAAATACGTTGGGAGCTTTTCAGAGTCTAACATCTCCGGAGCCTAACATGGTAGGAACAGTTGGAAACATTGGCAGTATACTTAATAACATGGAAGCGAACAGCATATGCTATGCTTGCACAAGCATAGTTCCAGATGGAGCAAGTGAGGGTTTTGTAGATGGCACTGTACGCTCTATATCTGGGCTGAGTGGCTTTGTAAAATGTCGAAATGCGTCTATCCAGATTGCAGGATTTGAGGGGGATCAAGAGCAAGTTAATGGCTACTTAAACAACGGATTTTACTTTGAATAGAAAGAGAGATGATAGACATGTGGACACCGGTTAATTTTGATAAAATCAACATTTGCACAAATTACTTCCAGCCATCCGGAATTAAAGTCGACAGCATATATACTGATACATTTGATCGGATGCTTTATGAGCGTGTGTGCTCAATTTTGGATATTACCTATAACGGAACTATTGACATTGACTACTTCAAATATTGCTTGCTTTTCGGCGGGTATATTTGCATTACAAAGACAGATCTTTATGGTCTGATTGCACAGTATCCAATGTTGACAGGGTACAATATTTATTTCAAACCAACCACAGCTACTATACACACATATGCGAGCAACGCAGAGATTGACATGGAGGACATGGAGATCGGAAAAGACTGTTCTGTCATCTATCTCAGGCCTACTTTTTGCGGGATTGGAGACATCATTGGTTTTTACAGCTATAAGCTGGCACTGGTAGCAAGTGCGTTTGATATGAATGTTTTTAATTCAAAACTTGCATTTCTGATAGCTGCGAAAAACAAGGCAGCAGCACAGACGTTGAAAAAAATCTATGACAGCATACAAGCTGGTAATCCGGTTGAGGCTTTTGACGTATCGATAAAAAGTGAGGACAGACAAGGAGTCAAACAGGAAGCCTGGGAGAGTTTTAATAAAGATCTCAAGCAAAACTTCATTGCACCGGAACTGATTGAGGTATTTGAGAAACTTTTGGATCAGTTCGACACAGAGGTTGGTATTCCATCTGTCGGATCTGATAAAAAAGAACGTCTGAATGTACTTGAAGCAAGCAAAAATGATGCAGAATCTGTAACACGGCTCACTACTTGGCTTGAGACCATGCAAGCAGGGGTTGATATGACAAACAGATTATATCCGGAAATGAACTTGTCAATCAAGATCAGAAGCTATGAGACTGTGGAGGTGAAAACATATGGGACTTTATAGAGTAACGATAGTAGGACTTTATGAATGGAACAATACCCTATTTGACAAGATGGAGTTCCCGGAATCAGCCGACAGACAGAATTTTATCGACAGTCTGCTTCTGTCATATGGGGATTGTGAGCCACTTTATCCAGACTGGGATTTCATGTATAACAATGCTATTCCTGCATGGAGTAGGAAATGGAAAAATAGCATTGACAAGGTTTATAATGTGTTAGAATTAACTAATTATGAACCAATTGAAAACTATGATCGTAATGAAGAATGGACAGATAGCCCGGATATAACACGAACAAGTCAAAGTTCCGGGCAGGATGTAAATAGGGCAGAGGCAGGACAGGGAACCACTACTACTAACACTGGGTCAGATACAGCTACCAATGAAGTCAGTGCTTTTAATGATTCCAGCTACAGCCCGAACGAAAAAACGACGACAGAGTACAGGGGTAGCACAAAAGTACAAAGCTCCGGAGAAAACAAAAACACATTTGAATACGGAAAAGGAGAAACAAGCAGAGAGACAGGACAGAATAAGCATTACGGACATATTCATGGGAATATTGGTGTGACTACGTCTCAGCAAATGATCCAGTCAGAACTTGAGTTACGGAAACAAAGCTTTATTGATTATTGCACTGGACTTTTTGCACAGGATTTGCTTTTATTAACTTATTAAGGAGGGATAAATTATGCTTTTCAGATATCCGCACAGTGGATCACAAGATATGAATTTAGACTGGTTGCTTAAAGTTGGAAAACATGCAGACGAAGATCATGAAGAATGGACGCATATAAAAGACACAGCACAGACCATGATTGATGATGCTATTCAAAAATCACTTGATGATGGAGAGATCGGAAAAGTAGTAAATGATGCTACTACAAAAGTAATCAACGAACAGATTGAACCATTAAAAGGGCAGGTTGGAACAAATACAACTGAAATTACAAACTTACAAAAAAGAGATGGACTTTTTGATTACTCTGGAAAAACCATCATAATTGGAGACAGCTATACGGTTGGTTATACTCCTGATGGTAATGTGCAGCCATGGACTACAAACTTTATCAAGTATACCGGACTTAAGGACGTCACAATCTCCGCAAATGGGGGGGCTTCTTTCTCAACAGCTGCTAATTCATTCCTTATGCTTTTAAATGCTGTACCTGCTTCTAATGAGGTCAAACAGATACTTGTTGTAGGTGGATTTAATGAGTACGGAAGCTACTCAGAAATTGAAACTGCAATCAATGCTTTTATGGGAGTAGCAGAAGCGAGATTTCCAAATGCAAAAGTATTTTCCGCTATGGTAGCATGGTCAGTTGACCGGACGGACGATCCGAACGTGCAAAACAGATTAAAGATTGCAAAGTCTGTTTATAACACCCAGAGGAAGAATTGGCGATACCTGGCAGGGTCAGACTACATTCTCCATGCTGATGGGTTTCTTGGTTCTGACGGCTTCCATCCAAACACAACCGGACAGGAACGGCTTGCTACTTATCTTTCTACAGCTGTAGAAACAGGAGCATGTAGTCCATCATTTTACGAAGTTAGTGCAAGCTTTGAAGCTGGTGACTTTACACCAACTCCGGGATCAAGCTGGGCTTTTGTAAGCTCATATAATGAGAATACAAGCACTTTAATCTGGGGTAACTATGTTTGTTTACCAAACAGCGGAACACTTGTCTGTGACGGCACTGAATACCGTTTAGGGCGCATCTATTCGACTTCCTTTATCGGAGATCATAACGGATATACATGCTACCCAACCGCTGTGATCGTTAAGTCCGGCAGTGACTTTTTTCACATTCCTGCACAGCTTAACTTCCGAGGTCGACATATCTATTTGAGTTTGTATGATATTTCTGATGATAAGCATAACTACCGGACTTTAACAAACGTTACACAGGTACAGATTCACAGAGGATCAATTACCATGTAAATATAAAATATGATAGCCCAGCAACCGCTGGGCTATTTTTATGCATCTATCAAAAAGTTTCTGAGCAACTTTATTACTCCCCAGTTTGTAGATAGATGATATATTTCCGGATCTTTAAATAAGTGATAATAAGCTACACACCAGTATTTAGACTTTGTCAAGGATATTTCAACATAGTCTAAGTAACAAAGGTAGTACACGCATAAATAATCACCATTTTCGGATAATTCACAAGTATAGCCTTGCTTCTCAAGATCACAAGTGAGTTGTTTGAGGTTCATAACCTCTTTATTATAGTATTGA
>ERZ791909.2160-NODE-2160-length-12451-cov-2.812924_pt1 | contig 12451 bp, 6 predicted proteins | sample MGYA00510143_ERZ791909 | MGnify/ENA primary metagenome ERZ791909 (study PRJEB30046, sample SAMN00792093) | human gut metagenome | study: EMG produced TPA metagenomics assembly of the A metagenome-wide association study of gut microbiota in type 2... | reverse complement strand
CGTCACGGCGGCGGCGACCGTCCGGGCGGAGCTCGATCCGCCGGAAGGTCGCGTCAAGCTCCCGCTCCATTCCGGCCAGCACATGCGACAGATGCGTACAGCCGAACACTGGGGAGCCGTTGCGTTCCGCCGACGGGATAACCAGCCCGATCACGCCGGAACGTTTCGAAAACAGCCGCTGAGCGTGAATATTCGGAACGTACTCCATCTTCCGGGCCAGTTCGACCACACGGGCGCGAGTGGTTTCCGGAATCTTCATATCTCCGGGGCGGTTGTTCAGTATCCGCGAGACCGTTCCGGCCGAAAGCCCGGCCGCCTTCGCAAGATCCCGGATGTTGCAGCGCTTCTTTTCCATATCATCAGCTTGTCCTGTACATTGAATTGCAAACCGCACCAGACAACATGTTGTCTATATTGGACATGATGGATTTATCCCCGTTTGTCAAGAGCTGAATCAGGAAAAGATCAAATTTATTCCGCCCCGGCATCCAGCCGTCAGGATACCGGGAGAAAGCGGCGGGAAAACGGGCGGCTTCGCTGCGTGTTTCAGCTTTGACAATCTTTCCTATCCATGGTTTTCAAAAGGAAATTGAATGGTTGCAGCTGGAAAACGGTGCAACTGGATTTCCCGAGCGGTTTACCAGATTCGGATTTGCTGTTTTATGCCAGCCGAAACGCAGATATGCAGGTGCTTTTACCAAAGGAGACGATACCAATAATCGGTCATTGCAAATAATGCCATTTGCCCGATGGAAAATCTTGTCGGCACCGGCAATTTCCAAATGGCTGATTGCGTTCCCGTCTCTGCTCCTCAAGCCATTCGCGTTCATGAACGAAACAACAGCCTGATCACGTTTGAATTCGATTTTTGTACAAGCGGGAGCCAGGGCTTCTGAATTACCGATCCCATAACTTTTGTAAAGCGCCAGATCGGCCAGGCGATGTGCCAATGGGATTTTATCAACCGGGTGAATATCGTTCGGATCACCGCAGTCTGTGGTAACAATGAAACCGGAATATGGATCGGATTGCGCAAACATCTGCTGAGCCATTCGGAAACGCGGAAGGAAAAAAGGCGGCTCCTCTCCGTATCCGAAAGGCGGAAGTTGTACAATATAGACAGGCATGGACTCCTGCCGAAAACATTTTCGCCAGGAGTATGCCAGCATCTGCAGCTTCTCCGCATATTCCATTCCCTCTGTATGGTTGTCTTCGCCCTGATACCACAGCATCCCTTTTACCGACATCGGGGATAATGGATATACCATTGCATTGTACAATACGGACGCCAGCCTCTGCTTATCCTCCCGTAACTCATTGTCATTTTTCATGTCCATATCGGCAAGTTCGCGTCGAAAGCCGTCGGCAACCTTTGGGGAAACCGGAACTGTTTTCCAGGCATTTTCATCAATCATGGCCTCGATGCGGCAGCCGCCCCAGGATATATTTATCAAACCAACCGGAATTCCGGTTTGATCAGCAATTCTGCGGCCAAACAAATAACCGACTGCCGAGAAATTCCCTGCCGTCTCCGGCATGCACTCCTGCCATTTCGCATCTGTATGATTTACAGGATTCCTGTTCCAGGCAAGCGGAATTTGCAGCAGGCGGATTTTGTTATTCGTGCTTTCTGCCGCCAACTTTGCGCCGTTCTTCACTCGACTGAGTTCAAACTGCATATTGGATTGTCCGGCACATAACCAGATATCGCCGGTCAGTACATTATCATATGTAACCGTTGTCCTTCCACTGATTTTCAAAGCGGCCCCCCGGTCAAAAGCCGGAAAGGCGGGAAGTGCAGCCAGCCATCTGCCGTTACGATCCGCGACAGCAGACGCACTGGCGCCGCGAAACGTAACGGTGACGGTTTCGCCCGGAGCCGCCGTTCCCCAGACTCGTACCGGAGCGTCTCTCTGTATGACCATATTGTCGGAAAAGACAGAACCCGGCGTAACAGCATGAAGCATGCAATTTACGGCCAGAAGAAACAGAATATGGTATGATTTCATTTTTCAAACTTTCTGTCCGATACGTTCAGGGAAGATTCTGCCAATGCGTCACCCCATACGGACCGGTCTGCGAAAGCACAGGAAGCATCCCGGAAGGCTGAACGGCCAATTCTTCAATGGTGATAAGATCCGTGGTGAGATTTTCATCTCCCCCGCCGAGTTCGAATGCCGCGGTCAGCGGTTTTGATGAAATCACATCGACTTTGTCAAAATGAATATTCCGGCTTTGCAGTATTTGAACCGCAAAAGGAGTTGTTTCCGCCAAGTTCATGTTTTCGAGTTTCAACTCGGAGAAACCGGATTCCAGTGTCTGGAAGACGGAAACGGAACTGCCGGGAGAACCGGAAATCTCAAGATTGTGCATGCCAAGATTCCGACAACGCTGAATTCCAAGGCTTCCATGAGTTATTTTCAGATTTGAAACCCGGATGTTGCAGTCATGGAGCTGTTCGATTCGAGCCGGATCGATTGCTTCATCCTGTCCGATGATCAGAAAGGCGCCTTCCCTGATATCTGCATTTCTGAGCCGGCAATCGGCAATTGTCCGAAACCGCCAGCGGCAGCCGGTTGTGAGGAAATCGGCCAGTTCGACGCCCGATACTCCGCTCAGGTGCACGCTGTCATTATCACAGTTTTCAATTTGAAAATCACCGCACCGGACATCGAATTCATAAAAATCAGGATTGCTGAATGCCGGGTCAAACTGCATGATGTACAATCCCGTATTACAGTTTTTCACCTTTACGTCATTGATTTCGATATTGCGGCTGGCCAGATATTGCCATAAATTGATCTTGCTGATCATTCCGGCATCGATGATAATGCCGCACCCCACCTTGCTGTCCACTTCGACATCCGATATTTTCACGGCCCGAGCTCCGGAAATACGTATTCCGTTGGCATTGCCGCCTGTTGAACGGACATGTCTGGCCACAGAGCCGGAATTGTTCCATTCACCCAGATCCGGCAAAGCAAACACGGTGCCGATTTTCCCTTCCGGTTTCTCTGCATAATAAGTGACGAATGCCAGAGTATCGTCTCCGGTCTGAATTCCGGTAACCCCTTCGACTTCAACATTCCGGCAGGCATTGAAATGGAGCCCGTCCCCCCAACTCTCCCGTATGGTGAAATTTTTTACCGTCACATCGCTGCACCCCATGAAAACGGCCCCGGTCTGAGCGCTTTTCAGGACTTGACAATTTTCCATCCGGATCCGCTTCAGCGTTCGACGGCTATCCGGATAACCTTCAAAACGGAAACCATCGCCGTTGCTTCGGGTACGCGCTTTATTCTTCCACTGGACTTTAATGTTATGAAGTTCAATATTTTTGGCGGGACCGCGTACTGTTATGCCATGCCCGCCCCCATTGCCGTCAGGCAGCAGGTTGTCCATCAGCAAAACCGCTCCATCGGAAAAAACAACTTTCACATTGCTCTGCTCATTCAATACCAAGCCGCCGCCCACGGTTCCGACACGGTATGTTCCGGCCGGAAATTCCAGAGTTCCGCCGCCATTGCTCTTCAATCGCTCGGCTGCCAGTTTCAAGGCCGCCGAATCATCAGCGATTCCATCTCCGGCCGCTCCGAACTCCCTGATGTTCAGAATCGGCGAGGCCAGTGCCGTTGACACAAACAGAAAAAAGCATACTGTTTCGATAAATAATTTCATTGCAACTCACTTCCGTTAAAAAAGATTTTCCGGCAATTCCCGATTGACGGCTTATCGGCGGCAACGGTTTCATTTAAATATATATCCCGGCAGTTTTTCAGTTCGATTGCAGAATCGGAACGCAGTCCGGAAATGCAGAGACCGGCCAGGCGGTCAAGCCGCAGAGGAGCTCCCGTCAGGTTGACTCTGCTCAGCAGAACGCTGCCTGTCGCAACCTCTTCCGGGCCGGAAACCTCTATCGGCTTCGGTTCCATATTCGGCCGGAAACCGAAGAAACGCTTCCCCTGAATGCCGGTGAACTCCACGGAGCCACCCGTCTGATCCAGGCCGTTCAGCGAAACGGGACCGCGCAAATTCAGAAATCTGATTCTGCTGTCCGACCGGATGTTGCTGATCTGGATGCCGCCGACACTCTGAATGTCGATTCCATGCGAATGAATTCCGGAAAGAGTCAGATTGCTGATGTTGACCTTGAAACTCCAAAATGATTCCGAAGCGTCAGGCAGCACGTTCAAGCTGCGCACGATCAGCCCCAGATCGCAATCCGATATCGACACGTTGGAAATATTGATGTTGCGCGAAGCCGGATATCCCCAGCCGACAGCTTCATTCTCCGTCGTCTTGATGGCCGAATCCAATTGAACTCCGGCCCATTTGCCGGAAACATTGAGATTGCTGACATTGATATTTCGGGCGCCGGAGATTCTCATGCCGTCGGCATGCCCTCCTATGGCGGTGATATTCGTCGCATTGCTGTCGGAATTGCACCACTCATTTAAATCCGGGAAAGAAAAAACGCCTCCTGTCTGCCCGGAAAACTTTTCGTCAAAATAAGTGACAAAGGCCAGCGTATCATCTCCGTTGTTCAAGCCCAGCACGCCATTTACATTTACGCGGCGGCAGGCGTTGAAATGCAAACCGTCAGCCCAGGTGTCGACCGGACTGAAATTATTGACGGAAACATCACTGCATCCCATGAAAACCGCCCCGGTCTGCGGGCTGCGTTCTCCGATACAGTTGTTCATGATGATCCGGGCAATGGTTTTGCCGTCACTGGGATACCCCTCGAAGCGGAATGCATCACCATGACTGCGGCCGATCGCTTTTTTCACCCATCTGACATGAATATTCTCCAGCGTGATGCCGGAACCGGGACCGCGCACCACGATTCCATGACCGCCGCCGGAGCCGTCCGGCAGCAGGTTGTCCATCAGCAAAACGGCTCCGGGTTCAAAACGGATGGTTGCATTGGAAATACCGTCCAGAAAAAGTGCGCCATGCCCGCTTGTTGCAATACGGTATTGACCGACAGGAAAATACAGAATTCCTCCATTGTGCTTTTTCAGTTCGGCCACTGCGTTTTGTATTGCGGCATGATCATCCGTGACACCATCGCCGCGGGCTCCGAATCCGGTGACGTCAATCACAGAAGCGTGCAATAAGATTGAATTTGAAAACATAAGCAGAATCCACAGTAAATTATCATAAAATTTCATTTTTCATCTCACATGAGGTATTGCCGAATTCCGTAAACGCGGAAGCCACGGAACCGCGTATTATCAATTCAGGATAAATTCCATCAGGCATGAACTCGGAACGTTTGATTTTACAAAGAAGTCTGTTTACCGCGTTTTGTATCCAGTCCCCCGGAGTGTGTCGAATTGTCGTCAAAGAGAATTTTCGGCAGAATATCTCGTTCATCATGTCCACCCCGATCAGCGACAGTCGGGCGGGAATCGGAATTTTGTGCAGGGAAGCCCACCGATATACCCCCTCGGCAATTGCTTCGCCGATTACGATCACTGCTGTAGCCGACTGATGCCCGATGAGTCTTTCCGCACCGCTCATGCCGGTTTCCACGCTATCCCTTTCCTCGAAACAATATTCCGATTCGCACCAAATACCTTTCTCTTCCAGTACATCGCCGAGAACTTGGGGGAAAATATGAGCTTTCGGCGCAATGCAGCCAATTCGGCAATGCCCGCAAGCCCGAAAATAATTAACAACTTTCCCGGCAGCCTTCCTGTAATTCGAACGTTCTTCCGCTTCGGCATCGATGACCGGAACCTGCATTGCCGGGCAATCATCAAATTTTTTCGGAAGAAGGCTGATCATTCCATCTATCAGTCCTCCGGAAATCAACCTCTGCATGGAATTGCCGCTTCCTTTTTCCTGTGCAGTCATGCCGATTATTGTATCATAATGATTCATTTGCAGAGTAGTGACAATTTCGGCAAGCCGCATTTGTTTTTTCTGTAAGCCGGCCGGATCGATCAGGATTCCGATCAATCCGGTGGCTTTGTTCCGCATGGCTTGGGCAATGATATTCGGCTGGTAATCCAACTTCCGCGCGGCGTCAAATACCTGTCGTCGAACTTTATCGCTGATTGCCCGTTTGCCGCTGAAAGCGTGCGAAACCGTGCCGGGAGTAACTCCGACCATCATGGCGACATCGCGTATCGTGGCTTTTTTCCGATTACAGCAGGCATTCGAACGCTTCATCTTACCATTCGCTCAGAACAAAATCTTTCTCAAACTGATCGGAGTCCATTCCCCGGGCTTTGACGGCTGCGGCATGTCCGTCCACGAATACGACATTATCCATCTGGCCATGCGCTTTCCCCCAGACGGAAGCATCGCTGTTTCCTGCTTCAAAGAAATATTGACCGGGATTTTTGGCATCACAGAAGAGAGCCTTGCTCGACGGCCGCCGGCAAGCCGACATTTTTCTCGGCGGGTACAATGCCGGGTATTGATTGCCGGCATAGATGGAGGCCAGTCTCCCGTTCGCTCCATAAGTTGTTGTTTTTTTACCCTGCGCCTCATATCTTTCCTGCACCGAGCCGCAGATGAATGTTTTATTCATTTCAGTAAAATTATTGAACTCCTCGGTGCTGGACGCCATGGGAGAGCCTACCACATAGGGATACAGCATTTCAAACCAGTAAGCTTCATTGGAACCTCCCGGACAGAAATAGGACTGTACATAGGGGCCATTGCGCAAAACCACAAAGTCATCATTGGAATCGGCGTAAGAGATATTGCCCAGGCCAAGCTGTTTCAGGTTATTGATACAATTGGCCGATCTTCCCCGTTCTCTTGCCTGATTAAGTGCAGGCAAAAGCATGCCTGCAAGGATAGCAATAATTGTAATAACCACTAAAAGTTCGATCAAAGTAAAGTTTCTGTGTTTCATGGATAACTCCTTTCTGCAACAATGGTGTTGTGATGCTTCAATACTATACTGATAGGTAAAGACTGATAGGCAAAACCCTCCTATTTTATTGGAAACAAGTCCAGCAATGCCTTCTGAAACAGCTTCATCCCGTCCGCATTCGGATGGTTTATTCCGTTGACCAGCAAAGTCGTGTATGGGATTCCCCTTCTCCACAATCCGCCATAACTGCAGGAGACATCGGCTAGCGCAATGCTGTGTTCCCGGGCAAACTTCCGTAAAAACTGCACATATGGCCGCGGGTCCTCGTCACATCTTTTTTCTTCCGTCAATCCCATCCAATCCGGACGGACATAATGCGGCGTCATCAGAATCAACTCCGCTCCGATCCGTCTGACGTCTTCCATCACCCGAGTATAATTCTTTTGCCAGATATCCGAGCTCAAACCGGCATCATTGACAAACTCCATCAGAATCAGATCCGGCCTGGAATCGAGAATCCTGGCGACATAATTCCATTCCGAACCGGGAGGTTCTGCAAAAAACATCTCGGAATTTTTTCCCGGCCACCCCACGGTGACCAGTTCTATATCGGCTTGCGGGAAACGCTCTTTCAGCGCAGCGGCAAACCCTCCGCCGATTCTTTCTCCCGGCTGCAGCCAGGTACCTGCCGTCACGCTGTCTCCCCATGCGACAATACGGAGCCGTTCTCCGTTCCTCAGTTTTTTCAATGTTTTCGGCAAGAGCTGTTCGGCGACAGGCACGGCCGTCGGCGATTCCGTTTCCATCACCGGGAAAAGGGACGCATCCGTCAGAGTATCAGCACCGGCCGGCAGATAAACACAGCCGAGCATCTGTTCTCCATAACGCAGCGGAGGAGGCTGCGCCAAAACCGGAGCGGGAGTTCCCTTGCGGATGATCAGCGAACCGTCTTTTTGCCTGATCACCGCGTCCAGACGTGAATTTCTGACGGAATAGTCTATCAACACCGCATCATTTTCCTTGATTCGTCCGTCGGCTGACCGTCCGACCGTTCCCCAGAACGGATCAAGCTCATAGTCGGTTCCACGGGTCATGACGGAGCCGTCCGGCCGCTTTACAGTTACACTCTGGGGCAGCAGCGCACCCGCAGCAGAACATTCGGCAGCCGCTAAATGTTTCAGAACCGTGCCTCTGGCCCAGCCGGGATTATCCGGGGCGAACAATGCGAGATTCTCATGGAGCTCATCCACGATTTTTTCCGGTACAGGAGGAACAACCGGTAAAACCGCCGTTTTTCCGGTCGCATCGGTGACGCGGATCTTCCAGGAAGAAACGAGTTCCATTTTACAAGGGGCGACAGACGCCGGAAGGGTAAAAAAACGGTTTCCGCTTACAGTGATTCCTTTGCAGGTTGTTTCATTCATGATGACTCCGGCTCCCTCGTTCAGTTCATGACAATTCCACTCATTATCCAGGATAAAGCCATTTTTAACCTGTTCCAGAACTACCGCTCCACGATATGCAAATTCATTTTTGCGATTGAATGTATTGATGATCCGATTATTACGAAATATCAGATTTTCGGTTCCTGAAGCATACAACACGGCGCCTACCGGATTTACAAATGTGTTGTTCTCAAAAAGGATATCCTGCATAAGAGGATAAACCGGCTCATCGGTCTCCGGCAGGGCATAGGCCAAAATTTCAATGTCCCGAACAAATTTCCCTGCACGTGTTGAGTTGACATTTACATAATCAAATACATTATTGCGTACCACTACATTGCTGACGCCGAATCCTTCTCCCCAGTAATGCTCCTGATAACCTGTCCCGATCTGCATTCCGCCAGCCTGGTTATGAAAGAAATAATTGTTTTCGATAGTCATGTTCTGAGCCTGAGGCAGAATGCCTCGCGCCCGGTTATTATGGAATTTACAATTACGGATAATGACATTGCGCGTACCATATCCCCGATTGAAAATCACGAAGCGATGCCCGATAAGCTCCTGCGGGAGACCTTCGGCAATTTCCAATGCGCCGCTGCCGTCGTTTGAATTTCCGGGCAGCAGTTTTTTGACCGTCACGCTGCAGTTGGCCGGCGCAAAATTCAGTTCCCGCAGCTCCAGAACATCGCCGGCCCGAAATGTTCCGATGGAAATGGTGCTCAGCTGCAATCGATCAGGAGCCGTTACTGTTGCCAGCCCATGCATATCCGTGATATTGATGCAATCATCACCGCTGAAACCGAACTCGCAATCAATGAATTTCAGAAAACCGGCAGACTGACTGCCATGAACCGGATCGGCACAACTGGTAATATTTCGTTTTTTCCCTTTCGGAAGAACTGTTTTCACCCTTTTCAATTCGACAAATTTCTGATTGCGCCCGGCCAGCAGCAAGCCGAAACCGGGACAGCTGTAAATATTGATGTCTTTCAGCGTGATATGCTGATTGTCGTCCAGTATGAAAGCTCCGGCATCATAGGAATAATGACGCATTCTGAACAGCTCGCCGGGCTGGATTTCGGTAAAAAAATGGTCTTGCTGTTCGGTATTTTTCCGTATGATCATCCGATTGGGAGCGGTCCACGTCATATCCGCCGGGGAATACCGGCCGGGGATGAACTCAAACAGCGCTCCCTTGCTGTTTTCACAACCGACAGACATTGTGACCGGATCAAGTTGCTCCATATCCGCCACTCTCATGGATTCGGGAGCGGGAAAAGCGCCATACTCAGTAAACTCCACTTCAATCCACTTTCGGGCAGGATCTACTTTCAGGACTTGAACCGTACTGGCCAGCGGCATTTTCTCCCAATCCCAGTCAATATTCAGGTTTTTCAGGATCACCCGGTGATTGCGGCTGAGTTCCAGAAAAGAGCTGTGCATCGGCATTTTTTCTCGATGGAATACAAACAATGCTCCGTTGCCGTCCAGTTCAAAATCCCTGAAATCTTCCAGTTTCAGAGGAGTATTTGAAGTAAAGCGGAAAGTTCCTTTCGGCAAAAGGAGTTTTGATGCCTGCCGGGTACGGCAGGCGGCAACAGCTCTTTGCCAGGCCTGTGTGTTATCCGGCGCCTCGGCGGAAAAACCGAATTCGCCGGCATCCACAATAACCGGGTCTGCCGACGGGCGGGGTTGCTCAATCTCAAACTCCAATGAGCCGGTCGGGAGTTTCTGCGGAACAATATTTTCTGGTTTCATGATCCGATACGATGTACCTTTACGGGTAACCGTCAAGCCGGTTACTTCTGCCTTGACTTTTCCCTTCGCGTGAATTTGCAAAGTATAAGGGGAAGCATTATCCGGCACAGTGACCTCGAATTGAACTGCGGTCCACTGTTTCGCCATGCCGTTTTCTGCATACAAGTCGTTCAGGTGATGTTCCACATTACCGGGGCGGACTATAAATGCAAGATGTCCGTCGTCGAACCGGTCAGTAATGCGGTAGCGAAATTTCACCAGATAAGTATTCCCCGCCTTGAAAATACCTTTTTCATCCACCCAGATGGGATTCCACGGTGAATTACTTGCTCTGGTGTCCACGTACAAACAATTTTCGCCGATCTTGCCGTAAAACCGGGGAGTGCCTGAAAAATCTTCCTGCACTGTCGCAAATTCACTTCCGGAGACACTCAGCCCCAGCAGGAGAACCGATAGAAAAACGGTCTTATGCGTCATGCCCGGCCTCTTCTCTTTGAAATTCAATCATAACCGGCTGAAGACCGGGAATCTCAAGCTTCAGGGAACGTTCGCAGAAAGAACTCTTTTTACCATCGGCACAAATCAGCAACCCGCGCCTCACGTCCGGAAACTCGATACGGACAGCTTCCTTTTCCGTGTTGCAATTCACAAGGATCTGAGCCGTTCTTTCTTCAAAACTCCAATTGGAACTCAACACCCACGGCAGAGAAATCGGAGAGCGCCTGCCTGTAAAATGCAGTTCCCAATGATTGCAGCGGACCGGACAACTCACCTGCATGCGCCCGAAAACCAGAAAATCATGGGCCGCACCGCGCCGCATATCGTTCAGGTTGCCGATCAGTTCCTGAAGGATTTCCTGATCGGGACCGTCTTCCTCCCAGTCACACACCCAGCTCCAATGTATTTCCCCGTGTTTTTTCAGGGTTACCGATAGCACTTCACCCGAAATAAACGAATAAGCCATGCGGAACTGCAGGAATTGCGGACTTTTCCGGCGGTCGAACCACCCGGCCAGACAAACTCCGTTGCCGGTGAAATTATTGATATATTCATGAAAGAGCATACTGTAGGCCGGGACCGGACGCGCAAAAGCCCAGGCCAGATGATTGCGGAGGTCATTGAAAGGAAGGTACCGGATGTAAGGCTGAGCCGCCGCATTCTCACATCCCAGAATGACCGGCCTCCCGCTTTTTGAGGCGCATCGCATCGATTCGTTCAGCAAATGGCTCATCGCCCCGGTTAACCACTGGCCCGGCGCTGCCGGATGTCCATGCCCGGAGTTGTAACACAGCGGGGCGCTGCATCCCTGATTCTGATCGAAAAACTGAATATAGTCCACCTGCGATTCCGTTATTTTACGAATCTCGTCGCAAACGGTATTGATCGTAAAATCACAAGCAGGACACATTTCATAACCGATGCGCTGACCGATCCCCGGAGGCCCGTTGCATATGGTTGCCCGCATCTCCCCACGCGGCCCGGCAGCCATAATATTCTCCAGATGTTTCTCTTCAAAATCCTTTTTCCGCTGGTAACCGGTATCGATCGAACTTGACTGGGTCCAGCCGATCCCGGAACAATATACTCCCAGAAGATTGCCGTCGTCATGCAGCGCCCGACCGAATTCACTGAACATTTCCTCTCCACCGAAAGGAGGCCAGACATAAGGAGGAGCCCAGGGGGCGGTTCCCTCCCAGTGCATCAGCAGGGCCATGATCCGGCAATTCCAGCGGGCGGCATATCTGCGGACTGTCGGCAAGGCATTGGAATATGGAAAATATTCATTGCCGCTGATGCTCCCGGTGTCGAATCCATTGCCTTTCACCGGATAAATCAATACGACGGGAGACTCCTTCAGCCAATCGGGAATCTGCGAATTGGAGAATAATTTTTCCGGCAGGCTTTTATCGTTTTCCTCCATCCATTTCCGATAAATGAGAGCTGCGTTTTCCCAGTTTCCCCGAAAGCCGCCGGTGACCAGTGAAAAAGGCAGAGAAAAATGATCGGAAACATGATTTCCGCAGAAAATCTGATAAAACAGTCGGACGGAATCCGTCCCTTCACAGATCAGCTCAACGCCCTTGGGCAGATGGTGCATGTCATGAGCCGCAAAGTACAAGCCCGCATCATCGTTCCAATGTGCCATAAATTGCATGGGGCAGGTTCCGGGATAGTAACCGCTGATGCCGTTCAACGGATAGGAGAGAACCCGCCCTTTGAAATATTCAGAGTTCTCTCTGGTCTGCAGCTCATCAAAAACCACACCTTCCGCTCCCGGCCAGAAGATTTTGCCGTTTCCGCCTCGCTCATGCAAATCGTACGGAACTGAAATTCCGGGGAAGTCGATCCACTCGAGAATGAATTTTTCGGAAATGTTTTCCAGAGCGATATGCCAGTGAGCCAGCGGCTCCCC
>ERZ791909.2136-NODE-2136-length-12554-cov-2.495720_pt1 | contig 12554 bp, 10 predicted proteins | sample MGYA00510143_ERZ791909 | MGnify/ENA primary metagenome ERZ791909 (study PRJEB30046, sample SAMN00792093) | human gut metagenome | study: EMG produced TPA metagenomics assembly of the A metagenome-wide association study of gut microbiota in type 2... | reverse complement strand
CCAGACGCGTACTCTACCGGGCTGAGCTACATCCCGAATTGCGGTTGCAAAAGTAGTGCTTTATTTTGAAATAGCAAGGGAATCGAATAAATTATTTTATTTCAAATCTGTTATGTGTTGAAAATGAATGAATTGTTTAAAGACAAGAGGTGGTTGCTAAAAAAAACTTTAGTATGATTTTTTAGAAAACTTTAAATGGTTACTGTTTGTTTATGAAAGAATGTAAATTGCATGGACTTTTTTTCTGCAATATAATACCAGAATCCTTGTTCTTGCTGTACAGTAGTTTGTTATATTATATTTTTGCGAAAATTATATTAATACATAATATCGGCAAATGACAAACAATAGAATTAAAAAAGAAATTTTAGAAATCAACGCTTTTGGTGAAGAATTCAGAATTTGTAGAAATTTGAAATATCTTCCTTTGACTGCTTATCCTTCTTATATCCAGACAGGGTTGATTGTTTTTTGTTTGAAGGGTAGTGCACGTATTAATATACATGATAATGAACATTTATTGTCTGAAAATCAATTAGCTGTTTTTTTTCCGGGGCAGCTTATTTCATGTAGGGATATAAGTGATGACTTTTTGACGCTTACTCTCAGTCTTTCGTCTACTTTTTATGATGATATTTTGAGTGGGATGCGCCGTTTCTCTCCTCATTTTTTTGTTTATATGAGAAGCCATTTTTGGTTTCCTTTAAATGAGCGTGAGGTTGCTGGCTTTTGTGGTTATTTTAATTTGATTTCTGATCGGGTCAAAAGAGAACAGGTTGATTACCGAAGAGAGGCATTGATGCATTTATTGAGATTCTTTTATCTTGATTTATATAATACCTATCTTGATAGTTCCCTATTGATGGGAGGAACAAAGCCGGATGCCCGTAAAGAAGAATTGGCCAATCAGTTCTTTAAACTGATTATGTTATATTACAAGGAGAATAGGGAAGTCGCTTTTTATGCAGATAAACTGTGTATAACTTCCAAGTACTTATCGGCGGTTATTAAGGAGGTGAGTGGGAAAACGGCTAAAGATTGGATCATTGAGTATATGGTTTTAGAGATTAAAGCTTTGCTTAAGAATTCAACTTTAAATATTCAGCAAATTGCTACAAAGACAAATTTTGCAAATCAGTCATCACTGGGACGCTTTTTCAGGAAACATACCGGAATGTCACTTTTAGAGTATAGAATGCAGAAATGAAACAAACAAGAGATAGTTTAATGTTAAAGCGAAGAATTGTATATACAATTGTATTCTTACAGTTTTTCCTCCTCAATTCATTTGCGGTGGGTTCGCTTGTGAAAGAAGAATGTATCCTTATTATTAATGCTAATTCGGATCTTTCGCCTTTGAGTAATCATATTATTAGTGAACTTATATATAAATTACCTGTCGAATATAAAGGTACTACTATATCGTCTGAAAACCTTAATTTGATGCGGGTATACGATGAACAGCGGATGGATACCATTCGAAGGGATTTGTTTGCTGAATATGAAAACAGTATTCCGAGACTTATTATTATAATGGGAGGAAATACATGGGCATTAATTCATGAAGAGTTAGAGAAGCGATGGAAGGACATTCCGGTTATTTTGTTTACAGAAAAAAGCTATATAGGTCCTGTTGATGCCTATTTGCAGAAAACATCCATAACCCGTGAAGAACAGATACCGTTGCGGAATGTTATAAAGGGGCGTAATATAACTCTGGTTTATGCGCCGTTTTATGTAAAAGAAACAATCGATCTGATGTATCAGCAGATGCCGGATATGAACAAACTGATTTTTATATCTGATCGTAGATGGTTTAGTGCTCAGAACCGGCAGGAGGTAGCAGAAACTGTGGTAAAGCATTTCCCTGATCTACAATTACGCTTTTTTACGGAAGGGCAAGAGAATATAGAAGAGGTAATAGGCTCTCTCAAGCAAGCTGATAAAAATACGGGAATATTATATGCGGCATGGGAAAGCTATGATTCATCTTCTACTAATGTAGCATTGTTGCCACGTACATATAAGAGAATAAACCAATATTCCGCACAGCCAGTATTTACATTGACTGACATGATTGGGCAAACAGGTTTGGTCGGTGGTTACTTTTCGTTGTCAAAAGATATCAGTAAAACGATAGCCGATATTAGCCATAAGATACTAAGTGGAGTGAAAGCATCTGATATACCTGTTACGAAAGTTTATGCGGGGCCGGTTTTTAATTATGAAGAATTGCTTAGAGCTGATTTATATCCGGAACTTTGCCCTCCGAATACATTTTTCTACTATAAGCCGGTGAGTTTCATTGACAGGAATAAATATATCTTGGCCACTATATTACTCTGTGTACTTTTTGGAATAATCATTTTATTAGTACGTATCTATTTTCTGAGTAATATTCGTAAAATGCAATCAAAGCAGATTCAGTTAATGAGCATTTACAATGATTTATTCAATGACATGCCCGTTCTTTATCTGAAGTGCAGGTTGATAAAAGGTGAAGACGGGGAGGTTGATGATTATGTAATTAGTGACGTGAACCCCAGTTTTGAGAGACATTTTTATAAGAGAGAAGATGCTTTAAATAAACGGGGAAGTGTGTTGAATAGTTCAGAAGTATTTGCTAAACTGAAAGAGTATATGGGTATGGCCTATCGGGAACGAAAAACTGTTTCTTTTTCAATGCATGCGATGAATGGACACAACTATGATGTACTTGTTATGCTTTCCAAGTTTCCGGAAGTGGTTAATATTTTCTGTATGGATACTACAGAACTGATTCATACCCGTCAATCTTTGCGAACAATTAACCATAAATTATCTATGGCACTTGGTATTGCCGATATTACTCCCTGGAAATGGAATCTGAAAGAAGATAATGTTTGGTTTGACAAGAGCAGACTAATTGAAGATGATGAAAGATTTGTAGTGAAAGAAGGAGCTTTTGCTGTTTCTGTTTCAAAAATTGTGAAAGGAATTCATAGTGAGGATGTAAAGCGCGTGAAGAAATTGTTTCAGGATCTCAAAGAAGGTAAAAGAGATAAGGTGAACGAGCAGTTCCGTGTTCTTGCAGTTTCGAAGGAAGACTATGATTGGGTAGAGGCATGGGCTGTAGTCGATGAAGTGGATAAAGAGGGGAAACCACTTACTCTTATTGGTTCTGTTTTGGTCATTACTGACAGGAAAAAGATGGAGCAAGAACTCATTGTTGCAAAGGAAAAAGCTGAAGAAGCAAATCGGCTTAAGTCGGCATTTATAGCTAATATAAGTCATGAAATACGTACTCCATTGAATGCAATTATTGGATTTTCCAGCATACTCGATACTGTTCAAACGGACAAAGAACGTAAGGAGTATTTGCGTATCATAGAATACAATAATCAATTGTTGCTTCAATTGGTGAATGATATTATTGATCTGTCGAAGATTGAGGCTGGGGCATTGGAACTTGTTACTTCTAATGTCTATCTGGATGACATAATGAGGGAGTTGGAAAGAGCTTTTTGCCCGAAAGCTAATGCGGCTCATTTATCATTGAAATTTGATGATCAGCATGCAGAGTGTTATATTAATGTAGATCGTAACAGGCTGATACAGGTGCTGAATAATTTGATTTCAAATGCAATTAAGTTTACTGCTGAGGGAAGTGTACATTTTGGTTTTTCTCGGTTAGAGAATGGCATGCTTCGTTTTTATGTCACTGATACCGGACATGGTATTCCGAAAGAATATCAAAAAAAGATATTCGGACGTTTTGTGAAGCTGAATAGTTTTGTTCAGGGTATTGGTTTGGGGCTTTCAATAAGTGAAACGATTGTGAAATGTATGGGAGGTGAAATCGGAGTTGAATCAAAAGAGGGCAAGGGGGCCACTTTCTGGTTCACTATACCTTATCTGGAGGTAAATTTGCAGTAGAAGTAAACTACTGTAAACTTACCTATACATATAAATTTATATTCCCATACATTCCCGATAGAAATCGAACATCTCAAAGATCAGATCTTTATCAGCAGTTTGGTTAATGCTGATATCTCCAATGTCTTTCAGCAAAGTAAAGTTAATTACTCCCGCTTTGTTCTTTTTATCGTGTAGCATGAAGGCGTAAAGTTGTTCGTACTGTTTGCAGTCGAAAGCAAAAATGCCATAGTTCTCTTTGATAAACTGTATTGTTTGTCGCATCTTCTCTTTTGGAAATCCGGCTTTAAGATGTGACAGATACAGTTCGCAGACAATTCCCCATGCAACAGCATATCCATGAAGGACAGGACGGTTTTCTGCGAGTGCCAGACTTTCAAATGCGTGCCCCACGGTGTGCCCCAGGTTCAATGCTTTACGTATACCATGTTCGAAAGGATCCTGTTCAACAATATTCTCTTTTACCTGTACGGATTGTCCTACAAGCTGTTTCAGATAGCTGTAATCAATACTTTCTGTATTAAAATTGAGCAACTCCGTCCAGTGAGCTGTATTGCTGATGAGTCCGTGTTTCAACATCTCCGCATAGCCGGAGAAAAAGTTTTGAGTGTCCAGGCTCCGTAGGAATTCTGTTTCGATCAGTACACTGTTTGCCGGAGCAAATACGCCAACTTCGTTTTTTAGTCCGTTGAAGTTAATCCCGGTTTTCCCTCCTACAGATGCATCTACCATTGCTAATAATGTAGTAGGAACATTGATATAGGAAAATCCTCTCTTGAAAGTGGCGGCGGCAAAACCTCCCAGATCCGTTATCATTCCTCCCCCTAAATTAATGAGCAGCGAATGTCGGGTAGCTCCCTTATCACTCAGTACTTGCCATACGGAAGCTAAGGTTTCCAGCGTTTTGTGTATATCACCCGCTCCAATTGTTATTTCGATTGCATCTTTCAGATAAGATACTTCCTTCATCTGAGGCATACAGAGGCGGTGAGTATGTTCATCAGTCAGGATGAACAAGCGGTCGTACGGGCACTTCTCTATGGCCTGACCAAGACTCAACTCCAGATTCTTACATAGGATAACTTCTTGCTTACTCATAATTCAATTTGCTTTTTCTACTGCAAAAGTATATAAAATATCTTTTTTTGCTTACTTTTGTCTCATTAAAACGTCAAATCAATGAAAGCATTACTACCTGTCTATTGCCGTCCTCTGGGATATGTAATCCTGGTTTTCGCTCTTTTTATCCCTTTTATTCTCGTGATGATGGGAAAAGTAACTGATACTAATCTTCTGTTTTACAAGGAATGTACTAAACTTCTGATGATAGTGGGTGCATTGATGATTATTTTTGCTTTATCCAAAAGTGAGAGTCGTGAGACGGAGCAAATACGCAATTCAGCTACACGTAATGCCATCTTCCTCACCGTATTGTTTGTTTTTGGTGGAATGCTTTATCGGGTAGCTACCGGAGATTTAATAACGGTAGATACTTCTTCCTTTTTGACTTTCCTTATTATGAATGTTCTTTGCCTTGAGTTCGGGATGAAAAAGGCGATGGTGGATAAAATATTTAAAAGATAATTGTAGTCTCATTAAACCTTTTGCGTTGCCAATTGTCAAAAAAGCAATTGTTATTATTACAAACGCATAGGCTAATGAAAAAATTATCTATCTGGATGGTACTGTTGCTGCTATGTACCCTCTCCTCATTTGCACAAAACAAAAATATCACCGTCTCCGGACGTGTGATTGAAGAAGACACGAAAGAACCTGTCGAGATGGCAACGGTTCAATTACTTGCTCTACCTGATAGTACTCAGGCAGCGGGCATTACTACACAGAAACAGGGTGCTTTCACATTACCCAAGGTGAAAGCCGGAAAGTATGTATTGAGAATCTCTTACATTGGATTTATTACTCAGGAACTTCCTCTCCAGTTATCAGATAAGGCACCTGCAAAGAATGTGGGTACTATCACGTTGCATCCCGATGCAGTGATGTTGAGCGAAGCCGTCATTACGGCGGAAGCTCCTCCTGTGGTAGTGAAAGCAGATACTACTGAATACAATGCTTCGGCCTATCGTGTGGCAGAAGGAGCCATGCTGGAAGAATTGGTAAAGAAGATACCGGGAGCTGAAGTGGATAAAGATGGTAAGATTACTCTTAATGGTAAAGAAATTAAGAAGATCATGGTGGATGGGAAAGAGTTTTTCTCGGATGATCCAAGTGTGTCTATGAAGAATTTACCCGCTAATATGGTCGAAAAGGTGAAAGCTTATGACAAGAAGAGTGATATGGCACGTATTACCGGAATTGATGATGGGGAAGAGGAAGCTGTGCTTGACCTTACCGTAAAAAAAGGAATGAAAAAAGGCTGGATTGGAAACCTTATAGCCGGTTATGGTAGCGAAGAACGTTATGAAGCCGGAGTAATGGTCAGCCGGTTCAAAGATGATGCAAGTATCTCTATCGTCGGTTCGGCCAATAATACGAATAACAAAGGATTTTCTGAATTTGGTGATGCCGGTTCGGGGTTGGGCGGAGGTAATGCCGGTTCGGGTATTACTACAGCACGTTCGTTGGGAGTTAACTTTGCCAAAGATACGAAGAAGATTCAGATAGGGGGTAATGTGCAGTATGGTTACTCTGATAACGATGCTCGTCGGAAGACATCTACGGAAACATTCCTTGGAGAGCAGTCTTCATATGGTGCCAGCGAAAATACTTCCCGACGTAAACGTCATGATGTACGTGCTGACTTTCGTCTGGAATGGCGTCCGGATACATTGACCACTATTATCTTTCGTCCTAATGCGAGCTATTCTAAAACTGATTCGGAAAGTGCTTCAGGGTCGGACACTTGGAACAATGTACATGATCCGGTGAACGCTAAGATAGCTTCTTCCTCTTCACATAGCGATAACTATTCACTGAATGGAAGTTTGATGATGTTTCGTCGCTTAAACAATAAAGGAAGAAACCTGTATGTAGGCGCTCGCTTTGGTTATAGCGATGGCGAAACGGACAGCTACTCAGAATCGCGTACAGAATTCTTTGAACTGGATAGTGTTTCAGATATTGCCCGATATACGAATCGTACGAGTGACAGTCGTAACTGGAGTGTATCTGCTTCTTATACCGAACCTGTATTTAAGAATCACTTCCTACAGTTTCGGTATGAATTCTCTCATCGCAAACAGTTGGCCCAATCTTTAGTTTATGATAGTATTAATGTTTATCCCTATCCGGAGTATCTGGAACGGGGATATGATAACAATTTGAGTACCCGTGTAGAAAACTTTTATGATACACATACTGCCAATATCTCGCTGCGTGGTATTCATCCGAAAATGATGTATAGTGCCGGTGTTGGGCTTACTCCTCAATCTTCATTGAGTGAAACAACTATCGGCCCAAATTCAGACAAGCATTTACCTCAGCAAGATGTGCTGAATTGGGCTCCTTCTGTTATGTTCCGTTATATGTTCACAAAACAGCATGTGCTCACATTCCGTTATCGCGGTCGGAGTAATACTCCCAATATCGAAGATTTGCAAGAAGTAATTGATATCACCGATCCGATGAATTTACGCTATGGTAACCCGAACTTAAAACCTTCATTCAGCAATAACTTTATGTTGTACTATAATAAGTTCACTCCGGAAACAATGCGTAGTTTCAATCTTAACTTGTCTTATTCTAATACGCTTAATTCTGTGGCTAACAAGATGACATATGATCCTCAGACTGGTGCTCGTACTTATAGGAAAGAAAATGTGAACGGTAACTGGAATACCCGGGGATATTTTTCGTTTAATACTCCATTGAAGAATAAAAAGTTTATTATATCTACCAATACGAATGCTCGTTTTAGTGATGCAGTGAGCTATACTACTGTGGGAAAAAGTAAAGATGCCAATCAGGAGTTAAGTACTACACATAACTTTGGAGCCGGACAGCGTTTGAATGGTAGTTATCGTTCCGATCTTTTTGATGTGTCACTCAATGGATCGGTTAACTACAATCTGGTACGTAACAGCAAGCAAGAGAATAGTAATCGTGAAACATTTGATTACTATGTGGGAGGAGATACCAATATAAACCTTCCTTGGGAGATTCATATCTCAACCGATATTAATTGTCGTTTTAAAGACGGATATACAGGAGGATTCAATAATAATGAACTAATCTGGAATGCACAGATCTCTAAGAATTTTCTCAAGAACAATTCGGCGACGCTCCGTTTTAAAATATACGATATATTGAAACAGCAAAGCAACTTAAGCCGTTCTATCAGTGAAACACAGATGAGTGATACGGAATACAATACATTGGGCAGTTATTTTATGGTGCACTTTGTTTACCGGTTCAATACGCTTGGTGGTAAAGCTGCCGGACGACGTGGCCCAGGTATGGGACCTGGTGGTGGAAGAGGTCATGGCGGAGGCTATGGTGGCGGACGCCCCCGTTTCTAAGCTTACAATAATCATATTAGAAAGAAGGTTCATGGTTCTATAATAGGACTATGAACCTTCTTTCATAAACAATACCGGTTTTTCTTTTCAAGATATCCTCCTTTCCTCAGTGAGGAGTATTGCACGACATGCACATCTCGTGCAGTACCAGATGCACATGTGGAGCTGCTCGACATGTACATCTCATACAGTACGACATGCACATCTCGTACATCGTTCCTTTACGACCTTCTATCGGTTAGATTATAACTTCCATCCCCGAAGTCTTAGTTGAATTTAATCTAATGAATCATATACTTTGATATACCAATCCTTTTCTCTACATTTGCTACTATGATTGATTGGAATCTTATATTCAGCCAAATAGCAACAGTGGCTTTCGATATCGTCTATTTCGGAGCCATTATCGGTACGATTATTGTTGTGATACTCGACAATCGTAACCCGGTAAAGACTATGGCCTGGATATTGGTTTTGATGTTCCTTCCTATCGTAGGTCTGGTTTTTTATTTCTTCTTCGGACGCAGTCAGCGCCGGGAACGTATCATCGGGAAGAAAAGTTATGGGCGACTTCTGAAAAAGCCGATGGCAGAATATCTGGCACAAGATCCCTCTATATTACCAGGAGAGTATGATCGTCTTATTAAACTGTTTCAACATACCAATCAGGCTCTTCCTTTTGAAGGAAATCGGGTGGAAGTGTTTACTGGCGGATATTCTAAACTCCAAGCCCTGTTGCGCGAGTTACAGAAGGCTCAGCGGCACATTCATATGGAGTATTATATCTTTGAAGATGATTCAATCGGGCGCTTGGTGAGAGATGTACTGATAGAAAAGGCACGTGCTGGAGTGGAAGTACGGGTGATATATGATGATGTGGGGTGCTGGCATGTACCGAATACTTTTTTTGAAGTGATGAGAGAGGCCGGTATCGAAGTACGTAGTTTCTTAAAAGTACGGTTCCCATTATTTACGAGTAGGGTAAACTATCGGAATCATCGGAAAATAGTAGTCATTGATGGTGTGGTTGGTTTTGTTGGAGGTATGAATTTGGCCGAACGTTATATGCGGGGATTTTCCTGGGGAACCTGGCGGGATACTCACATAATGCTTCAGGGAAAAGCTGTGCATGGCTTACAAAGTGCTTTTTTGCTCGATTGGTATTTTGTGGATCGTACGCTTATTACCGCCTCCCGGTATTTCCCGAAAATAGATTCATATGGTGACTCATTGGTACAGATTGTGACGAGCGAGCCTGTGGGTCCTTGGAAGGAGATCATGCAAGGATTGACGATGGCCATTTCGGGTGCAAAGAGGTATTTCTATATGCAGACTCCTTATTTTCTGCCTACCGAGCAGATATTGGCAGCTATGCAAACAGCTGCATTGGCCGGAGTCGATGTCCGCTTGATGTTACCTGAGCATGCCGATAACCGGATTACCCATTTAGGATCTCGTTCTTATTTGGCAGATGTGCTTCAGGCGGGAGTAAAAGTCTACTTCTATAAGAAAGGCTTTTTACATTCCAAATTGATGGTGTCAGATGATATGCTGTCTACGGTTGGGTCTACCAATCTGGATTTTCGTAGTTTTGAACATAACTTTGAGGTAAATGCTTTTATGTATGATATGGAGACTGCTTTACAGATGAAGGAGATATTCATGACTGACCAAAGAGAAAGTACTCAGGTATTCCTTAAAAACTGGGTGAAACGTCCCTGGCCTCAAAAAGCATTAGAGTCAGTAGTACGATTGCTTGCCCCTTTACTTTAATATACACTGTCTAATCTTTGTAAGCTCATCCGACATGTATCGTTTGTTAATAATGTTAAGTGATTTTTTTACCTTTGAGGGCTGTTTTGCAAGATTGTACACTTTTGTATGTCAAGATTGTACACTCTTGTGTGACAAAAGTGTACAATTAACACTCGGATAAGTGTACAGTCTTACCGATCATTAAAGTATAGACTTGTATTCGCTGTAAATCAGGATGCTATATCATATTGAACATGCCTGTCTTAATCTTGTATCTATTCTTTGAAAAAACGTGTAATTACTTTTTTGACAACTATGCATTTGTTATCCAAACCTTCTTTTTACCGTATAACCTTACCGCCTTAAAACTTTATTTTGCTTTTATCTGAAAAAAGAGAAGTTTACGCTTCCGTATACTCTTCTTTCTATAAAATGCGGATTATCCTCAAAGTTATTCTGTTTACCATGTTCCAATACAAATAACCCTCCTTCTTTCAGAAGATTATTCTTGAATATCAATTCGGGTATGGTTTCCAGCTCTTTCAAATCATAAGGGGGATCGGCAAAGATAAAATCAAACTGTTCTCGTCCTCCGTTAATGAATTTAAATACGTCACCACGAATGGGGATACACTTATCTGTCTGTACTTCTTGCATTATTTTGCAGATAAAGGAATGATGATCACGATCCTTTTCTATACTGATCACCCGGTCGCATCCCCGTGATACTAATTCTATGCTGATACTGCCTGTTCCGGCAAACAAGTCAAGAGCAGTTATTCCTTCTTCAAAGTCAATGTAGTTGGATAGTACGTTGAATAAATTCTCTTTAGCAAAGTCTGTTGTAGGACGTGCTTTGAACGTACGTGGTACGTCAAATCTTCTTCTTTTATATATTCCGCTGATTACTCGCATGTTAATAGGGCTTGCATATCAATATTAGTTTCAGGACTCATTATGAATGTCTGAAGAATGTATTTTCGTAATTCTTTTATTAGTATTTCTTTATCTGCCAGGATACCGGTAAGATGAAGTTCATCCCGTTCTTGATTAAAATCCAGTTGTTTCCAGGCATAAAGTAAATAATAAATGCGATCGGAAGTACGTTTACACTCAAAGGAGTTGACCAGCAACAGATGTCCCCGTTCATAGCAAAACAAATCAATAGCATCTTTACGTAAGGATACATACATTTTTTTGCTATTACCCAACCGGCTTTTGGTTGAAAAGTACTCACTCAATGGACTGGCTTGTGAATAAAATCGTGCTTCGGGATATTGCTCTTTGAGAAAAGAATAAGCACTTTTATCCATTCCAAAAATAATTGTTATATTATTTCTTGGTAAAACATTATAGAGCACTGTTTCATTTTCTTTTTTAGGATGATTGTGATAAAACAGTGTTTCTGTTTGTTCGTCGTCGAAGAGCTCTGAAGGAACAGGAGTGAAGCGATTGCTCGCCATCAGGATATTGATCCGTTTGTAGGGTAGAGTTAATAACTCCGTCTCGCGAAATACTTGTTTTAGATTTGCCGTGAGAGACAATGAAGGATTGATCTCTTTTTCAAAAAAAGAGAGTGAACTTTCGTAAATCGGATTATAGATAGAAAAAGAAAATCCATCCGTACTCAGACGGATGGATAATGTATATTGTTCCGATTTACTATAGTCTATTTTATTATTCCCAGTTTCCGGCACCGTTATTAGGACTTTCAATAGAACCTACCATTAAACCACAGTATTTACCTAACTTAGTTTGAAGGTCTTTCAGGTTAGCAATTTCTTGTTTGTCAAGACCATTCAGATAAGTATCGTATGGAGCCTTTACTTCAAACATAAAGATCGGAGCACCTGATTTTGCTGTGTCATTTTTAATAGCCATTTCAAACTGAGCGCCATTTCCAAAAGGAATGTATCTCATAGAATCAGCATTGAAACCTCTCGGATAGATTGTATCCAATACGGCTACCCACATTGTGTCACGCTTAAAATTTGTAAGCCCCATTTTCTCAACCTCGCTGTAATTACCTGTCTTTTTAGCTTTGTTGATGATAGCCATTGCTTTTTTCTCTGTCATACCATCGTCTAACTGCTTATCTGTCAACTCACCAACTTTATAAAGGAAAGGAAGTTTCTTATTCTTTACAAAGTCAATCAAAGTATCAAAGCTGGCAGTATACTGACCTTTGTTTAGATTACGAAATTCCATCTGTGCTTTACGGATGTCGATCAAGCGTGCAATAACAGCCTGATCTCTTTGCTTTTTAGCATTTTCAAAGTTGATAGGCCCCATGATGCTCGAATAGCAAATATAGATCAAAGCAAGCGCACACAGACCTAATACGATATTAAATACAGTTTTCATGATAAATATGTTTTTTAGTTGTTATATTCGCATCGCAAAATT
>ERZ791909.2124-NODE-2124-length-12629-cov-3.582949_pt1 | contig 12629 bp, 10 predicted proteins | sample MGYA00510143_ERZ791909 | MGnify/ENA primary metagenome ERZ791909 (study PRJEB30046, sample SAMN00792093) | human gut metagenome | study: EMG produced TPA metagenomics assembly of the A metagenome-wide association study of gut microbiota in type 2... | reverse complement strand
GGCGTCGGGCGACGCCGTAATGCCCCCGTCATTCGCAGTGTCGGCATCGGCGCCCGGAGCCAATGGAGCAGCCATCCCCGGATCATCGAAGTCGCGTACGCGGATGACGGCACCAATCAGCCGCGATGCCCTGCGGAACATGTCTGGCGGCCGTCCTGCGGCGGCTCCGGGTGCGAATGTGCCGGGTGTGCAGACACCGGCGCAGCGTGCCCAATCCGACGCCTTTGACCCCACGGTCACCGTTCCGCTGCTAGGCACTGATGGTACTTCGGTAGATCAGCTGCCGCCTATGGCCCAGATCATGCCGCCGAGCTTCGCGCCCCAGCAGGTGCACGATGTCAACGTGGCGAATGTCGGACGCAATATCGAGGAGGACCTGCCTGACCAGCCACTCTGGGGGCAGCTCAAGATCAAGGTCATCGCCATCGTCGTCGCGCTGGTTCTGCTGGTGGTGGGATTGGTCGCCGCATGGTTCATCCTGAACGGAGACAACCACGGTGGCGGATCCGACAATCAGGATTGGCCGAACAAGACCGACATCGATAACGTCCCGTTCGGCAACTCGACCACACAGAACTCCACGGCACAATCCGACATCGTGTACATCCGCGTTCTGTAGGCGACGCAGAAGTTCTCATAGGCACCCCTTCTACTCACGGGTAGGAGGGGTGTTTCATCGTACGCGGTGACTCACGCTGTGGACTTATGCTGTGGGCCCATATCGTGCTCGTATTAGCTCCTCCGGTTTCCATGAACGCGGCATGCCTGTTTCGGCAATCTGAAAGCGACCAATCGGCATTCGAGGCGAATCCATGTCGTTGTTCACCCACCGCTGGACGAGGTCAGGTCAACTCGCTATCGTAAGGGACATGACTGAACTTTCAACCATCATCATCGGTTCCGGCCCTGCCGGATATACGGCCGCAATCTACCTCGCACGCGCCGGGTATCGCCCGACCATTCTTGCGGGTGAGCTCACGCCGGGCGGTCAGCTGGTCAACACCACCACCGTGGAGAATTACCCCGGTTTCCCTGACGGCATTCTCGGACCGGAACTGATGGATCGTATGCGCGATCAGGCGGAGTCTTTCGGCGCATCCATCGAATATCTCGATGTGACGAGCGTCGATTTCAGCTCCTCCCCCAAGACCGTCACGTGCAGCGATGGAAGCCAATATCACGCCGATGCCGTCATCATCACCACCGGTTCACAGTACCGCAAGCTCGGCATTCCCGGCGAGGCCGAGTATTCCGGTCACGGCGTATCGTATTGCGCCACCTGCGATGGTTTCTTCTTCAAGGACAAGCCCATCGTCGTGGTGGGCGGAGGAGACAGCGCGCTCGAAGAGGCACTGTTCCTGACTCGTTTCGGCTCTTCGGTGACCGTGTTGCACCGCCGCGACCAGTTCCGCGCCTCCAAGATCATGGTCGAGCGCGTGCTGAACAATCCCAAGATCACCGTGAAAATGAATACGGTGGCGACAGCCATTCGCGGGCAGAAAAACGCCGCCGGCGTGCAGACAGGCGCTGATGCGGTAACCGCTGCGGCACCCGCAGCGCAGAACACCGGAAATCTCCTCTCGTTGAAGACGACTCCGATGCTGAATGTCTCCGGATCGGCATTGAATGCTCCCTCTTCGACCGGCATTTCCCTGTCGGCAAAGGCTGAAACCGCAGATGATTCCGCCGGCTTTGTGGACATTCGCGACACCGTGACAGGCGAGACGGGCACGTTGCCCGCCGAGGGCATCTTCGTGGCGATCGGCCATGAACCGGCCACGCGTTTTGCGAAGGGTTCCGTGGATATGGATGACGACGGGTACATTCTGGTCTCCGGTGCCGGAACGCATACTTCCGTGCCTGGAGTGTTCGCCGCCGGTGACTGCGTTGACCGGGTGTACCGTCAGGCCATCAGTGCCGCAGGCATGGGATGCCGCGCCGCGCTGGACGCACAATCCTACCTGGCCTCACTGCACTGATCCAACAGCACAGCTCGACCTGTCGGCGAAATCAAACCTCATCACAGACGATGATATTGCTTCACCGGCGGGTTGAGCTACACAAATATTGCTTGCATTGTCAGTAATCACAAACGAAACGACAGACTGACCGAAATAGCGCTGCGGACGCTTACCAGCGCCGGAGAATCGCATCAGAACGACAATCTGCTCAAATCTAGCGCATTGTACTGGACCGATTTCAACTCATATTGCTCAACAGAGTTTTCGGTAATGAATTTTCAGGTGCATGCAATAGGACAGTTATACGTGCGGTTCATTGCATTAGTCCTCTGACTGCAAATGCCACGACAGTTGCTTTATACGCGTTCTGCCGGAGAGGCAATGAATACCTCTCGGCAGACCAGATCATACAGCTCATGAACGGCATGACCGTTGTTTCCCGTTGTGCGATGATGGCGGCTCACACCGTTGTGTGGCTCGCAACCTCACACCCATTTTGCCGCCGCGCCCTCGACTGCCGTGGGAATCAGCATGCTGAGGATACGTTCCATATCCTCAGGGGAGGAAAACACGATTTCGATTCGACCGTGCTTTTGCGTACCCTTGATGGACACTTTGGTGTCAAAATGATTTTCAAGGTTGTTGACAATCGGAGAACCGGCCCAAGGATTGTTCTTCGTCGGCCTTACCTTCTTGGGCACGTTGCTTTCTGCGTTCTTCAGCGCCACGATTTCCTCGGTGCTGCGAACCGAAAGCCCCTCCCCTATGATTCGAGTGGCCAGCTTGTCGATTTCACTTTCGTCATTCAAACCAAGAAGAGCTCGCGCATGCCCTGCGGACAGTACGCCTGCGGCAACTTTCTTCTGCACGGACGCAGGAAGATTCAGCAGACGCAATGTGTTCGCGATTTGCGGTCGCGATTTCGAGATCGACTTGGATAGTTCAGCCTGAGTCAGGCCGAAGTCATCAATCATCTGCTGATATGCCGCCGCCTCTTCCAGAGGATTCAGTGCGACGCGATGAAGGTTCTCCAGCAGTGCATCACGCAGCATCTCGTCATCTGATGTGGTTTTGACAATCGCCGGAATCGTCTTCAGTTGTGCAAATTGTGATGCACGCCAGCGACGCTCGCCCATAATGAGCTCGTATCTCTGCGATGTTTCACGTGAAACATCACTCTTGCTGGACTCCCCAGCCTGACGCTTGCGAACCACGATCGGCTGCAATACGCCGACTTCCTTGATGGACGCGGCCAACTCATTCAGCTCTTCCTCATCAAAGACGCTGCGCGGCTGCTGCGCATTCGGAACGATGGAGCTGACAGGAATATCCAGCAGATAGCCACCCTCGACAGGCTTCAATTCTGGAGTTTCCTTATTATCCTTTTCCTTGCCGGATGCCTTTGTGCTCTCGGAACGCTGAGCCGGCTGCGTTTTCTTGGAATCGCTCGTCCCCTGTGCTGTTGCTCCGAAAAACATGTCACTGGGGTGTGCCATATCACTGATACCGGGCATGGCAACACGCTTGCCGCTCTTGGGCTTCTCCACCGTTGTGGACTTGTGTACGGCAGGAATGGAATCCTTCATGGCCGGAATGGTCTTACGCTTGATTTCGCCAAGACGAACCGGAGCGGTAGACTCACTGTGTTGTTCAGTACCGCTCTTATGGGATTCGACCTTCTCTGGCGCAGCCGCAGCTTTCTCTTGAGGGGCTTTCTTGTTGGCTGTCGTCTCCTCGGATTCGAGATCAACACCCAATTGCTGCTGTTCCGCATGAGCTGTTCTCGACTCACCGGGAAGTGCGGGGAACAGCGCACCCAATCCTTTACCCAAACGTGATTTTGAGGTCATGGGTTACTCTCCCCTCTTCGCGTCAATTGCAGCCAGCACCGAAGGCGATCGACGGGCGATTTCCAAGGCCGCTTCGCCATAGGCACTCGCTCCCATTCCACGCGGGTCATAGCTGATGACTGTCTTTCCGAAACTTGGAGCCTCAGATATTTTTACCGTACGGGGAATCGTCGTATCCAGAACGATACTCGGATAGTGACTCTTCACCTCTGAGAACACTTCCCTGCTGAGCAATGTTCGTTTATCAAACATAGTGACCAGCATAGTCGACACAGTCAAATTAGGGTTATAGTGCTCCTGCACCAATCCTATGGTATTGATAAGTTGACCAAGCCCCTCCAAGGCATAGTATTCAGCTTGGATCGGAATCAACATCTCAGACACCGCGCACATGGAGTTGATGACCAACAGGCCAAGACTCGGCGGGCAATCGACCAGAACATAGTCATAATGATTGTTCGGATCCTGCAGGAATGATTCGACGGCTTCCTTCAGCAGATTGTTGCGATTCGGCAGATCCGCCACTTCCAGTTCCGCACCCGAAAGTTCAATGGAAGCGGGAACCACATCGAGCCCTGGGATATCAGGACAGGTTTTCAGTACCTCTCCGATTGTCATTCGTCCTTCAAGAACGTCATATACCGAAGGATCGCTGGTGCCGTGAGGAACACCGCATGCCGTAGAGGCGTTCCCCTGGGGATCCATATCGATGACCAGCACGTGAGCTCCATGAGAGGCGAGAGCTGCGGCAATATTCACCGTTGTTGTTGTCTTGCCGACGCCGCCTTTCTGGTTGGCGACGGCCAGGCATCGGGTTCTCGATGGCAGGGGGAACAATGCGGCATTCAGGCGTTCATAGCGTGACGCCTCATCTGCAATCTCGGCACCCAAAGAGGAACCATCATTCCCGAAAATCCTTCTGACCGTTTCAGAAGCAGATTCCATGGCAGGAATCGCAGAGGATTCCTGTGAATCATTGGATGTCATAGTCCCTCCTAAAAAACGAACAACATCTAATTTTTCCTAGTCGTATGGACATCTCAAGTTGTGCACAGCAATGTGGATAACTGTGGATAAGTATAGTGCATTAGTGTGTGAACACTTCGATCAACACTAGATAAACCGTTTATTTCCGCCATTTTCCTAATGTGGATTACATGTCGCAAATAATGTGGATAACTTTGTGCACTGTTTGAAATTGTGGATAACTCCATTCTTGCGAAACCATCGCTTTCGTGTTTGACATCCATTGTTTCACGTGAAACAATCTTCGGACAGTCAGCGATGTCGATGAAGATATAACAGCATTGTTTATGCGATCAAAGGCAATGGATATCGTCCATCTCGCCCCGCAATCCAACCTCCGACAGCGGAAGCAGAATTACGATTCCCGTCAGCGGGGGCATGGGATTATCGTGTGACTCCCACCCATGGGAGCCACACGATAATTAGCGCTTGTCTACGAGAACGACGTGCGTGGATTCGAGACCGGGAGCTACTGGAGCTTCAACGACACGAGCACGCACTCCCCCGGCATGGGAAATTTGATGCTTCGCCTTTTCAATCTCAGCCTGCGCCGAACGGCCTTTCAATGCGACCAGTCGACCTTGAGGGCGAAGCAGAGGCAACGTCCAACCGGCAAGCTTGGTCATTGGCGCCACTGCTCGACAGGTCACTACAGAGAATGGTTTCAATTCATCTTCGTGGTGCTTGATACGATCGATGACCTCGTCGGAACGTGCGCGAATAATCGTAACATTCTGCAGGTCCATGTCATCCACGCACTCTTGCAACCATTCGACACGACGTTCCATGGGCTCAATGAGTGTAAACGCACAATCCGGCATGCATGCTGCCGCAACGATTCCAGGGAAACCGCCGCCACTGCCAACATCGGCAATGGTCTTTGCCTTGCTTCGATCGGTGACTTCCCGAATGAACGGGACGCATGCGGCGGAGTTGAGGATATGACGTTCCCAGATGATGGATATGTCGCGTGGGCCTATCAATCCACGCAGCTCACCCTCGCGGGATAGTTTCACATGAAACACTTCGAGCTTGTCGTATGCTTCACCCAATGCCTCACGAACTATTGCGGAATCATCCAGCTCGTCACCAGATGTTTCACGTGAAACAATATCGCTCACTCTTCGCTACCTTCATCGACGTCGGATTCATCGGCGCTGCTCTTCATGTAGATGGTGACATAGCGACGCGGCTCTTCACCGTGAGAACGAGACTTCAGCCCCTCCTCGCGAACCACATCATGAATGACCTTGCGCTCGAACGAATTCATCGGTTTCAAATCAACGGGCTCACCAGTGTCATGCACTTCATCAATGGCATCAAGTGCAATGTCACGAAGACGCTGACGCTTGCGCTTCAGGAACCCGTCAACATCAACAATCAGATGCGAGCGTTCGCCGGTCTTCTGCTGAACAGCAAGCCGGGTAAGCTGCTGCAAAGCATCGACCACTTCACCATTGCAACCAATGAGATGCTTGATATCCGTATCGTCATCAGCGATGATCTGCACCATCGGACGACCGTTGCGAACACCCATCTCGATATCGCCTTCGTAATCGGCGATGTCCAATAAGCCTTCCAAGTAGTCGGCGGCGATGTCAGCTTCTTCATTGAGCTGATCGATCGTCGTGGTCTCCTCCTGCGCCATATCACCACTCCTTTAAGCGAGTATTACTTCCATAGTGTAAAAAAAGGAAACCTCACGGTCAAATAGAGGTTTCCAATCGTGTCACTTTTTCTTGCGATTCTTCCGCTGGGGCTGCTTGCGCTGGTATCCCCGCTCCAGACGAACAGCGGCTTCCTGACGCGCCTTCTCCAGTTCCTCTTCCTCAATCGAAAGCTGTCCGGCCTTGGCGCGACGAGCATTCTCCTGACGATGATCTCGAATCTCCTTTTCCTCAGCTGCACGGGAACCCGGGGTCGGGAACTTGTACACCTGGAACAAGGAACGGGCAAGGTTGCATGCGTTGTTGGTCAGCCAGTACACCAGCACGGCGAACGGGAACATGATGCCGGAGAAGATGTACATGATCGGGAAGCCCCAGGTCATGGCCTGCTGCATCTTGTACGTGGATCCCTGCATAGAAGCCTTGGGGAGGTTCTTGCGCATGTTGTTGAACTGCATGTACCACATGCATGCGCACATCAACAGGATGAAGAAGCCGATGACGACCTTTCCGGAATTGTTGGCCGTACCGAAGGTATCGGTGACGCTGACACCGAAGACGCGGGTTTGCGCGAACTGCTTGGCAGTCGCCTGATCGAATGCGCCAAGCGCTCCCCTCTTGCCGGTCGCGATATACGGAATGGCGGAAAGCATGTAGAACATGCACATGAACACAGGACCCTGAATGACGGCGGTCCAACACGACCCCATGGGGTTGGCGTCATTGTCCTGGTAGAGCTTCATCATCTCACGGCTCATGGCCTCTTTGCTGGCCTGATCCTTTTTGCCCTTGTACTTGTTCTGAATATGCTGCATCTTGGGCTGCAAGGCCTGCATCTTGCGCATCGACTTCATCTGCTTGAGATAAATCGGCAAAATACAGGCGTGCACCACGAGCACAAGGAACACGATCGCCAGCACCCAAGAGATGCCGATCGGTGCCATGCCCAGCAGGGTGAGGAACTTATGGAACAGGACCATGACCTGGGTCATGAGCCACTCAAGTGGGGTCAGCAGCTTATACAGCCAGCCCCAAATGCCTCTGTCAAGAAGAAATTCTCCGGAAGTGTTCATCAGGCCATCTCCTTAATCATCGGCCATTGGTGTGAGTCGAGGCTTCTCATATGCCTTCGACCAGCGAAATCTGTAGCACAGTGAAAAATGTTGCGGAACATCATCGATGCCGCCACGACTCCAAGGGTTGCAGCGAAGAAAACGCCAAATAAACAGCACGATTCCTCTTACCGCGCCGAAGCGCCGAACCGCAGTGATCGCGTAATGTGAGCAACTCGGATAGTACTTGCAGCATGGCGGCGTTTTCGCCGAAATGGCCCTCTGGTACCACTTGATCATGCCGATAAGCGCCGATCCGATGGCTGACATCAGTGACTCACCCTGCGTTCATGCGTAGTCGTGACTTTGGCGAAGCAACGGGAAAACTGTCGGTCGAGATCAGCGAAATCGACACGCGATGCGCTGGGTTTGGCTCTCACGACGATATCGCACTGCATCGGAAGCATATCTTCATATCGTCTTGCGAGCACACGAAATCGACGCTTCACACGATTACGCGTTACAGCGTTACCAACAGCCTTGCTGACGGCAAGTCCCATACGTCTCATGATATCCGCAGATGCCTGAACATCACGGGTATCGTCATGCACCACAAAGTGCACGACGATATCCGAATCCGTCACCTTGAAGCGACGCTTCAGCACTGCGATGAAGTCACGATGGCTTTTCAGCCGCTTCACTCGCCTTCGTCACCTACCGCAATCAGGCGGACAGAGACTTACGTCCCTTGTTACGGCGGCGGTTGATCATCGCGCGGCCGGAACGGGTGCGCATGCGCACGCGGAAACCATGCTTCATCGAGCGACGGCGGTTGTTGGGCTGGAATGTCCTCTTCATAGTTATGCTCCCGGTTTTTGCCATGCTGATGCACGGCTCTCATGAGTCAAGCTCTATAACGGTACTCTGAGCCATGCCCAAAAATCAAAATGAAAACAATTTCTTCACGATTTATCAGTGTGTCGTGCCCCTTGCAGAGCAGCGGAAAACATTGGAAACACGCCAAAACATGTAGAAAAGTTATCCACAAATTACATGAATGTTATTCACAATTGAGGCGACACAACACGCTAAGCTGTGGATAACTTGGCTAAAGTGGAGTACATATATCCTGTTGTTGTTGTACTTATTATAGCTACCGTAGCGCATCCGCTGCGGTGCGCACCGGCACACATACCTGAAGGAGGTCACAATGTCGGATGACCTTCTCGGTCCAGCCGGGCAAGCCACGCGGATATGGTCGGACACGCTGCGTCTGCTCAAGCAGAATCCCACGCTGTCGCCGCGCGACAAGAGCTGGCTTGAAGGAGTCGTACCGGAAGCGGTATATGGCACGACCATCGTATTGTGCGTAAGCAACATGGCCACGCAGCAAGCGTTGCAGAATGAACTCAATGCGCCGCTGCTCAACGCTTTGAAAATCATATCCGGAAACGACATGTTCCCGGCGTTCAAAATCGTGGCTCCTCAGGTGTCCCAACCGGAACCGCAGCCGCCGGCATCCCGGCATCCCGATACTGCGGCGAAACCGAGCGAACCGTTCCCGGCGAATCCGTCGCCGACCGTCGCCGATCTGGCTCAGGAATCCTACATGCCCAACAGCATGCAGTCAATCTCCTCCATCGATTCGATTTCCGCGGAAATGACGGAGGCGAATCAGCAACCAGGCGCCACGGCTCCTCGAATACCCGGCGAGCCGAGTTTTCCGGTCCGGCAGCAGAAGGTGATGCGCGATCCGGAAACCCATCTGAACAAGAACTCGACGTTCGACACGTTCGTTCCCGGTGATTCCAACCGTTTCGCACGCACTGTCGCGCTTGCGGTCGCCGAGGGAACCGGGCAGGAATTCAACCCGTTGTGTATCTACGGCGGATCGGGACTGGGCAAGACCCACCTGCTCAACGCCATCGGCAACTATGCATTGGTCAAGGATCCCACGCTCAAGGTCCGATACGTCAACAGCGAGGAATTCACCAACGAATTCATCGAGGCACTGCAGACCCCGGCCCAGAGCCAGAACCGCATCGCAGAATTCAACCGCCGATACCGCGAGGTCGACGTGTTGCTCATCGACGACATCCAGTTCCTCGGCGGCAAGGAAGCGACCCTCGAACAGTTCTTCCACACGTTCAACGCGCTGCATCAGGCCAACAAGCGTATCGTCATCGCGTCCGATGTCGCGCCCAAGAACCTCAAGGGCTTCGAGGCACGACTCATCTCGCGTTTCGACTCCGGACTCACCGTCGATGTCAAGCCGCCTGATCTTGAGACCCGCATCGCTATTTTGCGCATGATGGCTTCGATGAACGGCACTTCGACACCGAATGACGTGCTGAATCTGATCGCGGAGCGCTTCACCGAGAACATCCGCGAGCTGGAAGGCGCCCTGATTCGCGTGAGCGCGGTGGCATCGCTGAGCAGTCAGCCGGTGACCCGCGCGCTTGCCGAGCAGACGCTGCAGGACTTCTTCACCACCGACGTGGAAATCAAGCCGACCGACATCATCGGGCAGACGGCGAAGTACTTCCATCTGACATTCGACGACATCGTCGGGCGCGCGCGAACGAAAAACATCGCGCTGGCCCGTCAGGTCGCCATGTATCTTGCCCGTGAGATGACCAGCATGAGCCTGGTCGATATCGGCGAAGTGTTCGGCGGCCGCGATCACACCACGGTCATGCACGCGTATACCCGCGTCAGCGATGATATGCAGGAAAAGCCTGAAATTTACAACTACGTGACCGAGCTGACCGCGCGCCTCAAGCAGCGCGGCAATGAGTGACGACAGTCGTTTTCTATCGGCTGTGCAATGGTCCCGTCTGGCACGATCGCGCTGAGACACCAAAAAACGCCTTTTTTCGTCGCTGTGCGTGATTCTGCTGGATGAAGGCCTGATTCGTCACCGTCGACAGGACCTATCAGACTCAAATAATATAGACATACATATTTAATCTGTACAATAAAACAGGCGCAACACGCCGAACGATCTGCTGATTGAAGGAAAAGTTATCCACATGCTTATTCACAAATGTGGGTAGAGCCTGCGGATAACTTGTGGACTACTGCACATTTTTTGTGGATGAACAGTGGATTAATCCACAGGAAATGTGGACAATCAAAATAGTTCGCCGAAAATGTGGATAACTCGGTACTTATGCACATTTTGTCCGGAAAGTTATCCACATAATCTGTGGGTTACTCAGCCCATATAAACACAAGGATTCGCGCAGTTATCCACACTATCCACAGGGCTTATTACTACGACTATCTTATTTCTCTTTCGATAACCGTCGTGATGATAACTCACTTCGCGCATGAGAAAAAACAATCCGAACATGACCCGCTAGAATGTTGCCAAGCACATCGTGAAATGAGGGAACCCATGAAAGTAGAAATCGATTCCGCGGCTCTCGCCGACGCCGTAGCCTGGACGACCCGCGTCATCGACGCCCGACCGGCGAGCCCCATCCTTGCAGGTATCCAGCTCGAAGCCATCGACGGCACCCTTCAACTGTCCGCGTTCAATTACGAGATTTCCGCCCGTCACCACATCGAGGCCGGTATCGACGAACCCGGAACCGCACTGGTACTCGGCAAACTCCTCGCCGACATCACCAAGTCACTGCCTGCCGAAAAGACCTACCTGTCGACCGACGGCTCCACCATGACCATCAACTCGGGCAAGTCCACGTTCACCATGCAGCTCATGCCCGATGCCGAATACCCGGATCTGCCGGTCGTGCCGGCAAAGCTCGGCCAGGTCGACGCACCCACGTTCATCCAGGCCGTAACCCAGGCCAGCGTCGCGGTCTCCCGCGAGGAGAACCGCCCGGTGCTGACCGGCGTGCGCATGCAGTTCGACGGCGACAAAGTCACCATGACCTCGACCGACCGTTTCCGCCTGTCCCGCGCCACGTTCACCTGGACGCCGCAGAACATCGACACCTCTACGACCACACTGGTGCGCGGATCCCTGTTGCGCGACGTCGCCCGCGCACTTGACGATCACCAGAACGTCGTCATCGATTTCGACGCCGACAACCCCACGCTGCTCGGTTTCGAGAACGCCGGACGCGTCTCGACATCCCAGCTGATCGACGGCGAATTCCCTGCGGTCGACCGCCTGTTCGCCGACGAATACCCGATTCAGGCCGTCATCGACAAGCAGCTGCTGATCGCTGCCATCAAGCGCGTCGCGCTGGTCGCCGAACGCAACGCCCCGATCCGCATGGTGTTCTCCGGCCAGGAAGTCACCCTGTCCGCCGGCGCCGTGGACGAAGCCCAGGCGCAGGAAATGCTGGACATCGACATGGACGGCGAAGACATCACCGTCGCGTTCAACCCGTCCTACCTGATCGAAGGCCTGAGCGCCATCACTGAGCCGTTCGTGCGCATGAAGATGACCACGGCCGTCAAGCCCGTCGAATTCAACGGCCAGCAGGAGGCGGACAGCGACGAATCGATGGATTACCGCTATCTGCTCGTCCCGATGCGTTTCAACAGCTGAGCCCGACGGCTGAACACTGGAATCCGAATCGAATCGCCGGCACCGCCGAAACACACGGTGCCGGCGATGACATGACAGGAGCCCATCTTGTACATTTCGCGTCTTGCGCTTGACCATTACCGGTCATGGAACCATTGCATGCTCGACCTCACGCCGGGCATCAACATCCTGCAGGGGGCGAACGGGCTTGGGAAAACCAACATCGTCGAAGCGATAGAAGTGCTGTCCACGGGCCTGAGCCATCGCACATCCAGCTCGGTTCCGCTGGTGCAGCGCGGCGAACATGCAGCGACGATCCGGGCCAATATCGAATCCGTGACGGATCCGGAGCCCGCTGATGATGGCGTCAATACCAGCGCTGATGCCGTGGATATCTCGGACATGAAACCGGTCCGGCAGACACAGACCACCACCCTTGAGGCCACGATTGCGGCACGCGGCGCCAACCGCGCCCGCATCAACGGCGGGCAGTCGCGGTATCTGCGGGAGATTCTCGGCACGCTGCCGACCGTGAGCTTCACCCCGGAGGATCAGCAGCTTGTGGCGGG
>ERZ791909.2123-NODE-2123-length-12629-cov-4.686894_pt1 | contig 12629 bp, 8 predicted proteins | sample MGYA00510143_ERZ791909 | MGnify/ENA primary metagenome ERZ791909 (study PRJEB30046, sample SAMN00792093) | human gut metagenome | study: EMG produced TPA metagenomics assembly of the A metagenome-wide association study of gut microbiota in type 2... | reverse complement strand
GAAAATATTTTCAATTCGCAGCTTTGTCTGCCGGTGTGGAGCGCAAAGCGCGGCGACAAGGTGGCCCGGGAGTACCGGCAGGCCCTGGCCGACACCAACAGCTATGTGCTGGAGAGCCTGCGCGGCCTGCGCGATACCCTGCAATATCAGGACACCGCCGCCCGTGCGGCCGGCATCACGGCCCACAGCGAGACACTGGGCGAGAAGCAGAAGGCCCTGAAATACCGCGAGGGCCTGACCGTGGCCATCACCAACACCCTGATCCTGTTCACGGTCATCGCGGTGCTGGGAGTGAGCCTGCAGCTGTACCGGAACGGGCAGATGGGCGAGGAAGAGGTGCTCATCTGCACCCTGTCGGCTCTGAGCTCCTTTGGCCCGGTGGTGGCACTGGCCAACCTCGGTGCCAGCCTGACCCAGGTGTTTGCCAGCGCCGACCGTGTGCTGGACCTGCTGGACGAAGAGCCTGTGACCGCCGACGTGACCGACGGTGCCCACACGGCCTTTGCGGGGGCGCAGGCGGAGCATGTGAGCTTCTCCTATGCGGACGAAGAGGTGCTGCACGACCTGAGCCTGACTATCCCGGAAAAGAAGATCGTGGGCATCACCGGCCGCTCCGGCAGCGGCAAGTCCACCTTCCTGCGGCTGCTCATGCGCTTCTGGGACGTGAACACCGGCACCATCCGCTTTGGCGAGGAGGACATCCGCCGGGTGAACACGGCCACTTTGCGGGCACAGGAGAGCCTTGTGACCCAGGAGACGGAGCTGTTCAACGACACCATCGAGAACAACATCCGCATCGCCAAGCGGGATGCCACCCGCGAAGAAGTGGAAGCGGCCTGCAAAAAGGCCGCACTGGATGGCTTTATCCGCAGCCTGCCCAAGGGGTATGATACCCCCGTGGGTGAGCTGGGCGGGGCCTTGTCCGGCGGCGAGCGGCAGCGCATCGGTGTGGCGCGGGCATTCCTGCACGATGCACCCTTCCTGCTGCTGGACGAGCCTACCTCCAACCTCGACAGCCTGAACGAGGGCGTGATCCTCAAGGCGGTGCGGGCCGAGTGCCGGGACAAGACGGTGCTGCTGGTTTCCCACCGCAAGTCCACCATGGCTGCCGCCGATGTGACCTACTCGGTAGAAAGCGGCCGCCTGAGCTGAGAAAACAAACTGCAACCCAACGAAAAGGGCCTGTCTCACAAGAGACAGGCCCTTTTATGCTGCATGTTTATGGATCAGTAATTGACGGCTTTGAGGATCTGGCGGCCAATGTACTTGTGGCCGGAAACGGTGGGGTGGCCGTCGTTGGCGGTGCGGGTATAGGGGATGGGCACATAGGTCACATCATACTGGGCGGCCAGCTTGGCTGCGGCGGTGTTCAGCCGACGGAAGTGGCGGCTCCAGGAGGGCATCAGGGGCACCGGGTTATTGTAGCTCAGTACCATGATCTGGGCCTCCGGGTTCAGCTCACGCAGGTCCTTCATCACACGCTCCAGCTGGGTCACAGTATCGGCGTAGGTGGAGGTGCAGATCTGGCCCATGCCGGTGGTCAGCAGATACATCACGGCACGGAACTCCGAGGGGGTCAGGGTCAGCTGCTTCAGGCAGTCCATAAAGTAGTCGATGTTGTCCGGGGTCAGGTTGCGGAACATTCCGGTGACCATGCTGTTGGCCAGCTTTTCACTTTTCCAGTTGGTAGCCTCACCCAGGGCCACGATGGTGCGGATCAGGGCGTCGTTGGCACCGATCTGCAAGGTGATGAGGTCCGCTTTCTGGATATATTCTTTCAGCTCCGGCACCGAGGTATACTGCACGCCGGAATAATGGTTCATGGCCGGCATGGCACCAGTCTCGATCAGGTCTGCCAGGTCCTTGGTCATCACGGCGGGCAGGCCCAGGTTGATGGCGTGGTCCCGGTCCAGGCCCAGCTGGTCGGCTACATAGCCCACAAAGCACTGGCCATCGTAGCCTTTGTAATTGCCGGACATATCGAAGCCGTTCTGGATCAGCTTGTACTGCAGGCCGCTCAGGCCCACGCCGGCAGTCACACTGTCACCGATGGCGACATAGGTGTACTCTTTTTTGGCGGTGGGCTCTGCAACAGGCACCACAGCATCGTCTTCGGTAAGAGCTTCCGGCTCCACTTCCTGCACGGCGGTTTCCGGCTCAGCAGTCTCTTCGGTGGTGGGGTTCTCTGCAAAGGCAGGAACGGCCAGCGACAGCAGCAGCGCGGCCGACAGCAGCAGGCTTGCAATGCGTTTTGTTTTCATGGTCATCATTCCCTCTTTCCCCGCAACATCTCAAGGCTGCGGAACTGCTTCCATGATAAGGAAATGAAGGGGAAATGTCAATTGACAAAACGTGGAAAATCGCAGGAAAAAGTTGTCAAAATAGAAGCTTTTGAAGCTGAATGCCGGAAATAAACGCAGGAAAGCAAAAAGACCCTGCCGGACAGGCAGGGCCTTGAAAAAACGAAACGTTTACTTGCGGACGGCCTTCAGGATCTGGCGAGCGATGTACTTGTGACCGCACACCGTGGGGTGACCGTCGTTGGCAATGGAGGTATAGGGGATGGACACATAGTCTGCGCCATACTGCTGGGCCAGGGCCTTGACGGAGCGGTTCAGCAGGCGGAAGTGTCTGCCGTAGGTGGGCAGGAAGGGCAGGGGGTTGTAGTACCCCACCAGAATGATCTGGGCGTCAGGGTTCAGGGCTCTCAGCTCCTGGAGGATCTGTTCCACGTTGGCCACAGTCTGGTCCCGGGTCTGGTCACAGATCTCCTCCATGCCGGAATCCAGCAGCTTCAGGGCGGCCTTCAGCTCTTCCGGGGTCAGGTCCAGGTTTTCCAGGCTCTTTCTCAGGGTCTGGAGGGTCTGGAGATTCAGCTCTCGCATGGTGCCCGTCAGCAGGGGGATCAGCAGTTTGGTGGCCTTGCCGTTGGTGGCTCTGCCCATGGCCCCCATGAGCTGCAGCACAGTGTCGTTGGAGCCGATGAGCAGGGTGATCAGGTCGGCGTCTGCCAGTTCCTGCCGCAGGGTAGGCAGGTCGTAGTAGGCGACACCGGAGGCGGTGGAGCCGGTCCTGACCAGGTCCAGGATGTTGCTGCTCATGGCAGCAGGCATCCCGTAGTTCACGGCATGGTCCCGGTCCAGGCCCAGGGCGTCGGCCACCCGGGCCACATAGCAGTCTTTGGAGTAATCATGGTAGTTTTCCTGCACGTCATAGCTCTTGGCGGTGCTGGAAAAGTGGGTGTCCTTCAGGCCCACACCGGTGGTGATGCTGTCACCCAGGGCAACATAGGTGTAGGGATCTTCCTCTGCTGCAAAGGCAGGCAGGACCGGCAGCACCAGCAGAGCCAGGGCCAGCAGCAGGCTGACAATACGTTTTTTCATAAAGAACCTCCTTGTATCGCAAGCTCAGAAAAGGATCATTTTTCCAGAGCTTTCAGGATCTGGCGGGCCAGGTACTTGTGGCCGCATACCGTGGGGTGAGCGTCGTTGGCCACCACCGTGTAGGCGGCAGAGGCAAAAGCTACGTCGTACTGCTGGGCCAGCTTTTGCACCGAGCGGCTCAGGGTACGGAAGTGCTTGACAAAGGGGTTGGCAGGGGCCGGCAGCAGGGGCAGGGGATTGTAGTACCCCACCAGAACGATCTGGGCGTTGGGGTTCAGAGCCTTCAGCTCCTGCAGCAGGGCCTCGATGTTGGCCAGGGTAGTGGCCTGGCTCTGGGCGCAAATGTCGGCAACGCCGCTGCTCAGCAGCTGCAGCAGGGCCTTGCGCTGCTGGGCGGTGATGTTCAAAGAGTCCAGGTTCTCCCGGAGGGCGGCAAAGGAGGAGGCATCCATCTGGCGGAAGTCGCCCTCCAGCATGGGCAGCAGGGCCTCAAAGACCTGGGGGCCCCCCATGGCAGCGGCAACGCCGTACATGATGGGCACCAGCACGTCATTGGCACCGATCTCCACCGTAATGATCTCAGCGTGCTTCAGCTCCTGGCGCAGGTTGGGCAGAACAAAATTTATGCTGGCACTCTGGCAGGAACCGGTCCGCACCAGCTCCAGCAGGTCGCTGCTCATCAGGGCAGGCATTCCGTAATTGGCGGTCTGGGCCCGGCTCAGGCCCAGGCTATCGGCTACCCGGGCCACATAGCAATCCTTGGAGTAGCCCTGGTAGTTGCCGGAAACATCGTAATACCGTCCGTTTCGCTGGTAAACGGCGCCCGGCAGGCCAATGCCGGCTACAATGCTGTCGCCCAAAGCAATGTAAGAATAGCAGTGCTGATCCGATTCGGCAGCGGCATCGGTCTGGGTCTGCACCGGGGTGGGGTCTGCGGCGGCAGGCTGGGCGGCCCCGGCAGAAACCACCGGCAGCACCAACAGAGCCAGGGCCAGCAGCAGGCTGACAATGCGTTTTTTCATGATGTTCCTCCTTTTTTTGAGCCATAAGGTCCCTTCTATCATAAAAAGAGAAGCCAGGGATGTCAAGGCCCATTTTCCGGAATGTGTCGGGAAATACAAAAAAACGGTCGTGCACAAAGGCACGGCCGTAAAAAGCAGGATTAGTAGTCGCGGGAGGTGATCTTTTCCTCCAGCTTGCGGTAGTCCACCTTACCGATGGGGGTCAGCGGCAGCTCATCAAGGAACTTGTAGCCCACGGGCTGGACGTACTCCGGCAGCTCTTCTTTGCAGATCTGCTGCAGCTCCCGCACGATCTGACGCTTTTTGTGGTCAGCAGCGGGGTCCAGCACGACATACACAAAGGGCAGGCGGCCCTGCACATGGTCCTTGTCGGTGCAGCCCACCACCGAGCACTGCTGCACGGCGGGGTGGCGGCTGATGACGTTCTCGATCATGGAGGGGAACACCTTGAAGCCATCGTGGCGGATGATCAGCCGCTTGATGCGGGAGTCCAGGAACACGAAGCCGTCCTCATCCATATAGCCGACGTCGCCGGTGTGTGCCCAGACGCGGCCATCCGAGTGGTGGCGCAGCAGGGCAGCCGTTTCGGCGGGCTTGCCGTAATAGCCCTTCATGATGGCAGGGCCGGAGATGCAGAGCTCACCGCGCTCGCCGATGGGCAGTTCGGTGTCGGTACCGGGCTCAAACACCGATACAAGGGTGTTCACCAGCGGGATGCCCACACTGCCCACCTTGTTGGCAAGGCCGGAAGCAGCGGTGGCGGCAGAAGAAACCTCGGTCATGCCGTAGCCCTTGGCCAGGCCGTACTCCACGCCGTGAGCGGCCAGGAAGTCGTTCACGCTCTGCTCGGCACCCACCGTGATGGCGTCGCCGCCGGCAGCATAGTTGCGGATGAAGGACAGATCCTTGTTCTTCAGCAGCAGCGAAGAGGCCATCTGCTGGTAGTGGGCCGGCACGCCGAACATGTGCTCCGGCTTGTACTTCCAGATCAGGGCACCCAGCTTTTCAGGGTCCAGATTGGGGATGATGATCACGGTAAGGCCCAGCACCAGCGGCAGGTGCACGCCGCAGGCGTAGCCATAGGCAATGAACGGGGGCATGATGTTCATCAGCTTCTGGCCGCGGCGGAACAGCTTTTCGTAAGCACCGAACTGCTGTGCGATGGAGTTGAAGTCCACATCGGTCAGCATGACGCCCTTGGGCGAGCCGGTGGTGCCGCCGGTGTGCACCACCACGCAGGTGTGGTCCGGGTCGTAAGGCTCGGCACCGGTGTCTTTGCCCTCACCGGCGGCAATGAAATCCTTCCAGCGGATCACGTTGGAAGAATAGCGGTTCTTGTCGGGGGTGGACAGCTTGTAGCCCACGGCCAGATGCAGCGGCAGGGAGTCGGCGGGGGACACCACCAGCACCCGTTCCACGTTGGTGCGCTTGGCAGCCTGCTGGCAGCGGTCGTAGACCACGTTCAGGCAGATGAGCAGGTGGGAGTCCACCTCGGTGATGTAATCGTGGATGCCCTCAGCACTATAGCGCGGGTCCACCAGATTCAGGGAGGCACCGATCATGTCGGCAGCATAGAACGCATAGATGACCTCCGGGGTCATCACGCTGACCACGGTGGCAATGTCGCCTTTTTTCATGCCGATGGCACGGAAGGCCGCCGCCGTCTTTTTGACGTTGACGATGAGGTCGGCATAAGTGATCTTGCGGCCGTAATAGGTGATGGCGGTCTCGGTCAAGTGCGTTTTGTTCTGGCGGCAGACGTACTCAAAGGCGCTGCATTCGGGCGGCGTCTGATTGAAGAACTTAGGGTCATAGTATTTGAGCCAGGGTTTTGCGACGGATGCGTAGATGGGTTCGTGTGGTGCAGTCGTCATAGGATTCAGGACCTTTCTTTTTTTCTTCTTCTATCATTTTCCCAGAAACGGCAGAAAAAAGCATGTTCTGCCGGACACTTTTTGACAGGAAAAAGGCCAAAACGGCCCACCGTTATTGTAGTGGACGGCAGTCGGAATGTCAATGAATAAACTGTGAGAAATCCAAAAAGGACGAACCATCAACGGTTCATCTGGTGAAAACTGTGTAAAGTGGTTGAATCGCGACCCAAAGCAGCTCAGGCCTGCGGCAGCCACTGCGCGGCCTCGGCGACGCTGCAAAGAACCCAGTGCCTCGGGCGCAGCTCCCGCCACTGGGGCGCTTCGGTGGAATAATCGTGCATGGCGGGGTCGTACACCAACAGCTTTTTATTGCGCTCCCGGCGGGGGTCCGGCATGGGGATGGCAGACAGCAGGCTGCGGGTGTAGGGATGGATGGCGTGGGCCACCAGCTCCTCCGCGTCGGCCAGTTCCACGATGCTGCCCTTGTGGATGACTGCGATGCGGTCCGAAATGTAGCGCATCACCGAGAGATCATGGGCGATGAACAGGTAGGTGATACCACGCTCCTTCTGCAGGCGGCGCAGCAGGTTGAGCACCTGGGCGCGGATGGACATATCCAGTGCGCTGATGGGCTCATCGGCCACGATGAATTCCGGTTCCACGATCAGGGCACGAGCAATGCCGATGCGCTGCCGCTGGCCGCCGGAAAATTCGTGGGGAAAGCGGGAAGCAAATTCCGGCAGCAGGCCCACGTCCAGCAGAGCCTGCCGCACTTTTTCTTCCCGCTGGGCGGCGGAGAGGTCGGGCCGCACGTTCTGCAGGCCCTCGCCCACGATGTAGCTCACCTTGGCGCGCTCGTTCAGCGAGGACTGCGGGTCCTGAAAGATCATCTGGATCTCACGGGTGATCTGCTTGTCCAGCGCACGTGGGATTTTGCCGTTGATCTTCTGGCCCTTGTACAGGATCTCACCGCCAGAGGTGGGCAGAATGCGCAGGATGGCCCGGCCGATGGTGGTCTTGCCGGAGCCGGACTCGCCCACCAGACCAAAGGTCTCGCCCTTGTAGATCTGGAAATTGACGTTCTGTACGGCGGCAAAGGCCTTGCGGCCGGAGCCGTAGGCCACATTCAGGCCCTTCACTTCCAGAAGGACTTCTTTTTCCTCGGCCATCTTACAAGCCCTCCTTTTGCAGTTTTTTCACCGCAGCAGGCGGCTCGATGTGGGGTGCCCGGGGGTCCAGCAGCCAGGTCTTGGCCTTGTGGGTGGGCGAAACTTCAAAGTACGGCGGGCACTTGACATAGTCGATCTTCAGTGCCTGCGGGTTGCGGGGCGCAAAGGCGTCCCCGCGGATCTCGGCAAAGAGGTTGGGCGGGGTGCCCACGATGTTGAACAGGTCCTCGCCTTTTATGCCCATCTGGGGCATGCTGGACAGCAGTGCCCAGGTGTAGGGGTGGCGGGGGTCATAGTAGATCTCGTCGGCGGTGCCGATCTCTACGATGTCGCCGGCGTACATCACGGCCACCCGGTCGGCAATGTTGGCCACGACGCCCAGGTCGTGGGTGATCATGACGATGGTCAGGTGGTATTTGGCCCGCAGCTCCTTGAGCAGCTGCAAAATCTGAGCCTGAATGGTCACATCCAGGGCGGTGGTGGGCTCGTCACAGATCAGGATCTTCGGGCTGCAGGCCACCGCAATGGCGATCACCACGCGCTGACGCATGCCGCCGGAGAACTCGTGGGGGTACTGCTTAAAGCGCACTTCCGGGTCAGAGATGCCCACGTCCCGCAGGTATTCCAGTGTTCTGGCCCTGGCCTCGGTGCCCTTCAGGCCCTGATGCAGGGTCACGGCCTCCAAAATCTGGTCGCCGATGGTTTTCAGCGGGTTCAGGCTGGTCATGGGGTCCTGCATGATCATGGCAATTTCGCGGCCCCGGATGCGCAGCCAGTCCTTCTCGGTTTTCAGGCCGGACAGGCGCACCGGCTCTGCGCCGGGGGTAGGGTAGTAGTCGATGGTGCCGCCGGTGATGGAGCCATTGGTGTCCAACAGGCCCATGAAACTCTTGGTGAACACGCTCTTGCCGGAGCCGGACTCGCCCACGACGGCCAGCACTTCACCCCGGTACAGGTCCAGGTCGATGCCGCGGATGGCGTGCAGCACCCGGCCGCGCAGGTTGAACCGGATATCCAGCCCCTGCACCGAGAGGATGCAGTCATTTTCGTTCATCATGCATTCCTCCTTACTGCAGGTGGTTCTTCGGGTCGGCGGCGTCCGAGAACGCGTTGCCGATCAGATAGAACGCAATGGTGACAAAGCTCAAAATCAGGGTGGGGTAGAGCAGCTGGTAGCGCAGACCGGCCTGCATCATCACCTTGCGGCCGTCGTTGACCAGATTGCCCAGCGAGGGCGTCTCCACCGAGAGGCCCAGGCCGATGTAGGTGATGAACACCTCGTTGCCGATGGCTTCCGGAATGGTGAGGGCCATGCGCAGCATGATCACCGACACCAGATACGGCAGCAGGTTGCGCAGCACGATGCGCACCGTGGGGGTGCCGATGCAGCGGGAGGCAACGTTGTAGTCACGGTCACGGATGATGAGAATCTGGTTGCGGATGAACCGCGCCATCTCGATCCAGCCCTTGATGGACATGCCCAGGATCATGGTCCAGATGCTGGGGGAGGCCACATAGGAGATGAGAATCAGCACAATGGCGGTGGGAATGTTGTCAAAGATGTTGTACAGCTCCGTGAACAGAAAATCCAGCCCGCGCACATAGCCCCACAGCACACCGGCAGTGATGCCCACCATGGCTTCGATGAGAGCCACGAAAAAGGCAATGGTCAGGCTGGTGCGGGCACCGGCCCAGATGCGGGCCCACAGGTCCTGCCCGATGGAGTTGGAACCCCAGATAAAGCCGTCCTGCCCGGGAGCGATGTTGCGGTACTGGATGCCGGTGACGGGGTCCACGGCGCAGAGGTTGGGGTCCGCCTGCCCCGGCAGATAAGGCTGGAGAAAGGCAAAGGCCACCACGGCCACCAGCGCGATGAGCAGGGCTACGGCTGCCTTGTTCTTGAAGAAAGCACGGAAGGTGCTGCCCCAGTAGCTGTAGTTGGAGCAGGCCGTGGCCTCGGCCTGCTCGGCGTGGAACCCGGCGGGGGTGAACAGTTCGTCCTCCGGCAGGTCTGCCCAGGCAGCAGGGCCTTCCTTCTGCAGGGTGTTGAGCTGGTTTTCCAGCTTTTTGGATCTTTCCCGTTTCAGGAACGAAAGCATCAGCGGCCACCTTCTTTCTTGCCAAAGTTGATGCGGGGATCAATGAGCACCATGAGCACATCGCCCAGGATCAGGCCCACGATGCCCACGCAGGCGTACAGCAGCACGATGCCCTGCACCATGGTGTTGTCGTGGCGCTGCACACAGGTGACCAGCAGTCCGCCCATACCGGGGATGCTGTACAGGCTCTCAATGTAAATGGAGCCCACCACCGTGTTGAGAAACGCCGAGGGAATGTACTGCACCAGCGGCACCATGGCGTTGCGGAACACATGATGCAGCGCGATATTGCTTTCGCTCACACCCTTGGCACGGGCCAGCTTGACGTAGTCCTTGTTGCTCTCGTCCACCATATAGCGGCGCAGCCACATGGCGTAGAAGGCCAGGTTTGCCAGGCTCATGCTGCACACCGGCAGCACCCAGTAGCGCCAGTTGGCGGCGTCGAACAGCAGGCCCACCCCCAGAACGGAGGTGCCGTACATCTGGATGTACAAAAAGTACACGGCAGCCGGCACGGCCTGGATGAGCACGATGAGGGCTGTGCCCAGTTTGTCGGGCCAGCGGTTCTTGCACCGGCCCATGACAAGCCCCAGCGGGATGCCCAGCACAAGGCTCAGCAGCATAGCCAGCACGCCCATCTGGATGGAGATGGGCAGCTTTTGGGCCAGGATCTCGGTCACCGGCACGTTGACCTTGTAGATGTGGCTCACGCCCAGGTCACCGTGCAGGGCGTCTTTCCAGAACCGGCCGATCTGCACCGGCAGCGGGTCCAGCAGGCCCATGGACTGCAGACCCGCCTGGATCTGGGCCGCGGTCATTTTTTCGTAGTTTGCAAAATAGCCTTCCACCGGCATGAGCCGCAGCAGGCAGAACACCAGCGTCACAATGATGAACAGCGTCAGCAGAGAACGCCCGATGCGCTTTGCGAGATATTGCACCATAGTGTGCACCTCTCTTTTTCTTTTGAAATACAGATAAGAATAGAATACCGCAATTTCTTGATTTTGAAAAGTGATTTGAAGATTTTTTGAGCAAAAGCTGTTGAAAAGGCGGTAGGAACTCCCGTGAAAAAGCAACTCGGAAAAATCCGCAGATTTTTCCGAGTTGCAAAGAAAAACATATTTCCGCTGAAAATATCCAGAGCGAAGCGGAGGATATTCAGAATGATTTACCGGGCGTCCCGGTTCTGGTCGTACTCGTCCATGGAGACGTAGTGGTCCAGGATGTGCACGCCCTTCAGGCGGTTGGACGAAAGGCCGGTGGGGGCGTACTGACCCTCCCACAGGTTCAGGCGGGTGGCAATGTACGGCGGCACGGGCAGGCCCAGCGGCACCACCAGGGCATTCTGGATCAGATAGGCCTCGGCATTGGCAAAGGCTTCATACCGGGCATCCAGATCCTCGGTGATGGCCTTGGCCTTTTCCACCATGTCCATGTAGGTCATGACGTACTCGGCCGTCTCACCGGTGATGATGCCGTCCTCCACGCCGGTGCGCAGGAACGCATAGCAGGTGCCGCGGTCGCCGGCTTCCTGATAGAAGGGGTACACCTCGGTCTCGGGGTCGGAGTAGTCGGCACCCCAGTAGTAGGACATGAGCTCATAGGCACCCACACGGCGCACGGCGTTCAGGAAGTTGTCGGAGGGGCCCTGGGTAATGATGATGTTGATAAAGTCGAAGCCGTCGTTCAGAACGCCCTCCACCTGCTGCTTGAACACCTGACACTGCTTGTCCCAGTCCACCACGGCGGGGTTGTAGGGGTACTGCACCTTGATGGGGAAGGTGGCTCCAGCGGCAGTCAGCTCTTCCACAGCGGCATCGCGGTATTCCTTTGCCTTTGCCTCGTCAAAGAAGTCGGACAGGTTGGCCAGATCGCCGCATTCGGTGTAGTCCACGCCCTGGCTGTTGGCGCAGAAGGACGGCGGGGTGATGGTGTGCAGCTTGTAGTTGTCGTAGCCTTCCGGGGCAGTGACGGCCAGCGTGACCGACGGATTGATGGCGTACAGGAATGCCTTGCGGAAGTTGGTGCTGTTGACGGCCTTGGCCCAGTTGTCCGGCTCATACTGGGCGTCCACGCCGGTGACGTTCCAGTTGGAGAACTCGTGGGCGTAGGGCAGGAAGTTGAAGATGTAGAAGTAGCTCTTGCCGGTCTCCGGGCGCTCCATGGACACCATATCCTTGGTGGTGTCGTCGGACAGCCAGCTGTCGAGGATGTCGGAGCTGATGGTGGCCTGGTCGATCTCGCCGCGCCGGACCATTTCCGGGCCGCTGATGAGCTCTTCCTGGTTGTAGATGTAGCGGATGGTGTCGATGTAGACGTTGTCCTTGTCGTAGTTTTCGGGGTTTTTCTTCATCACCCAGCTTTCCAGCGGCACATACTCCGCCAGATAGAACGCGCCGCAGCTGCAGGCGGTCTCGGCGCTGGTGCAGAACTGGTCGCCCAGCTCTTCCAGCAGGGGGCCGTAGGCCGGCTCGTAGGGAGCGTAGCTCAGCAGGCTGACAAAACCGGGAAAGTCGAAGCACAGCGTATAGGTCAGGGTGTGCTCGTCCACGGCCTTGACGCCCACGGTATCAAAATCCACGGGAGCATAGGTCGTGGTGGTGCCATCGGCGGCTGCGGCGGTCACCGAGCCGTCGGCTTCCAGCGTGTAGGTGGTGCCGTCCTCGGCCACGGTGCCGTTCTCAGCGCTGGCTTTGTAGAACAGATAGTTGTAGTAATCCTCGGCACCGGCCACATAGGGGGTGACCAGGCTGGCCGTGGAGGATGCATAGGCCGGGGTGAGCACATACTGCAGCGCATCCACGAAGTCCTGTGCGGTGACCGGGCCCAGTACCTCACCGTTGCAGTCCACCCAGTTCTCGTCCCGCAGGTGGAAGGTCCAGGTCAGGGTATCCGCATCCCACTCCCAGGTGGTGGCCAGACCCTCGCGGATCTTGCCGCGGTTGTCGTACTCCACCAGCGTGTCCACGCACTGGGTGCCGTGGTACAGGTCCGGGTCTGCGGAGCAGATCAGATAGTTCAGGGTGGCGGGCTGACGGGAGTACAGCAGGGTGTAGGTGCTGCTGCCGGAGCCGCCGGTGGA
>ERZ791909.2121-NODE-2121-length-12630-cov-6.443897_pt1 | contig 12630 bp, 11 predicted proteins | sample MGYA00510143_ERZ791909 | MGnify/ENA primary metagenome ERZ791909 (study PRJEB30046, sample SAMN00792093) | human gut metagenome | study: EMG produced TPA metagenomics assembly of the A metagenome-wide association study of gut microbiota in type 2... | reverse complement strand
ACGCCGTCGTCGAGCGGATGGCCGCCGACGCGGGCGTGACGGTCGAACGCCTGCTGGCCGACAAACAGCTGCGCAGCGGTCTCAAGGCCGAACGATACGTGAGCGGAGAAACGGGGCTGCCGACCGTGACGGACATACTCGAGGCGCTCGACAAACGGGGGCTTGACCCGCGCGAGCAGTTGCAGGTCTTCGCATTCGACCCCAACGTGCACACGATCGGCGACCTGCGCGAGGGAATGCTTCTGCCGGGCATCGTCACCAACATCACGGCCTTCGGGGCCTTCGTCGACATCGGCGTCAAACAGGACGGGCTGGTGCACATCTCGCAGCTGGCCGACCGCTACGTGGCTTCGCCGGCCGACGTGGTGCATCTGGGACAGCACGTCGAAGTGCGGGTGACGGGCGTGGATGCCGTTCGCGGACGCATTGCGCTCTCGATGCGCCGCGAAGCATAAAAGACCGGATCAAGCGAGGCCCTGCAACGGCCATCCTGGTCGAAAAATGGCCTTTTAAGGTCGAATATTGTCCGCCCGGTCCGTAAAACATCGCTACCTTTGGGTATTCAAACCATTAACCCATTTGTCCGATGAGAAAAAACAACCTGTTCATTACCTCGTCGTGCCTGCTGGGGGCACTGGCCTCGTGCTACGGGGCCTTCGGAAAGAACCCGCGGCCCAATGTCATCCTGATCCTCGCCGACGACATGGGAATCGGGGACGTGAGAGGGCTTAACCCCGATTCACAGATCGACACCCCCTGGCTCGACGAAATGTGCAACCGCGGCATCGCGTTCACCGATGCGCACGCCTCGTCCGCACTCTCCACTCCCTCGCGCTACTCGATCCTCACCGGCCGCTACAACTGGCGTTCGACGAAAAAAGGCGGCGTGCTCGGCGTCATGTCGCCCCCGATGATCGCAACGGGCCGCAACACCATCGCCGACATGTTCCGAGCCTGCAACTACACGACGGCGGCCATCGGCAAATGGCATCTGGGGTGGGATTGGACATACAAGGAAGGCAAGGCGAAAACCGTCGACAACATCGACTTCACGAAGCGCGTGGCCAACGGTCCCACCGATCGGGGATTCGACTATTTCTACGGGCTGACCTCGCCGTCCGGACCTCCGCACCTCTACATGGTCAACGACATGGCGGAGAAACAGCCGAACACGAGATTCGAAGAATCAGGCGGCGGACTGTATAAAATCAAGGGCGGCATCGGCCACAGCGACTGGAGCGCCGACGGCATGCAGCCCCACCTGGCGGACAAGATGCTCGAATACCTCGACGAAAACAAGGATTCCGACAAGCCGTTCTTCCTCTACATGGCGCTGACGGCTCCCCACATCCCGCTTTTCCCGAGCAAGGAGTTCAAGGGCAAATCCAAGATCGGCGACTACGGCGACCTGGTGATGATGATAGACGACATCGTCGGCAGGGTCAATCGAAAGCTGAAGGAGATCGGCAAATACGACAACACGATCGTCATGTTCGCCGCCGACAACGGCTGCGCCGGTTACATCAACATGGACAGGATAAACCGGAAAGGGCACTATCCGTCCTATATTTACCGGGGCTACAAGTCGCACGGCTGGGAAGGCGGCCACCGCATTCCCTTCATCCTGTCGTGGGGCGACCGGTACGGACACGTGACCGATAATTCGCTCGTCTCGCTGACCGATCTGTACGCCACGTTCGCCGACATGCTCGGCTACCGGATGGCCGACGACGAGGCCGAAGACAGTTTCAGCTTCTGGCCGATACTCGACGGCTCGGGCAACTCCGCCCGGACCGACCTGATCGCCACGTCGGGAGCCGGCTATTTCACCTACCGGACGCCGCAGTACAAGCTGATATTCAACGCAGGAAACGGTTCCGGCGAAGAGTACAGGATCGACGGACAGCCCCCGCTGCAATTCTACGACATGGTCAACGATCCCGAAGAGAAGGTCAACCAGATAAACAATCCGGAATACGCGGGCCGGATCAGGGAGATGGCCGCCCGGGTGAAGAAGTACATCGAGGACGGCCGATCGACGCCCGGAGCCAAAGCGGCCAACGACGGCGGCAATTCCTGGAAACAGATCACCGACATAATGAGCGGCCTGTACGCCGGGAACAGGTAAGGGCGAAACTGCGTCGAAGGATGCCGGAACCGCCGTCCGGCTCCGATCAAAAAACCTCCGCATTCCGGAATCGGAATACGGAGGTTTTCAATTGGCGGCAACGGGCTGGCGTGGGACATGATCGAAGATACCGACGAGCAGGCCGACGCCTTGTTATTGCTGAATTACAAGCGATAACGAAACAACAGAGGTCGACAAGAGCCCTGACAAAGAAAAAGCCCTCGGAAGTTATTAGCTTCCAAGGACTTTCTTGGTGGAAAATTGTCGTCCGGCATTGCTCTCGCGCCATTTCCGCGCACGCCGTCCGGCGACTTTCCGGCAGCATTCGCTGCTTCAATTGAGGTCTGAAGCGAAACCCTATACTGATTGATTATCTGATAGTTATCGTTTATAATACTATTGTTTAGCGACCTATTTTTACGCGTGTAATATTAAGATTATTTTGAATTTATGTCGTTTTGATGATCTGCGCCCCTATAAGCGCCCCCACTCTGCTCTATTATTATAAAAATGAACCCTCTTTAATTCCCTTAAAATAACGCCCGTATTATTGTTAACGAAATCTATCTGAGACTCGGTTAGTTCTGCTCCGTGTATTGCTTGGTTTGTAATGAGTATGATTTCTCTTATTATAGGTATAATATTTTTACTGAGGACATCAGCATCTGCTATAAGGTTTAACATCTGAGTTGCGGGAGTATTATTGTCTTTAATTGAAATAGACGAATTTAATTGCATTAATAATTCTGTATGTATTCGCTTTAATTCTTGTTCTATTGAATATCTCGCTTTAAAAAGCTCTATATTTTCTTCTGGAATATTAATTTCATCAAGATTAAGACTCTGATATTCTTCCTTTGGTGTTTCGTTCTTAATTTGTTTGTCTAATTCCTGTAATACTTCGTCATTTGCGGGACGATCTAAGTGAATTTGATTCGTAAATGTTGGAGAAATTGTACTCTTAATTTCGTTTCTTATCTCTCCAAAATTTATATGGATTTCATTTTTAAGATCTTCGACCTCTTTTTTGAGTTTAACGACTCCGAAAAAATCTATTTCTGTAAAAATAGGAACTAATAATAAAGCGATAAATAATAATAGAAGAAATACATCTCCCGGAATATAATTTCCACTAAATATGGCCTCAATCCTATTGTAAAGGATAATTCCGACGAGTATTAAAATGGCTATCCACCAGATGATTTTGAATTTATTAGAGAATTGCATTTCCTTCTTGCATTAGAATTTCGGATTCGATGCTATAAAGATAAAATTAATTTGGAGTATAAAGAAATTTCGTGAAATATTTTGCCCACTACCAACTTGTAACTAACTTAGTCCCTGCAAGTTAAATTGTATTGTAAAAAAATAGAATGGCGGATTACTCGATCTGTAAATGTATCCGAAATGATAAGCCTTTGAAGCGAAACGGGAAATATCCCGTATACCTTCGGGTGCGGGTCGGCTCCCGGAATACGAAGATACCGACGGGGCTGGAGGTTTGGGACGGACGCTGGAACGCGAAACGGATGGAACCGAAGGATAAACCCCTTGCCATCCAGCTAAACCGGAAAATAATGGAGCTTGACCTCTATATTAACCGACTGTTGGCCGACGGAACGGAGTTGACGATGGACCTTGTAAAGGGGTTTTATGCCGGGAAGCGGAGGCTGAAACCCGAAAACGGCTCCTTCTATGATTATTACCTCGACTTTGTTGAACGGAAGCGGAAAGAGGGTCTGAATCCCGAAACGATACGGGTCTATATGACGACCTTTCACGTCTTGAAGGAGTTTAAGCCTGAGTTCCGAATCTCGGATATTTCGCTGACCTTGATTGAAGACTTCGATAACTATATGCACGAAGTGAACGGGAACTCTCCCGGAGGCCGGAACCCGAAGCATAAGAACCTGCGAACCGTGATCTTGGATATAATAAAGCGGAATATCCCCGTGGAGAACCCCTATAAATGGTTTAAGATGCCGAACTCCCCGGTTAAGGAGGTCTATTTGGAAAAAGAGGAACTATTGCGTCTTATCGACTATACCGAACGCTTTGCGAAAAACTCGAAAGAGTACCTGATCTTGAAGATGTACCAGTTCTCGTGTTTTTGCGGTCTGCGGTTTTCCGACGCGATGGACCTGCGTTGGCGGGATGTAGACTTCGAGAACGAGTTGATCCGGAAGAAAATGATTAAGACTAAATCCGAAGTGATAACGCCGCTGTTTCCGATGGCGCGGGATATTTTGATGGAAAAATCCGACGGCGGGCGGCTGTTGGGCAGTGATGAAAAAATCTTTTATAACTATGCCGAGCCGACGGTAAATAAGACACTGCGGGAACACACGAAGAAGGCCGGAATAGATAAGCACCTGACCTATCACTCCTCGCGCCATACCTTTGCGACGCTCTTGGTGATTGATAAAGTCGATATTTATACGATCTCGAAGTACTTGGGCCATAAGTCGGTGAATATGACCCAGCGCTATCTGAAATACGACCTCTCGATAGCCAAGGAATCGGCGAAGAATATCAGCACGTTCTCTGGTAAAAATGAATAAAATAAGCTATATTCGTGAAAAATTCCGGGGATGATTAAATTACCTAAACCGACTTTATACCTGCGTATTGATAAACGGAAGAAAGACGGGCGAATGCCTCTGTATATCCGGTTTCCGCGGATTGACGGTGAAGAACCGAAATTTCCGACGGGGATCGATCTTCTGCCCGAAGAGTGGGACGATACGGCGAAGTGCCCGTATGACGAAGCGTTGAAACTGATTGTCGAAAAAGAGCTCTCCCGAATTAGGACCCGGATATATAATGCGTTGGTAAACGGTGAAGAATTGACGAAATCGCTCCTGCGGGAAATCGTAGTGAATAAAAAATCCGAGAATCCGGGAAACGCTTCGTTTTACGGCTATTTCGATAAATATGTCTTGGAACGAATGCAGGCCGGACGAATAAGCCGCGCGACGGAGAAAGGATATGATACGACCCGCCGGGCGTTGAAAGAATTTCGGAAGGAGATACGGATAAAAGATATTGACGCGAAACTGATAAATGGCTTTGAGCGATTTTTGATAAAACGAGGTCGGGAAAACGGTCGCGGGGATGTCTTGGGATCGCGGGCGAACCGATTGAAGCACGTCCGGACGGTGGTCTTCGATATTGAACGTCGCGGCGTCCCGATAAAGAACCCTTACCGGACGCGTGAATGCGTTGTACCCGAAGCCGCTGTAAACGATACGTTTCTCGAATACGACGAATTGAGCCGGATGTTCCAGCTGATGAAAAGTGAAACTGAAATCGGCTCGACCGAATTTCGGGTATTGGTAATGTATCTTTTCTCGTGTGCGACCGGGATTCGCTTGAGTGACGCCCTCCGGATAAAATGGGGAAACCTCGATGTGTCTGAAGAAACGATTATCGTAGACCTGATCCCGAAAAAAGGAGATAGGCCGGAAAAGAGAAACCGAGAAATCCATGTGCCATTGTCGTCCTTCGGAGAGACGATTATAGAGTGGGCCGCCCTTGATGATGACGATAGAATCCCTTATAATCGGGTTGAACGCGAAAATCTGATGTTCCGCGTATCCTCGGAAGCGACGATAAACCCTACGTTGAAGAAATTAGCGAAGATGGCCGGAGTGGAAAAGAATATTACCTACCACTCCGCCCGGAGGACCTTTGCGACGCTGACAGCAACGGAAGGCGCGGACGCCTACACGATTAAGAATTACTTAGGCCATAAGAGCGTGGCGATGGCCGAACGCTATATGAAATGGAGTAAGCAGCTCGCGCTCGAATCCGCTAAAACCGGGAGGGAGATCGATATAACGAAAATCTTAGGAAAAAACTCGAAGAAGTAGCATAGGTCCCTGATTATTAAAAAATAGGAGCTTTCGCCGAGTTTTGGCGAAAGCTATTTTTATCTTTGTGAAAAACCTTTGAACGATGAATGCCTTGACGAATAACACCGCGACCTTGTTTCGCCGTTATCTGTGGCTCTTGGACGTGATCTACTCCGCGGGCCGTATCACCCTGGATGAAATCCGCGTCCGTTGGCAGCGAAACGAGATGTCGGGCGGCGAGGAACTGCCCCGAAAGACCTTTGAGAACCACCGGAAAGCCGTTGAAGAGTTGTTCGACGTGAATATCGCCTGCGACCGCCGGACGAACGAATACTACGTCGAATGCGGCGACGACTTGGTGCGCGACGATCTGCGCCGCTGGCTGTTGGAAACCTTCGCCGTGAACGATCTCTTGGTAAATAGTAAACGCCTGCGCCGACGGATCGCGTTGGAGCCGATCCCTTCGGGCTACGCCTATCTGACTACCGTCCTCCGGGCGATGGAAGAGAACCGATGCTTGGAGATCGTCTACCGCCATACCTACGATGAAAAACGCGAGAAGCGTTACGAAGTCGAGCCTTACGGATTGAAGGCGTTCCGGAGGCGCTGGTACCTGATCGCCAATAGCGTGGAAATGGGTGGAATTTACGCGTTCGCCCTCGACCGGGTACGAAGTATGGCCCCGACGACGAAAGCGGCTGAAATCCCCTCGGATTTCGATTGTGCCGAATTCTATGCCGACGCCTTCGGAATTATCCGCGAGCGGGACCGGAAGGCTGAACGGGTCGAAATCCGCGTCTTGGGGAAGCAGGCAAACTACGTTCGGGCCCTGCCCCTGCACCCTACCCAGCGTGAAACCGAGCGGACCGCGGAATATTCGGTGTTCGAATACCGGTTGGCTCCGACCTACGATTTCCGGATGGAACTGCTCTCGAACGGCGCGGACGTGGAGGTGTTGCGCCCCGCATGGTTTCGGGAAGAGGTGAAAAATGTGGTTACTAAAATGATGGATAGATATAAAAAGAGTGATGTAGTCAATTATAGATAATCGTAACCCGATTAAATTTAATTGATTATGGAAGAAACCCCGATTGAAGTCATTGAAATTCCCGATCCGTTGTTCTTGGCCTATTTGGTCGAGAATTTCGATTTGGACGGAGACGGTGAAATATCCGTCGAAGAAGCGAAAAACGTCTTGGAAATAATCTGTCCTGCGGCTGGCATTCAGTCCCTCGAAGGAATTGAATATTTCGAAAACCTAACCCGCTTGGATTGCCCTCTTAATCGGCTTATAAATTTAGATATAAGCCGGAATACGAAGTTGGAAGAATTGGATTGCCGTTTTAACTCTATCGGTGAACTCGATTTGTCGAATAACCTGGAGTTGAAAATTGTCCTTACGAAAGGGAACCGACTGAAAACACTCGATCTGTCGCCTATCGAAGAGCGTATAAAAATGGTTGATGCCGATAAAGAGACGAAGGTTCTGGTTTCTTTGGCGCTCCCCTTGGAACTGCAACGATGATATAAAGGGATTAGTGAAAAGCTAATCCCTTTATTTTTTTGGTGTTTTGAAACTCTTTACTACCTTTGTACTACATACGAATTGACGCGAAAGCGTAAGTTTATTCTCTACGGCGAATCTGGAAAATTCTAATGAATACGAGAATAAGCGACTTTATTCCTATGTCCTTAAAAAGGGCGTGGGCTGTTGCTTATTTAGTATTCGGGTATTCCAGAACCTGCCGTATAAAATAAGCCTTCAGCGCCACGCTTTCTTTGTTTAACCCTACTACGTTTGGCGTTGAGTAGTAAATTATTCGACTGCGAAAATAACCGAATCTTGCGCCGTGAGTTGGCGGAAGCGGCGGATATTTTTGTGGAATTAGGAAGTTACTAACTCTAAAACTTGTACTATGAAAAAATTGGCTCTATTTCTTATCACCGTGCTTAACTCGATTGCGGGCTTTACGCAAAGTGCGTATTTTAATTCCGCTTTAAATTATGGAGAAAGTAATACTGATCTTATTATTAGTAAACTTAAATCGGATGGGTATCGTATAATATCTGATTTTAAAGCTGATACTGATAAAAATTGTTGTTGGTTAGTGAAAGAAAGTAAAAATGGGTTGCCTGAAACGATGTGTATGATCTTCTATAAAGGATATGATACTAAAAAAGAAAAGCCTACTTATGTAGAATTTATCTTTGGGTACCCGAAATATAATTGGGATGATGAATTGAGAATCCGGGCTCGTTTCTCTGATTATAGAAATGACGACTGTACTGAAGTAAGTGTCTGGGCTTATGGCCAACAAACGTGGAATGCTAACGGACTTAAATTTTTATATGATTTTGCTATAAATACGGAAAGTATTGGTATAATGCGATATGAAGTATCCGTAGATAAAGATAAAATCATTCGACGAGAACGCTATTTTTATAAATCCGTAGATTTCCCGTCGGAGGAAGGATATGGTCGTCCTGCACCTTCTGCACCGCCTATAGACCTTTGGTCTTCAAAGAGAAGTGATTCTATAAATAACGTAAATCCGAGTTCTGATGCACAGAGCTACTTTTCTGATAATCTAGAAAATAGAGGTTTTGTTAGCGATTCTCCGAAACCATCTTATACGGGAAAAAGTCAGGGTAAGGTTGTTATTCGTGTTACTGTTGATTCTTCCGGTACTGTTACAAGCGCTGTGTATAAACCTATGAGTTCTACAACCTCTGCCGTCGAATTAATTGAAGCCGCCCGTAATGCTGCTCTAAGAACTCGATTTGCTCCGAGTAATATTAGCGGAGAGGAAGGGACGATTGTTTATACATTCAGACTTACGGATTAAATTTAAATGCTATGAAAAAAGTCTTATTCACTATTTCGTTAACGCTAAATTTGCTTTGCTTAATTGGTGTTATATTGTTTGCTACTAAGAGGCAGAATCTATCTGATGAAATAAATCTACCGGACGACGTAATTTGGGAAGAATCCATTACCCTAACCGAAGGGAATCTGGACCAAACCTATATCCAGTTAGCTGATAATTTATTAATGTTAAAAGAATGTTCTAAAACTGAACTGAGATCGAAAATTGAAACTCGGTGTAATGCAAAAGGATTTACTTTAAAGGATATAGATTTTTCGTATGATAGATATCCTTCTAAAACCTACGAAGAAGAAATATTAAAAAATCCGCCTGCGAACCTAACCTCGAATGAATATAAAAATTATTTGGAAACTGTTATTCATCGTTATGGACTTCGATATATGAACGGAAATATTGAATTAAATATAGAAGTATATGATGGATGGGAAAATAAAGGTAAAGAACGTGTTTCGAAAATATCCTTAAGGAATATTAAAATTTCGTCATTTGATGAACTAAGAAAAGAGATAAAAACTGCAAAATATAGGATAGAAGATGCTAATGAAGACTTTAAAACGGGATGTCCTATTGCTAAGGCTCGTAAAGAAAGACCTATGATATTATGGGGAATCGAAGATGTATTAACGCATAATCTTGATATGTACTATTTTTATGAAAAAGATGGAAATATCCATTTAAATTACGACTTAGATATTGTTGGACGCGGTTGGGGCGGTATGTAAAAAAGATTAGCTATGAAAAATTTACTCTATATAATTCCGCTACTATTTTTTGTTGAATGTACGCTTGTTGATACTAATAGTAGTAATATTACGAACCAAACCGTAAGGGATACTGTATACAGGAACGTCTTAGAAAAATGTCATATTACCGAAATCCTCCAGTCTGAAAATGACGTAATAGATAAAACCGATATATCGGCGATAGTTAGCCGAGAATTAGATTTACGTTTGGAGTTCCTTGAAAAAACGTTTGCGGAACTTATAATAATTACTAAAAACGGAACCGAAGCCCCTGATGATAAAAAAGATGAGTTAAAAGAGACTCGGATAAAAATAGATAAATATATGTTTGAAATAGCTCAAATATATCTAAGTAACCTACTTCCTGCTAATATAAACGGCGAATATATTAGCACCCGAATTAATAAAATAATCGATGCTAAGGCGGATGCGGTCCATAAACTATTAGGGTCTTTATTTGTATAAAAGATGTTAAAATTAGATTTAAAATGGAAAATTATTATTCGCTTATTAAGTTTCTGGGAACTGGCTTTATTCTTTGGTTTGTCGCCGGAATTATTATTTGTTTAGGAATTGTTTTTATAATGGCCGAGAACTATGGTCGATCTACTGCGAGTTGGCTTATTATAGCCATTTTATACTCCCCTGTAATCGCGATTATTGGATTGGCCGCTTTGGGGAAGACCCCCGAAAAGAAATTTGAGGATTGGAAAGTATTCGAACGCCGAAAAAAATGGTTTCTAAAAGAATTAGAAGAAGAGGATGCATAAAATCTGTTCTTTCTCCCGCTAAGACCGCCCCCGACCGGGGCGGTTTTTGTGTTTAGTTAAGTATTAAAAAAATAATTATAAAAAAATATTATAAAAAAATTTAAGCCTCGTTATGGCCCCAGAATTTATTGGGATTTCGCGGGATTCGGAGCGTCGTTTTTTGGCCGTTTTAAGGGTTGTAGCGGCGTGAGGGTGAATATTGGGGATGTTATTTGCGTATCTTTGTAAAAATGAAAAACATCCGCTTATGATAGATAACTTGACTATAATGTTGGAGAATTTTTCGGGGACCTTCGAGAACTGCGAGATCGTGAAGGTACTCGACAGCGTCGATATTTACCGATTGAAAGGACCCTCGTGCGTTGCTCCGCATTCGCTCGGACTGGTCTACGTAAGGAGAACCGGAAGGCTCTTTATTATGAATAGCCTCCGTAAATGGTACTACGGAAGAATCTCGTTGCTCGATCTGACCTCCGAAGCCCTTGTCCGTGCCTTGAAGCGGTTGGCGGCCGATCTGAATATCTCCTACGAGGAGTTGGGCCGGGGCCGTGTTACCCAGGTAGAGGTCGGGCTGAACCTGCGGACGCGAATCCCGTGCCGTCGGCTGATCCGCCTGCTATCCGGCTATAAGACTCGACCGAGAAACGCCTTTAACGACGAAACCGTCTATTTCGGCGACCGGAGCTATAAGAAAGTTATGATCTATGATAAAACGGCCGAGATCGTCGCTAAAACACCGTTGCGGAACCGAACCCGGCAGGACGACGCCTTCGATATTCTCGCCCGTCATGGTTACTATTTCCCGCGTTACGAATTTAAGCTGGCCGACCGGCAGGCCCTCGCGCTGAATAGGCTCGATATTCACTCCGTGGCCGACCTTGTAGCCAGCTACGGCGATCTCTATCTGCTCCTCGCCCGGGAAGCCCGGAATTTCGTGCTGTTCGAACGGATCGAAATAACGGATGAAATGACCCCGAAAGAGCGCGAGATCGCCGAAGGGCTGAACGAATACGGGTATGCCGAATATCTTGCGAAGCGGCGGGCGGCTTGTAGCTCCGCCACGAGTAAAGGTTTGAAGTCGGCCCGCTGTAAAGTACGGAGGGAATTAGTAAGCGTTATCGACCGATACGATGCCGGGAACTACGGAAGCCATCAGTTTCGGGCAGACCTCGTACGGAACCTCCTAAGAATAAGTAAGCGTGACCCGGCGCTGAACCTCCCCCCAAACCCTTCGGGAACTGTTCACAGGGCGGTCGCGGCGACCTCTCCGAAATAATAATAAGGGGAATAAGTAATCTATGTAATAGCTATAATGCTCTGAATAGGATAAAGGGGAATATAATAACGCGAAACTGCGTGAACGCTGTATCTACGCCTTTTGATAATCTCGCTCTCGCCTAATAGGGAAACCTTCGTATATTTCTTCGCGCCGCGCCCCGTCAGGCTCCTCGACGTTCTATAATACGCGCCCTCGGCCAGCGTTTCCGGCGTTCTCCGCCGTGCTGTTGTAGATGCCGATTTCTACGCTCCTGCCGTTTCGAAGGAGTATTTACCCGTCCGAAGGAAACGCCTCTTGAAAATCGCTGTTTTCGGTCTTGTAAGCGAAGCTCCTAATTATTGGCGCTCGGAGTACTTAGCCGGGATTTTGTATTGGAGAAATACCCTAATATTATTTCGAGCCGCGGCGCGGTGTGTTGTTGGAGATTGACCGTTATCTGCCAGCCTGCCTATGCCTACTTTTGGTGCGACGTCGCGGCGTGAAAACGGGAAACTCTTGGAGAGGTCGATTTTAGATCGTTGAAGCCTCCGGCGAACTACTTGCCCGGTAGGATATGGAAACGCTTGGAGATCGTCCCTTTTGTCGTTGTATGGGCGGGCTGTCGCTGGCGTGGAGGAACCGACGGTACTATTGGAGCCTACCCAGCGATCCGGTCGAATAGCGGGTATAATAGTGCGCTATTGAAAGCGTGATTTATTATTTACTTATTATAAAGGTGGTATTATTTTGTTGAAAAAACCGGAGAGAAATTTTATAAAGAATCTTGGCGGAATCTCTCTATTGGCGGTGAAATTTTAGTAGTATTTTGATTCTTTGGAAGTTAATCGTTTGGAGAAGCTGCGCCCCTATTTGCGCCCCTGTGAATGAAAAAGGGCTTCTTAATCGCTGTAAATTAGCTGATTAGAAGCCCTCTTTGAGGTCTGAAGCGGATTCGAACCGCTGTACAAGGTTTTGCAGACCTTTGCCTA
>ERZ791909.2111-NODE-2111-length-12672-cov-5.881826_pt1 | contig 12672 bp, 8 predicted proteins | sample MGYA00510143_ERZ791909 | MGnify/ENA primary metagenome ERZ791909 (study PRJEB30046, sample SAMN00792093) | human gut metagenome | study: EMG produced TPA metagenomics assembly of the A metagenome-wide association study of gut microbiota in type 2... | reverse complement strand
GTGCGCCTGCTCGTCGGACGACGACGCGGCGGAGACCGGCTCCGGCCTGCAGCCCGTCGCACAGCCGCAGATCATCGTCAGCGACCTGACGACCACCGGATTCACCCTCCGCTGGGAAGCCGTCGACGACGCAGGGTCCTACGTCTACACGTTCGACGGCGGGAGCGAGACCTCGACGACCGGCTGCCGGCTGGAATTCAACAGTCTGGAACGGCAGAAAGAGTATGTCGTGGCGGTCAAGGCCTGCCCCCGGGACCCGGCCGAATACACCGAATCCCCCTTCACCTACATCCACGTGCTGACCGACGATCTGGAGCAGCTTCCCCAGCCGAAGATCACGCTCGGCAGCGCCTATGCGTCGAAAACCGTCATCTCCTGGACCGAAGTGCCCGAAGCGGAACTCTACGAGTTCTCGGTCGACGGCGGGGAGGTGTCGACCACCCGAAACCGTACGGTCATCCTGTCGAAACTCGACAAGGGCCGCACCTACTCCTTCTCGGTGCGCGCCATGACGTCCGACGCCACGCGCTTCACCAACTCGGAAGCCGCACAGCTCTCGTTCGTCACCTCGGACGCCGACGTTCCGCCGCTGGTCATCGCCCCGACGACGATCATCTCCGACGCCGTGGCGTTCGACATCTACGCCTCCAGCGACGAAACCTACTATTATGAAATTCTCCCGGCCACGACCTTCGCCAAGTATTCGCCCGAAGAGCTGATGACCGCCTTCCAGACCTATATCGTCGAATACGCCAAAAAGCAGGGCATCAGCCTCCAGCTGGCCATGGCCTCGATGCTCAAGTCGGGAACCCAGAGCCTCCAGATGACGGGACTCACCCCCGAGTTGAGCTACGTGATCTTCGCCTTCGGCATGGACCTGCGGGGCAACATCACCTCGAACCTCTCCTCCACGCAGTTCAAGACCACGGCCGACGGCTACTCCGCCGGTCCGAACTACGGCGGCAGCGACTGGTTCACGCAGCGGTTCTACATCACCAACGCCTACCTCGCCCTGACGGGTTACGGCTGGACCAACTCCGTGTGGACCCACTGGAAGGGAGACGACGTGACGGACGTCCGTTACCGTACGCTGACGACCAAGCTCTTCAATCAGGTCTTCTCCGATCCCTACGACCGACAGGCCATCGCCGCATTCCTGAAAGACCCCAATTACGGAGTCCAGTTCAACCCCGCGCTGCTCTCGGCAACGGTAAACAGCGCCGACGGTTACAACGGACTTACGGAAGGAGTCAGCGCCGGCACGTCCTACACGCTGCTCACGCTGGCCACCTCGTCGAGCGGCGCCGAAACGGTCTGCGTCAACTCCGTCACCACGAAGACCAGCACGGCCGCAGCCGCGTGGTTCGCAGCCGCAGCCTCGACCAACGCCAACTACGGCCCGACGCACAACACCGTGGCCGGCGTCATGAAGGGCATCGACATCGCAACGGTGCGTTACGCGATTTTCAAACAAAGCGCCCTGGCGAACGTCAGCACGGACAACTATCCGGCCGTGATCGAAGAGTTCGGACACGACCTCAAGGAGGAGTACCTACCCTACATCAACGGAAACGGCTTTGCCATCCTCTTCACCGGGGAGAGCGGCGTAACGCCCGAAACCACGTACGTCTTCATGGCGACGGCGACCAACACGGTCGGCGACAAAGTCACCAAATGGGGTTCGGCGACCACCAGCGCGGCTCCGGACGCCGCCCGGGCGAAGGCACAGGCCGCAACCCGAACGGACGAACCGCTCCGGTCGCCCGCCGGGAAACCCATCGCCAACCCCGAGAAGTTCATCTACCCGATGGAGAGCGTCCAGCTGCCCGCCGGAGCGAAACCCGAAGGCGACCTCTGGACCATCATTCACAACACGCACAACATCAAATAAGAGTACATCTATGAACAAGATAGCAGCAATTCTCTGGTGCATCCTGTCGCTGGCATGGACGACGGCCTCCTGGGCGCAGAACGTCGCCGTCAGCGGCAAAGTCACCGGAGCCAACGGCGAAGCCATCATCGGCGCGAACGTTCTCGTGGAGGGCACTACGCAGGGCATCACGACGAACGTCGACGGAGACTACACCCTGACGAACGTCCCGGCCAACGCCACGCTCGTCGTCTCCTACCTGGGCTACAAGACCGAGAAAATCCCTGTCGGCAACAAGACCCGCATCGACGTCACGCTCCGGGAGGACACCGCCGAGATCGAAGGCGTGATGGTCGTGGCCTACGGTACGGCCAAGAAGGAGTCGTTCACCGGTTCGGCCGCCGTCGTCAAGGGCGGCGAACTCCAGAAGCGCGTCGTGGGCAACGTCACCAAATCGTTCGAAGGAACCGTAGCCGGCGTGCAGGTCGCCTCCGGCGGCGGCCAGCCGGGCGAGGCGGCATCGGTCATCATCCGCGGCATCGGGTCGGTGAACGCCTCGGCGACACCGCTATACGTGGTCGACGGCATCCCCTTCGACGGGTCGCTCAGCGCGATCAACCCCGCGGACATCGAGACGATGACCGTGCTCAAGGACGCATCGGCAGGGGCGCCCGCGGAGCCAACGGCGTCATCGTCATCACGACCAAGAAGGGCAAGAAGGACAAAATCCGCATTTCGTACAAGGGCAACGTCGGAATCGCCTCGCGCGCCATCCCCCGCTACGACCTGGTCGACATGAAAGATTACGTCGAAATGAGCTACGAAGCGCTGCGCAACAGCGCCCAATACGGCACGGGCATGGATTTCGAGGGCGCGAGCCGCTACGCCGCCGCCAACCTCGGCCAGCAGATCGGCGGACTGAAAAATCCCGAATACTACAACCCGTACAAGAACTACACGTGGGAGACGCTGATCGACCAGTCGACGGGCAAGATCCGTTCGGATGCCAAAGCTGCATGGAACGAGAACTGGCTGGACGAAATCAGCGACAATTCGGCCATACGCACCGAACACATCGTCTCGGTGAACGGCGGTTCAGAACGCGCCAACTACGTCGCATCGCTGGGATACTACATGGAAGACGGCATTCTCCAGAACACCGACTTCTCCCGCTACACGGGCCGCGTAGGCGCCGATTCGCAGGCCAAGAGCTGGCTCAAGATCGGCATGAACGCCAACTTCGCCCACAGCGAATCGAGCTACCAGAGTTTCGAGGACGCAAGCACGTCGAACGTCTGGTACACGGCGCAGTTCATGGCCCCGGTCTATCCCGTCTACCTGAAGGACATGGCCGGCAACAACGTGCGCGACGCCGACGGGCGGCTGCAATACGAATACGGATCGGAGGATGACAACGGCTACGCCAACCGCCCCTCGGCCCAGGGCTTCAACTCGAAGGCCGAACTTTACAACAACAAGGCCTACTACACCCGCAACTCGCTTTCGGCGCGCAGCTACATCACCTTCGGGACGGTCAGGGAGGAGGCCCGGCTCTACGGACTGAAACTCACGATGAACTTCGGTACGGACTACACCGACTACCAGCGCACGCTGGTCTACGACAAGGAGCACGGCAACGCGGCCCAGCAGGGCGGACGCCTCAGCAAGACCAACACCCGCACGCTGAGCTACACGTTCAACCAGCTGCTGACCTACGACCGCACGTTCGGCGACCACTCCCTCAACCTGCTGGCCGGCCATGAGTACTACCGCTACAAGTACAACTACGCCCTCGGCGAAAAAACCGGCATCGTCGGCGGGATCGACGAGTTGGGACCCGCCGTGACGACCACCGACAACAACAGCTATTCGCACAACTACGGCGTGGAGTCCTACCTCGCGCGCATCAACTACGGCTTCAAGAGCCGTTACTACATCGACGCCAGCTGGCGAACGGACGGTTCGTCGCGCTTCCATCCCAGCGACCGCTGGGGCCATTTCTGGTCGGTGGGCGCCTCGTGGCGCATCTCCGAAGAGCAGTTCATGGAGAACACCCGCCAGTGGCTTGACAACCTCACGCTGAAGGTTTCATACGGCGTACAGGGCAACGACAACCTGGGAACCTATTACGCATGGCAGGGTCTCTACGACTACACGTGGCCCAACGCCACCGATGCGGGCGCCTTCGTCGACAAGCTCGAAAACAGGAAGGTGACCTGGGAGAAGAACGGCAACCTCAACGCCGGCATCGAAGCCACGATGTTCGGCGGCCGACTGGGCGTTTCGGTCGAGTACTACAACCGCAAAACGCGCGACATGCTGCTCAACAGTCCGCTGCCGATCTCGACCGGATTCACGGGCTTCAACGACAACGTCGGCTCGCTGCGCAACCAGGGGCTCGAGGTCTCGCTGCGCGGAACGATCCTCGACAAGCGCGACTTCCGCTGGGACGCGACGCTGATGGGTTCGTTCAACCGCAACAAGGTGCTCTCGCTCACGGGCGGCCAGGATGTCATCACGTCGGGCATCCGCGTCATCGAGGTGGGGCGGCCGATCTACACCTTCTACCTGCCGAAAACGGCCGGCGTGGACCCCGCCACGGGCAAGCAGCTCTACTACGCCTACTGGACCCAGACGGTCAACGACGAGGGGGCGCTGGTGAACACGCGCTGCGACGAGTACATCACCGACAACGTGGCGATGGCCACCTTGAGCAAATACTACCACGAAAGCCGCGAGCCGAAACTCTTCGGCAGCATCGGTTCGACGTTCACGATCCTGAAGAACATCGACGTCTCGTTCCTGACGACCTATTCGATCGGCGGATGGGTTTACGACGGACTCTACAACGGCTCGATGTACGTGCAGTACGCCGGCAACAACTGGCACAAAAACGCCAAACGCCGCTGGCAGAAGCCGGGCGACAAGACCGACGTGCCGATGCTCGAAGTGGGCGGCTCGTACGCCACGGCCAGCAACTCGCTGATCGACGCTTCGTACTTCGCCATCAAGAACATCACCGTCGGCTACACGCTTCCCAAGCGCTGGCTCAAGAAGATCGACATCGAGTCGCTGCGCATCTACGCCACGCTGGACAACATCGCCATGTTCAACCACATGGACGGCATGGACCCGCAGTATAACTTCACGGGATCGGTGGCTTACAGCTACACCCCGTCGCGCGTGATCGCATTCGGTATCGACCTGAACTTTTAACCACGGGAGAAAACAACTATGAAAAAAGCAATATATCTTATCATCGCACTGATCGGCTTATCAGCCCCCTCGTGCAGCGACTCGATGCTCGATTTCTCCCCGACCGACTCGGGTTCGGGCAAGGAACTGCTCAAATCGGCATCCACGGCCATCACTTCGGTCAACGGCGTCTACCGCTCGATGTGGACGGCCGGATGGTCCACGACCGCAAACACCCACCAGTGCTTCGGCATCGCGGCCTACAACCTGGCGCTCGACTGCATGGCCGACGACCTGATCATGCAGTCGCAGGGCAACGGCTGGTTCTGGGGCGACCACTGCTACAACGTCAAGAGCAACTACACTTCGTCGGCCTTCCGGTCGTACGACGTCTGGTACGCCAACTACAAATGGATCGCCAATGTAAACTACATCATCGACGCCGAGCCGGAAATGGCCGGAACGGAGGCCGACGTGGCCTACGTCGCAGGACAGGCCTACGCCATCCGGGCGCTCTGCTACCTGAACCTGGCGACGTGGTTCTCCCGCGCCCCCTACAACTCCCTGACGGGCGCTTCGCGCTGGAACGAGCCCTGCGTACCGGTTTACACCACCGGCACGTCGATCGACACGGGCGGACAGCCCCGCGAATCGCTGCGCACGGTCTACGGCCGTATCGACCAGGACATCGACCGTGCCATCGAACTGCTCGAAAAGGCCAGGGAAACCACGCTGGCCGAGAATAACAAATCGCACATCAACCTCTACGTGGCCCTGGGCATCAAGTCGCGCGCCTGTCTGGCGGAAGGCGACTGGGACGGGGCATTCAAGGCGGCCAAGCGCGTGATCGACGAAGGCGGCTACGCCGTCGGCACGAAGAGCGACCTGACGGGCGGCATGAACTCGCTCGACAAGCAGAACGTCATGTGGGGCGCAGGCATTCAGGTGGCCGACCAGGCGGGCGGCTACGCCGGGTTCTTCACCCACATGGACAACAAGGAGGGCGCCTATGCCAAATCGGCGCCGAAGCTGATCAGCAAGCAGCTCTACAACCGCATCAGCGCGACAGACATCCGCCGCGACTGGTGGGACCCCTCGGACAAGGAGTCGCCCTACGTCAGCAAAAAATTCTCGTTCGCCAACGTGGCCTCCTTCCTGGGCGACTACATCTACATGCGCGTCGAGGAGATGTACTTCACGGCCGCCGAAGCGGCCCTGCGGCTGGACGACCTCAAGAGCGCACGCGAACTGATGAACACCGTCATGGCCGAACGCGACCCGGGTTACAGCGCCAACAACCGCAGCGGCACGCTGCTCGGCGCGACGACCACGACCTGGACCGGATCGTTCCTCGAAAACATCCTCACCCACCGCCGCATCGAACTGTGGGGTGAGTACGGCCGGCTGTTCGACGTCCGCCGCCTGGGCCAGGGCATCGACCGCCGGACCGACGACGGCTTCTCCGAGGAGTGCATTTCGATGATGAACCGCCGGAACGTCAACATCACCAAAGCCGACACTTACGACTGGGTGCTGACCATTCCCAAAGCCGAACTGGATGCCAATCCGAACATCAACGAGGAGGACCAGAATCCCTAACGAGCCTTTGAACCGTTGAAAATCAAGTACACTATGAAAAACATATCGAAATATCTGGGTGCGGGACTGCTGCTCTTCACCGCGGCCTGCAGCCAGACGCAGGAGGGCGACCAATACACCCCCAACAAGGACGATGCGAAGGCCATCCACTTCATCCAGTCGTCCATCCAGAAGGAGTTTCCGCAGGACGCCGTGCAGGGCGTGATCAACGTCGAAATCGCGCGTCCGGGCAACAAAGGCGCCTACAAGGTCTATCTGGCGACCAAGGACGACGACTACGAGCTGTTCTCGGTTCCGGCCGAGGCGACCATTCCCGACGGCAGCCACTCCGTGACGGTTCCCGTCGAGGTCGACCTTTCGAACTTCGTCATGGGTTCGAACTACAAGACCACGCTCTACATCAGCAGCCGGGAGGCGCGTCCGGGCGACAACGCCGCGCAGGTGGCGCAGTACTCCGACAAGGTAACCCTTTCGGCCACCTACGAACTGGAGTGGGAGACGCTCTACCGCACCACCGGAGAGGGCGAAGAGATCCCCCAGCTGGCAACCTACCACTACAACGGGTACTATTCGGGCCGCGATTCGGGCCTGGAGGTCGAAAAAGCCGTGGGAGCCAATATCTTCCGGCTGAAGGACTGGGCCAGCGGCGTGACGTTCAAGTTCGTCCTCCACGACGACAACACCTGCACCGTGCCGGCGCAGTCGATCGGCTACTACAACTCGAACTACAACGAGTACGTCTACGTCGCCGACATGGCCGTTTACACCGGCAACGACTCGGCGTACGCCAGCTATCCCTGCACGTTCGACGGCGAGAGCACCTTCTCGTTCTACCTGATCTACTACGTGTCGTCGGGCTATTTCGCCCAGGGGACCGAGAAACTGGTCTTCGACACCGACATCGACACCACGCCCGTCGTGGAGATCGCCTTCGAGGGCATCGAGACCACGAGCACCGGATTCAAGGCTCCGAAACTCCACTTCTCGCCCAACGAATACACGAAGTACTACAAGGCCGCGGTCGTCGCCGGAGACATCACCGCCGACGCCGAACGGCAGCAGGAGGTGCGCCGGCAGCTGATCGACGACAAACTGGAGGCCGTGACCCCCGTGGTGACGCTCCTCGCGGACGACGCCTCGGTCTGGAACGTTCCCTCGGGCAACTACACCGCCGTGGCGCTGGCCTACGACTCGATCGAGAACCCCTGCAAGCTCTACACGCAGCGGTTCACGAACGACCCGAACGACGAATATGCTCCCCGATCGCTCGAATTCGAGTTCTACGCTCCGGAGAACAACCTCAACTACTCGCCCTACAACACGCTCATCTGGCAGATGCAGACCGCGAATGTGGCGGCGATGAAATATCTCTGCGTCAAAACCGCCGTCGCCGACTACCTGTGCGAAGCGCTCGACATGACACTGGAGGAGGTGACCGCATCCCGGGGCTACGACGTTCCCGAGGAGATGATCGCGCAGCTCAACTCCCCCGAAGGCCGCGGCACGTCGTTCAGCCCGCTCGACGAAGGCAGCACGTACACACTCGCCCTGCTGATGTACAACTCGTTCGGCGACACGGCTTTCGTTTCGAAGAGCGCGTCGACGTTCGGTTACTTCGCCAAGGATTTCGACCGGACGAAGACCCTGGAGGACTTCATCGGCGCATTCGGCGTCACGGCGACCGTCGACGTCGATTCGCAGTCGTCCGAAAAGACCTTCCGCATGGACATCGCGCGCATCAACGACCGCGACGTGCTCATCAGCGGCATGACCGACATGCGCGACTTCGCACCCCAGCTGAAGGGCTACTACGACAAGGAGCTGCACATGCTGATCGTCGAACCCCAGTACGCGGGGATGTACAACGGCGCCTATGCGACGCTCGGCTTCTCGAACGGACTGTCGATCTTCTGGGGCGACGCCGGAATGGCCGTCGGCTACATCGGCGACACGCTCTACTGGGCTTCAAGCCCCTACTCGCCCGAAGAGGTCAACAGCTACATGTTCCTGCTCTTCAGCACGCCGCAGGCGTCGAGTTCGAGCTACCTGCGCCAGTACGCCGGTTCGAAAACCTACTCGTCCCTCAAGATGAAGCCCCTCCAGCAGGCGTCCGCACAGACCGCTGCCCGCGCCGCGGAATCGCGGACCGGAAGCATCGAGACCGACGGACAGCGTTTCACGACTTACCTGACGGGCGAACGCGTCGCCGTTCCGGCGAAAGCCTCCGGAAGCACGGCGGCGAAAGTCCCGGCCGAAGGCAAGCGTCTGCGCACGGACCTCGTGCTCCACACCCGCTGATCCGCAGCCCGCACAACCGAAAACCGGATTTCCGCTTTGAGCGGAAGTCCGGTTTTTTCATAAAATCGCAAAAAACGGCGTCTCGGCGTGACAGTTTGGCGTGAATTTACTAATTTTGCAGGTTGTAAGGCGAAAACACAAAAAAACTCACGATATTATGCTTACGATAAAGCAAATCCGCGATGACAAAGAGGCCGCCGCACGCAAGCTGGCCAAGAAGGGCGTGGACGCCGCGCCTGTCATCGAAAAGATCATCAGCTTCGACGACCGGCGCAAAGCCCTCCAGCTGGAACTCGACAACACGCTGGCCGCCCAGAACAAGGCCGCCAAGGAGATCGGCGCACTGATGGGCCAGGGCCGCCGCGAGGAGGCCGAGGAGCGCAAACGCTTCGTGGCGGACCTCAAGGAGAAGTCCTCGCGCCTCGAAGCCGAGCTGACCGACGCCCGGCAGGAGTTGCAGTCGGCCATCGTCTCGCTGCCGAACTTCCCCGCCGAGATCGTCCCCGAAGGCAAGACGGCCGAGGACAACCTCGTCGTCAAGCTCGTGGAAAGCTACACCGCGCTTCCGGAAAACCCGCTGCCCCACTGGGAGCTGGCCCGCAAGTACGACATCATCGACTTCGACCTGGGCGTGAAGCTCACCGGCGCGGGATTCCCCGTCTACAAGGGCAAGGGCGCACGGTTGCAGCGCGCGCTGATCAACTATTTCCTCGACTGCAACACGGCGGCCGGCTACCTCGAAGTGGAGCCGCCCGTGATGGTCAACGAGGCTTCGGGCTTCGGCACGGGACAGCTCCCCGACAAGGAGGGGCAGATGTACCACGCCACGGTAGACAACTTCTACCTCGTTCCCACGGCCGAGGTTCCCGTGACGAACATCTACCGCGACGTGATCCTCGAAAAGGAGGATTTCCCGGTGAAGATGACCGCCTACACCCCGTGCTTCCGCCGCGAGGCCGGGTCGTACGGCAAGGACGTGCGCGGACTCAACCGCCTGCACCAGTTCGACAAGGTGGAGATCGTGCAGCTCTCGCTGCCCGAAAAGAGCTACGAAGCATTGGACGGCATGGTGGCCCACGTGGAGAGCATCGTCAAGGCCCTGGGCCTGCCCTACCGCATCCTGCGCCTGTGCGGCGGCGACATGTCGTTCACCTCGGCGCTGACCTACGATTTCGAAGTCTACTCCGAGGCCCAGAAACGCTGGCTCGAAGTGTCGTCGGTATCGAATTTCGAGTCGTTCCAGGCCAACCGCCTCAAACTCCGCTACCGCGACGAGGAGAAGAAAATCCAGCTGGCGCACACCCTCAACGGCTCGTCGCTGGCCCTGCCGCGCATCGTGGCCGCGCTGCTGGAGAACTATCAGACCCCCGAAGGCATCCGCATCCCCGAGGCGCTGATTCCCTACACGGGTTTTGATATTATCAAATAAGTTTTTATATTTGCACACACACATTTAACAATAAACACTCAACACAATGGCTTACAAAATTACCGACTCGTGCGTTGCATGCGGCAGCTGCATCGGCGAGTGCCCCGTAGAGGCTATTTCGGCCGGCGACATCTATGTGATCGACGCCGACAAATGTATCGACTGCGGCACCTGCGCAGGCGTATGCCCGAGCGAGGCGATCGTTTCGGAGTAACACGGAATATCCGAAAGAGAAGCACACCTCGGCAACGGGGTGTGCTTTTTGCGGTTTGAAAAGCCGCTTCCCCCACCCAACAACCAACGAATCATGGGCGATCTCGAAAAAATGAAAGCCGGGCTTTGGCTCCACGCCATCTGTCCTGAAATCGGCGGCGCGCTGCTGCGGACCGAGGAGCTGGTGTTCCGGCTCAACCAGCTGCCCCCGAGCCGCCGGGAGGAGCGGGAGGCGATCATCCGGCAGCTGTTCGGACACGTCGGCAAGTCGGTCTGCATCCACAGCCCGTTCCACTGCGATTTCGGAGCGCAGATTTCGGTCGGCGACCATTTCGTCGGCAATTTCAACCTGACGATCCTCGACGAAGCGCCCGTCACCATCGGCGACCACGTCTTCATCGGGCCGAACGTCGGCATCTACACCGTCAACCACGCCCTGCTGCCCGACCAGCGCAACGCGGGCATCATGCGTTCGCTGCCCATTGCCATCGGCAACAACGTCTGGATCGGAGGCCACACGGTCGTGATGCAGGGCGTGACGATCGGCGACAACACGGTGATCGGGGCCGGGAGCGTCGTCACGCACGACATCCCGGCGGGAGTCGTGGCCGTCGGCTCGCCCTGCCGCGTCCTGCGGGAGATCACCGAGGCGGATCGGGTAACGCCCGTATGAAAAAGAAAAAGCGCTCCGGATCGGAGTGCTTTTACGTCATTGCGAGGAGCCGCAGGCGACGCGGCAATCCGATTGCTGCGCTGTGGCATTACGGCCCAGATCAAGAATCAGACGAACCCGTCCGATAAGTCCTTCCACAATGAATTTTGAGAGTCTATTAACCCGATTTTCCGTTTCCGGCTCCAACTCTTGATTTGTTTCTCCCGGGCGATTGCATCCCGAACGTCCCGATACTCCTCGACGTAAATCAACTTATGGACGTTATAGCGGCGCGTAAATGCAGACTGACCGGCGGCATGTTCTTTCATACGCCGGGATAACGAGGTCGTAACGCCGACATACAGCACCGTATGCAGTTTATTGGTCAATATATATACATAGCTGCTCTCCATGGCCGACTCTGCGTTTTTTTCGGATTGCCACGTCGCCTGCGGCTCCTCGCAATGACCTAAAACCCCATCAGGCTATTCGTAAAGCAAGTACTGCACCCGCTTTTCGCGGTAGCGTTCCACATCGGGAACCCAGCGGGCGCGGATCGCCTCCTCCGAAGCCCCGGCCACGATCATCCCGCGCACCCATCCCGCGCCGACCAGCTTTTCGAACATCGGGGTGAAGAACCTGTCCCCCAGCCCCAGATCGCGGTAGGCGTCGATCACGTAGCGCAGCGAGAATCCCACTTCGCGGGCCTCGGAGAGCGGCATGCCGCGCAGGTCGACGCCGTGGCACAGCCGGCCTTCGAGCGGCGGATGTTTGGCCCCGGCCGTGGGGCGCGGCGTAAAGGAAAAGGCGCGTCCGGTCATATCGGGATGTCCGTAGATTTCGAACGGGCAGTCCGTTCCGCGTCCGAGGCTCACGACCGTGCCCTCGAAGGGGCACAGCGCGGCATAGAGATAGACGGCGCGCGCAGTTGGAAGGTTGGGCGACGGAGCGACGGGCAAGAGGTATTCGGTGGCATGGGTGTAGTTGCGGCACTTCACGACCGTCAGGTCGCACGGCTTCGCCCACCCTTCGCCGACGGCCATGCGGGCGATTTCGCCCATCGTCAGTCCGTGGAGCACGGGGACCGGAATCGCCCCGACGCCCGATTTGTACTTCATGTCGAGAACGGGACCGTCGACAAGATGCCCGTTGGGATTGGGGCGGTCGAGCACCACGACCCGGCGGCCGAAATCGGCGCAGGCGTCCATCATCCGCAGCATCGAGATATAATAGGTATAGAAGCGCAGACCCACGTCCTGCATGTCGACGACCAGCACGTCGAACGAGCGCATCGCCTCGTCCGAAGGCTGTTTCGCGTTGCCGTCGTAGAGCGAGCGGATGGGAATGCCCGTCCGGGCGTCGACCGAACTTGCGACCTGCTCCCCGGCATCGGCCGTGCCGCGGAATCCGTGCTCG
>ERZ791909.2104-NODE-2104-length-12694-cov-4.639766_pt1 | contig 12694 bp, 10 predicted proteins | sample MGYA00510143_ERZ791909 | MGnify/ENA primary metagenome ERZ791909 (study PRJEB30046, sample SAMN00792093) | human gut metagenome | study: EMG produced TPA metagenomics assembly of the A metagenome-wide association study of gut microbiota in type 2... | reverse complement strand
TAAGTATGAGCAGGCTCCAAAGTCTGTTCAGGATAAGGTTATTTCTGATAGAAATAAGTAATAACTATAAAAATATAGTTGAAATATTTCACTAAATGAAATATAATAAATATCAGCTATGACAAAGCCCGAGGGGGATACCCCTCAGGGCAATCTAAATATTTTTAGGAGGATTTTAAACAATGGCAAAGGCTAAATTTGAGAGAACAAAACCACATTGTAACATTGGTACAATCGGACACGTAGATCACGGTAAGACTACATTAACAGCTGCTATCACAAAGACTCTTCATGAGAGACTTGGTACAGGTGAGGCTGTTGCATTCGAGAATATTGATAAGGCACCAGAGGAAAGAGAAAGAGGTATCACTATCTCTACAGCTCACGTTGAGTATGAGACAGAGAAGAGACACTATGCACACGTTGACTGTCCAGGACATGCTGATTATGTAAAGAACATGATCACAGGTGCTGCTCAGATGGATGCAGGTATCCTTGTTGTTGCTGCTACTGATGGTGTTATGGCTCAGACAAGAGAGCATATCCTTCTTGCTCGTCAGGTTGGTGTTCCTTACATCGTTGTATTCATGAACAAGTGTGATATGGTTGATGATCCAGAACTTCTTGAATTAGTAGATATGGAAATCAGAGAACTTCTTAACGAGTACGGATTCCCAGGAGATGATACTCCAATCATCCAGGGTTCAGCTCTTAAGGCTCTTGAAGATCCTAACAGCGAATGGGGTGATAAGATCCTTGAGCTTATGCATACTATTGATGAGTATGTTCCAGATCCAGAAAGAGATACAGATAAGCCATTCCTTATGCCTGTAGAGGACGTATTCTCTATCACAGGACGTGGTACTGTTGCTACTGGTAGAGTAGAGAGAGGTGTTCTCCACGTTAATGAGGAAGTTGAAATCGTTGGTATCCACGAAGATATCCGTAAGGTAGTTGTAACTGGTATCGAGATGTTCAGAAAGCTTCTTGATGAGGCTCAGCCAGGTGATAACATTGGTGCACTTCTTAGAGGTGTTCAGAGAGACGAGATCCAGAGAGGACAGGTTCTCTGCAAGCCAGGTTCAATCACACCACACCACAAGTTTACAGCTCAGGTTTACGTATTAACAAAGGACGAAGGTGGACGTCATACTCCATTCTTCAACAACTACAGACCACAGTTCTACTTCAGAACAACTGATGTTACTGGTGTTTGCGAACTTCCAGCTGGTACAGAAATGTGCATGCCTGGTGATAACGTAGAAATGACAGTTGAACTTATCCATAACGTAGCTATGGAGCAGGGTCTTCGTTTCGCTATCCGTGAGGGTGGTAGAACAGTTGGTTCTGGTGCTGTTGCTACAATCATTGAGTAATTGTTATTAATACAGTTCTTTCAAGGGTTTCCGAGGTTATCGGAAACCCTTTTTTGCGCGAGCAGCTCCTTGAGAAGTCATGGGCAGTTCGCAGTCGTGCTCGCGAAGTAATGAGCTAGAATATGATAAAAAGAGGAGTACAACATGCTATACATAATGCGTCATGGCAGGACGGACTGGAATGTACGTCATAAATTGCAGGGCAGAACTGATATACCTCTTAATGATGAGGGAAGAATGATGGCGGCAGAGGCTGGGGAAAAGTATGCAGATATACATTTTGATGAGTGTTATTCATCACCTTTGGCAAGAGCAAAAGAGACAGCCGAGATTTTTCTCAAAGGAAGAGGAGTACCTGTATATACAGATGACAGACTTGTTGAGATGGGATTTGGAATATATGAGGGAATAGAGAATTCATTTGCAATAAAGGATTGCCCAATTAATTCTCTTTTTAAAAATCCAGAGGATTATGTGACGGTTGAAGGCGGGGAAAGTTTTGAACAGCTTTTTGCAAGAACAGGGGAGTTTATAGACAATGTAGTTATGCCACAGGTAAATTGTGGCAAAGATATACTGATTGTTGGTCATGGTGCCATGAACTGCAGTATTATAGCAAAATTCAGAGGAACACCACTGGATAAATTCTGGGATGGAATGACTGATAATTGTCAGGTGGTAAAGCTTATATAATATTATAAAGCACAATTTTTACGATTTATTCAGACCAAATCATGCTAGGTTTCGTATATAAGTATAGAAGTTAATAAATGAGACTTTGACTTACAACGGAAGGTTAGGATGGTGATTGGGATGAGTAGGAGAGATGGCAGGAGAAAAAACAAAAGAATAGGAAAAAGGAAGAATCAAATATTCCTTGTAATGATGACTATACTGGCATGTATGGTAGCAATTGTATTAATAGTCAAGATGAATAATCAGAATGTCAGCAAAGGTGTAGCAGTAGGTGCAGAATATACAGCAATTAAGAGCGATGGTAATGTGACGGAGGAACAGCTTTCTGTAAGTGAAGAGACTGTAAATGATTTACCAGATGTATACAGAATAGAATGCTATGAATCACTTAATCAGAATCCGGAGCTGCCAACAGGATGCGAGATTACATCATTAACCTCCGTACTGAATTATTATGGATGTAATGTTGATAAAACAACTATGGCAGATGAATATCTTAAGAAAGGCAATGGCAACTTCTACGAAATGTTTCTTGGTAATCCAAGGGATAACACAAGTTATGGATGCATGTCACAGCCAATTGTTAATGCAGCTAATAAATATTTCAAGGTTAATAATATGTCAGCAGTTGCAAAGAATATAAGCGGAACAGATTTTAAAGAGATTCTTGGTATGGTTGCTCAGGGTGACCCGATAGTAATATGGAATACAATAGATATGAGACAGCCATATGAATCTAAGACATTTGTATTTAATGGGAAAGAATACACATGGATGTCTCCAGAACATTGTGTTGTAATTACAGGATATGATCTTAATAAGAATATTGTTTATATAATGGATCCTATGGAAGGTAATGTAACAAGGAATCTTGAGACATTTCAATCAAGATATGAAGCGATGCACAGCCAGGCTGTCTATATTATAGAATGATTAAGGGAGGGCAATATTGTCCTCCCTTTAGTCATGTTATTAGTTTGATTTAATATTGTGCCTTGCATTAAGCTTTTTGGCACAATGTATGAATGCAGGGAACAAAAATGCGTCAGCAGCAATCCATGCGATTGGTGAGGCGAGGCATGCCCCCATGAATCCAATACTTGGAATGAGTATGATGGCTGCAAATGCACGGCCAATCATCTCTAAGATACCTGCTGATATTGCAAATACTGAGAAACCCATACCCTGTATGCAGAAGCGGACCACGTTAACACCTGTAAGCGGAATGTAGAAGCATGCAGATGCAAGGATGAACTGTCTTGTAAGAGCAATAATTGTTGTCTCAGATGCATTAACGAATAATAATGCAATATAATCTGTAGTGAAATACAGTGCAATAAGAGAAAGAACACTGTAAACTGAACCGATTATCATAGCGGAGCGTACACCCTGACCAAGTCTTTTAATCTTGGCAGCTCCAACATTCTGTCCGGCATAGGTTGCCATGGTTGAGCCGAGTGCATCAAATGGACAACAGGTAAAGTTGAACATCTTAGAACCGGCAGTCATTGCGGCTACATATGTTGAACCAAGTGTATTGACAGCAGCCTGAAGGATTGTACTTCCGATGGCTGTTATTGAATACTGGAGTCCCATAGGAACACCGTTCATACACAGGTTGGTGATGAATCTTCTATCAAGTACCCTTTCTGATTTGTCACCTTTTAAGATGTCATATTTCTTATACATATATATAAGGCAGGTAAGTCCCGAAATTAACTGTGATGTTACAGTTGCCCAGCCAGCTCCGGCAACACCCATCTTACATACAAGAATAAGAAAGAAATCAAGTACTACATTTATTATTGAAGAAAGCACAAGGAAAACTACAGGTGTCTTACTATCGCCAAGCGAACGGATAACACCGGACACCATGTTGTACAGGAATACAGTTGGGATTCCTATGAATATAACTACTATGTAATTGTAGGCATGGTCAATAATATCTGCCGGTGTATTCATGATAATAAGTATCCTGCGGCAGAATATTACGGATGCAAGCGTAAGCACTATGGCAAACACAATACTGCAGATATATCCGTTAAATACATATTTTCTAAGGTCAGCAGGCTTCTTTGCACCAAAGCATTGGGCAACCGGAATCACGAATCCGTTACAGACTCCCATACAGAAACCGATTATCATAAAGTTGATAGAACCTGTTGCTCCAACTCCGGCAAGAGCTTCAACACCGAGAGTTTTACCAACGATTATTGTGTCAACAAGGTTGTAGAACTGCTGAAACAGCATTCCGAACAGCATTGGAACTGCGAATCCAAGAATATGCTTGGAAGGCGAACCGTTTGTCATGTCTTTTACCATAGGATTTCCTCACTTTCGTATATTTATAAAGCCAAATGATTATACTATATTTTTACAAACTGTCAAACTGATTTTGCACGAATTTGAATTAATTTAACGAATTATTGTCTTAATATGAAATGTCTGTTAAAATGCATAGGTAATATTTATGCGGAGGCAGATATGAAGAAAACTTTTGATGTTAAGAGACTTACAACACTGGCATTGCTTACAACAATAGCGCTGACAATATTTGTTGTGGAATCAGCAATACCTACGCTTGTTCCAATACCGGGAGTTAAATTAGGACTTGCCAATATAGTCACACTTTTTGTGTTAAAAAGATATAAATTCAGTGATGCAGCGATTGTGTTAGCTATGAGAATTATACTTGCTACAATATTTACAGGGCAGGCAGTATCATTTATATATAGTGTAAGTGGTGGATTCTTATGTCTTATTGTGATGGCAGCTGTTAATAAATTGCTTAGGGGACAGTATATATTCCTTACAGGTATACTTGGCGCGGTGTCGCACAATGCAGGTCAGATTCTTGCTGCATTTTTCATACTCAGATTGTCAGGTATATTTGCGTACATGCCGTTCCTTGTGATAAGCGGTGTTATAACAGGTCTGTTTACGGGCCTTGTGTGCTTCTTTGCAGACAAATATATTCCTAAAAAATATACTATGTAGCAGATGGAGGAGATTGTGAAAAAAAGAGTTATTGCAGTGGTGGCTGTGATTGTCCTGCTTGTCGGGGCAAGTGTGGCTTCTATTATATATATGAAATCAGGAAAGAATGACGGTAGAAAGACTGCTTATATATACAGAGATAACGAATTGTTAAGAACTGTTTCGTTAGATGATGTTAAGAATCCGTACACGTTCAGGATTGAATACGGGGATGGAGAGTATAATGATATTCTTGTCGAGAATGGAAAGATTAGGATTGCTGATGCAAGCTGTCCGGATAAGCTGTGTGTGAACATGGGCTATATATCTGAGCCTTTAATGCCAATCACATGTCTGCCAAATCATCTTGTTATCAGAATTGTGAATGACGGCGAAGAATCGCCGTCACTCGATGGTGTTGTGTATTAATTATTTCATCCAGCGGCCAGAAGCACCACATGGAAGTACAAGTCCGTTACTTGAAACAGGAAGACCTACTTCCTGTGAATCACAGTGTCCGCCAAAGCTCTTAAGCTCTGTGCTTAACATATAAGTAAGAACGGCTGGCTGAAGACCTGTAGTGTATGAATTAATAAGGAAAAATAATGGTTCATCAGAAAGAAGCTGTGCACAAAGCTTAACAAGCGGGTGTATGGCTTCTTCTATTTTCCAGATTTCTCCTTTAGGACCACGTCCATATGAAGGTGGATCCATGATGATTGCGTCGTAATGGTTGCCTCTTCTTATCTCTCTTTCTACAAACTTTACACAGTCATCAACTATCCAGCGGATAGGCTTGTCAATAAGTCCTGAAGACTGTGCATTTTCTTTAGCCCATGCGACTATACCCTTAGAAGCATCTACATGCGTAACATTAGCACCTGCGGCTGCACATGCAAGTGTTGCTCCACCAGTATAAGCAAACAGGTTAAGAACCTTTACAGGTTCGCTGCCACGCTTTTTCCTGGCATCAGAGATTATCTTTCCAAACCAGTCCCAGTTAGCAGCCTGCTCAGGGAATATTCCTGTGTGCTTGAAGCTGAATGGCTTTAAGTTGAATGTCAGTTCCTGTTCAAATGAAGGACTGTTGTAGTGAATCTGCCACTGCTGTGGAAGGTCGAAGAACTCCCATTCCCCTCCACCCTTAGAGCTTCTGTGGTAATGACCGTTCATATTCTTCCAGCCACGCTCTTTCTTAGGAGTGTCCCATATTACCTGTGGATCCGGGCGTACAAGAATATACTTACCCCAGCGTTCAAGTTTTTCGCCCTTAGAGGTATCTATTACTTCATAATCTTTCCAGTTGTCAGCTATAAACATAATTAAGTATCCTTTTCTATATAAAAATGTGTTGCAGTTTGGTACCGCATTTGTTATTAAATAATTATATACGAAAATATTAATAACTGCAATCGTGCAAAAATGTTTTGAACAGGCATGTTTTATGTTAATATATTTCTATCGAAATCTAATTAAGGGGCGATGCATATTGAAAAATGTTAGTTTAAAGAATATACGGAAAGATATTGTATCAGGAATAATTGTTGCTCTTGTGTCAATTCCTATATCAATGGGATATGCACAGATTGCGGGACTGCCAGCGGTGTATGGTCTGTACTGCTCTATTCTGCCAGTGCTTATATATGGACTTGTGACATCTTCGCCACAGTTTGTGTTCGGAGTGGATGCAACTCCGGCGGCACTTGTCGGTGGAACACTTGCAACGCTTGGGATAGTGTCAGGCTCTGAGGAGGCAAAGGCAGTAGTTCCGGCGATAACTTTGGTTGCAGCATTGTGGCTGTTGCTCTTCTTCTTTATTAAAGCAGGGCGTATTGTCAATTATATATCTACACCTGTAATGGGTGGATTTATAAGCGGTATTGGCGTTACAATAATTCTTATGCAGGCAGCAAAGCTTTTTGGCGGTAATGCTGGGACTGGCGAAGCGATACAGCTTGTTATGCATATAGCTGGCGAGTTTGGTTCATTTAATCTGCTCTCGGCAGTGCTTGGAGTCGGAACAGTTGGGATTATTCTTATTGCGAAGAAGTTCATTCCAAAATTTCCAATGTCAGTGCTTCTTATGGTACTTGGTGCACTTGCAACTGCAATTTTTCATATTGACAGATTTGGTGTTAAGCTTCTTCCACATGTTGATAAGGGACTGCCGGGATTCTCGCTTCCTGATATGTCAGTTGTGCTTAAGAATCCGTCAGAGATAATACTTCTTGGACTTTCAGTGGCAGGTGTTGTCATGGCGCAGACATTGCTGGCAACTAATAATTATGCCAACAAATATGGCTATAAGGTAAGCAACAACAGAGAAATTCTGGCATATTCTGCTGCAAATGCGGCTTCTGCTGTAATTGGCGGATGCCCTTTGAATGGAAGCGTGTCAAGAACAGGAATTGCAGACCAGTTTGGCTGCAAATCACAGGTCATGTCAATAACAGCTTCTCTGACAATGCTTTTTATAGTGCTTTTTGGTACGCCGGTGCTTGAGTATCTTCCTGTACCAATACTTACAGGAATTGTTGTTGCGGCACTGATTGGAATTACTGAATTCGGGCTTGCAGTTAAATTATGGAAAACAGACCATACGGAGTTTGCAATATTTGTAGGTGCTTTCTTAGGTGTTCTGTTATTTGGAACGATATACGGAGTTGTAATCGGTGTAATACTTTCATTCATTGCAGTTATTGTAAAAGCTGTTGAACCGCCGAGAGCATTTCTCGGGGTGATACCGGGACAGGAGGGATTCTATAGTCTTAACAGATACAGCAATGTAAAGAAGATAAAAGGTGTGGTTATATACAGATTTAACGGAGCACTTTTCTTTGCAAATATTAATACATTTATAGATGATATAGAAAAGAATCTTGATGATAATACTAAATGGGTAATTGTAGATGCCGGAGGCGTTGGATCTATTGATGTGACGGCAGTTGACAGGCTTATGACTTTATATAAGGTGCTTGAAAAGAAAGGTATCAGATTCTATATTACAGAGCATGAACACACGCTTAATGACCAGTTAAGAGAGCTTGGTGCAGGCGAGTTTGTTGAAAAAGGTGTTGTAAGAAGAACTATTCCGCTTGCCCTAAGAGATGCAGGTCTTGACAGACCTTATCCTGTCGAGGAGGAAGAAGAGCAGGCTGTTTCTGGCGAGGTACATGAGGACAATGAAAGACTTGCTGAGATTGAGTGGGCTTTTGGCGAAGATGCAGATGAATGGCTTGAGAAGATGGCAGCAGAGATGGCTGATGAGATTGGCAGCGTCAAGAAAGATGAGAAGAATGTTATTGTTGATGCTGAAAAGCATGCTGCATGGGGAAGAATAGGACTCTTTGATGAGAATGAACTGCTTGAGCGACTTGAGATGCATTTGTTTGATGATAAGAAATATCCTAATCTTGATATTGATGATATTGAGAAAAGAATCGATGAGCGCCGCGTTGTTGTTGAGAAGAAGCTGGCACAGATTAATCCTGATGCAATCCAGATGCTTAAGGAACACAGAAAACAGATACTTGACAGAATGAAGCTTCACAATCCGTATGCATATGAGCATATGATGGAGCAGAAGAAGAAGCATTATGAACATCTGAAGAAGAAAGACCCGGAGCTTGCACAGAAGCTTAAGAATTTCTATAATCTTTCAGATGACGACAAATAATTTATATAACGGAGATAATTGTGAATATATTAAATGTTGAAAAGGTCAGCAAGACCTACGGAGAAAAGGAACTTTTTAATAATATAAGTCTGGGAATTAACAGTGGCGATAAGATTGGACTTATAGGTGTGAATGGAACTGGTAAGTCTACACTTTTAAAGATTATTGCAGGTGTTGAAGAACCGGATGAGGGACAGGTTGTCAAGGGCAAGGGGATTGAGCTTGCGTATCTTGCACAGACACCTCTGTATTATGAGAATGAAAATGTACTGGAATATGTTATGCGTGGAAAGCATGCGGACAGCCAGCCAAAAGCAAAAGAGATTCTTAACAAGCTTGGAATAACAAATCACGCTGCAATGATGAATATTTTATCAGGTGGTCAGAAAAAGAGAGCGGCACTTGCGAGAACTTTAGTTGAGCCGGCAAGACTTCTTATTCTTGATGAACCTACGAACCATCTTGATAATGACATGGTACTCTGGCTGGAACAGTTTATTAAGAATTTCAAGGGAGAACTTATCATGGTTACTCATGACAGGTATTTCCTTGATAATGTAACTAACAGGATTGTAGAGCTTGATAAAGCTTCCCTTTATAGCTACGATACGAATTATTCAGGCTTTCTTGAACTGAAGACCCAGCGTGAGGAGATGGAGAGGGCAACTGAGGCTAAGAGACAGAATATATTAAGGAAGGAACTCGCGTGGATAAGAAGAGGATGCCAGGCTCGATCTACCAAGCAGCAGGCACGAATTGACAGATTCGAGGATATGAAGGAGGCTTCAAAGCAGGCGAGAGCAAGATTTGACAAGCAGCTTATGGATATGAATTCAGTCAGCAGCAGGCTTGGAAGAAAGACTGTTGAACTCCACAACATTTGTAAAAGCTTTGGCGAGAGGACAATAATAGATGATTTTAGCTACATTTTTCTAAGAGATGACAGAATCGGTATTGTCGGTGATAACGGATGCGGCAAGTCTACGCTTATGAAGATTATAGCAGGACAGCTTGAACCGGACAGCGGTAGTGTTGAGGTTGGAGAGACTGTAAGAATTGGATATTTCATGCAGGAGAACGAACCACTTGATGACAGCCTTACTGTGCTAGAGTTCGTAAGGAGCATAGGTGAATATGTTACGACGGCAGATGGAAAGGCAACAGCGTCACAGATGTGTGAGAAGTTTTTATTTACACCGAAGCAGCAGTGGACACCGATAAGCAAGCTGTCAGGTGGTGAGAAAAGGAGACTTTATCTGTTAAGTGTTCTTATGAGTGCGCCAAATGTGCTTATTCTCGATGAGCCTACCAACGACCTTGATATTGAAACTCTTGAGATACTTGAGGAGTATCTTGATGGATTTGCAGGTATTGTAATCACAGTTTCACATGACAGATATTTCTTTGACAGAGTCGTTGACAGGATATTTGCATTTGAGGCAGGAGGCCACCTTACACAGTACGAAGGCGGTTATACGGACTACAGGGATAAATGTGTTTCTTCTATATATAATGTGGAATCAAATGGAACATCTGATGCGCCCAAATCAAAGGCAGCAGGTCAGGTGAAGAAAGCATATAACAGCCATGAGGATAAGATTAAGTTCACATATATGGAACAGAAGGAATATGAGACTATAGATGATGATATAGAGGAGCTTGAAAATAGGGTTTCAGAACTTGATGACGAGATTGCAAAGAATGCAACTTCTTATTCTAAGCTTGCAGAACTTACTAAGGAAAAGGAAGATGTGGAAAGGCAGCTTGAAGAAAAGATGGAGCGATGGGAATATCTTAATGATCTCGCAGAAAAAATAGAGAAACAGAAACAGTAGTAAATATTAACAAAACAAGTGACATCAGAACAGATTATTTGGTTGAGCAAATCATATATTCATGGTATGATGATATATGATTTACTATATTAATCATATGAGGGAGGAAAAATTATGTTTTGTCCAAATTGCGGAACAAAGAATGAGGATGATGTACTATTCTGTGGAAACTGTGGAACACGTCTAGTGATAGATGTGCCTCAGGAGACACCGGTGCAGGAAAGTGTGGAAGAAGAGCCAGAGGTAACACCGGTACAGGAGAATGTGCCAGCAGAGCCGGAGGAAACACCAGTACAGGAGAGTTTGACAGCAGAGCCGGAAGTAACACCAGTACAGCAAAGTGTTCCAGTTCAGCCACAGCAGGCTTTTGGTCAACAGCCTGTACAGCCTACACAGTTTACAGGTCAGAATTCCGGTCAGCAGCCTGCCAATAATAAGCCTGCCAGATTCCCTAAGGGTATAATTGCAATTGTAGCTGCGGGAGTTGCTGTGATAGCTGCCATAATTATATTTGTATGTGTGGGAAACAATGTGACAGATTATAAGAAAACTGCCAAGCAGTATGTTAAGGCGGTTGCAGAGTGCGAATGGAATGATGCGTATAGTCTTATTAATCTACCAGATGGGGAGTTCCTTACTAAGGAAGCATTTATTAATGTTCATGCAGATGCGACTGGTGAGAAAGTTGAAAAGATGGCAGCAGATGACATTGTCTCAACATATAGCAAGATGCCTGGTAACAAGGCTGTTAAGGTCGGATATATAACAGATTCGGGAATGCAGTATAATGATGTGTATCTAACAGTAGCCAATAAGCACTATATGCTTTTCTTTAAGAAGTATAAAGTCAGCGCTGAGAATCTTGTAGTAAAGGATGTTACAATAAAGGTTCCAAAGGGACTTACGTTATATATTAATGATGTTATTGTTGGCGATGGATATAAGTCGGATGCATCTAAGAATGGAAACGGCTCTTCTGATGAATATGTTATACCATATCTGTTCAATGGAAAGAATAATATTAAGGTAACTGGAGAATTTATAGAGGACTACACAACACAGCTTTATGCAGCACATGATGAAGATACATTTACTGTTGGAACATACAATGCAAAATATGTTAATTCGAAGCTTGAAGAACTTAAGACACAGGCAAGAACGGATGTGGATGCAATAATTAATGCTGTACAGGCAAAGAAAGATTATTCAGCTATAGCCGACAGGGTGTGTAAAGAAGAAAAGAAGAACATAGAGTCAGCTTATAAGAATATTTACGACAGCTACAATGACAAATACAAAACTGTATCCAATTTGAAGATTTCCAAATTCACAGCTTCTATCGCGGATACATCTTTCAGAGTGGATTCAGATGATGGATGCCCGGTGATTAAAGTTTCAATTAAATTAGGATATACATACAAGATACAGTACTCAGGAAGTGATAAAGCTAACGACAAGAATAATAACAATAATTCAGCTTACATATATTATAAATATGAAGATGGTAAGTGGAAGATTAATTCTATGTATCTTGGATTTGGATTTTATTAAAATACTGTTTTGACCGGGACTTATGTTCCGGTCAAATTTGTTCTGCATTGTACTGAAAAAAATACAATTTTTTCTGTTGATTTTATATAGAGAGTAGTGTATATTAATACTTGCTGTGACATTGATAGCTGTGAAGCGTGAGGTTGCTGCTTTAATAAAGCAGGTTTTCCGTGGAGCGAATGTCAATGCTGGAGAATATCTCCGGCGAAGAAACTGGCGACAAGTCACTGTACCAAAATCATCTGCAATCCGCAGAAATGACGCGCGTGGGTCGAATTATGAATGAGACTATATGATACGCGTGGGAGTGTGTACAGTCACCGCTTGTCGTACTTAAACAATAAAGTGCGAAGGAGGCGACTTTTTTTATGGCAAATCAGGTAATCAGAATTACTCTGAAGGCTTACGATCATCAGTTGATTGATCAGTCAGCTAAGAAAATCATCGAAACTGCTAAGAAGACAGGAGCACAGGTGAGTGGTCCGGTACCTCTTCCAACAAAGAAGGAAGTTGTTACTATTCTTAGAGCTGTTCACAAGTATAAGGATTCAAGAGAGCAGTTCGAGCAGAGAACTCATAATAGA
>ERZ791909.2099-NODE-2099-length-12728-cov-9.905311_pt1 | contig 12728 bp, 12 predicted proteins | sample MGYA00510143_ERZ791909 | MGnify/ENA primary metagenome ERZ791909 (study PRJEB30046, sample SAMN00792093) | human gut metagenome | study: EMG produced TPA metagenomics assembly of the A metagenome-wide association study of gut microbiota in type 2... | reverse complement strand
GTATGCGTATTATTTGATTTTTATTGAGTTTACATCAAGATTTGCGGGGAAAGTGTACCCTTACGCCCGGATAAAACAGAGATAATATATAAAGAGCTCGGAGGACCTTACCAAATCGGTAAGGTCCTCCGGGCTCTTTTTTCTCTCTGGAAAGTGTATTCAAATGGGGTACACAGAATGACGATATGACGCAGAAAAGAAGTGAACCTATGATTAGACCAATTCTGAGAGATTGTGCGAAATACGCACGCGGACCGCCAAAGTGAATCAGAACTGATTCACTATCTTGGATCAAAACCGAAAAAGTGAATCAAATCTGATTCACTCGCAGTAACCGCCCAAATCTGCCCCGTGTGGGGCAGATACTCCGCGTCGCACACGGACACGACATCACCCGCAAAACCGCCGTTTGGCGCGTTTGTGGGGCTGTGTGGCGGCATGAACCGTACAACTTAACACTAGAGAGTAAAACTTACTACACACAAAAAGACGATAGTATGAGATAATAGATGTATACCAAACAAGAAAGGATGATGTGAATGACTTCCACAAGATTACCGAAAACCATTACCGCCGGCGCACTGCTTGCAACGCCGATTCCGCCTGTAAAATGGATTATCCCCGGTCTGCTCCCGGCAGGGCTGGCAATTTTTGCCGGTCCCAGCAAGGCGGGCAAAAGCTGGCTGACACTTTGGCTCTGCTTGCAGATTTCGCAGGGGAAATCTGTGTGGGGGCGTGAAACAGAACCGAGAACCGTGCTTTATTTCTCGCTGGAAGATACACTGGGTCGTCTGCAAGAACGCCTTTACCAGCTTGTCGATGCAGAAGAAGACCCGGAACGGCTCATTTTGCAGACGGAAAGCCACGGAATTGGGCAGGGATTGGAAGAACAAATCGTCAGTTTCATCCATACTTACCCTGATATTAGCCTCATCGTCATCGACACCTTGCAAAAGGTGCGAAAAGGCGACCAGAATGGTAGTATGTATGCCAATGATTACAGGGATATTGGTGCGTTAAAGGAGCTTGCCGATAAGTACGGCATCTGCATTCTTTTGGTGCATCATCTGCGCAAACAATCATCGTCAGACCCCTACGACCAAATTTCCGGTTCAACGGGCATTATGGGCGTGGCGGATACGACATGGCTTATGCATCGTCAGCGCATGAGTAAACCTGCGACAATTCGTGTAATTGGACGCGATATGGACGAGAAAATGCTGCATATCCGCGAAGAAAACTGCGTCTGGACGTTGGATGAGGAAGAAACCGCAGAACAGCAGGCGTTGAAAGCTATTCCTGACTACCTTTGGAAAGTTGCAGACTACATTGACTCGGTTGGGAAATGGCAGGGTACAGCCACGGAATTGCTTGTTGCAGCGAATATTTCTGATGTGAAGCCTAACCAGTTCACCCGGAAGATGGCGCATTATGCCCGCGATGTGTTCGGCCCGCGTGGTATCGAATATAAGTATACCCGAACAGAGCAGAAACGTCTGTTTGAGTTCTTCCATGACGATGATGACGGTGATGACGATGATATTGATATATCGGAGTTGTTCCACTGGGGTATCCCACAAACATCGTCATCATCGTCAGCATCGTCATTAAGGTCGCTTGAGGGGAGCAAGCATGGGCGAAGTGTTGCCACAGGGCAACCCGCCGAAAAGCCTACGGGGACAGCCCCGAACCCCTGTGAGGCCGCAGGCGCATGAGAAAGCGCAGCGTTGGAATCAATGTCCGCGTAAGCACTGCGGAAAAGAAAAGGGTGACGATGTTGGCAAAGAAATGCGGGCTGTCGCTTTCGGAATATCTGCGCCAGCGGGCGCAGGACTATGAGCCGGGCGGGCAGCCACCCACGGAGGTATTTGATATGTTGGATAAACTTGACGAAGTTGCAGAGCGTTGCCCTGCGCAGGATGCGGCTGCTATTATCACCCAAACCGACCGTATAAGGGATTTGCTCATTGGCGGTCACTAAAATCTGGGCAATCAAGGACAGCCTGCAGCGTGTCCTTGACTATGCGGCCAACCCGGACAAGACCGAATTTGATGCGCTCGCCAAGACCCTGCACTATGCCGGAAATGACGCCAAAACCCAGTTGGACGAGCAGGCGAGGCTCGTCACCGGTATACACTGCCGCACCGACAACGCGTGGGAGGATATGCGGGCAGTGCAGGAGCGCTTCGGCAAGACGGATGGCGTGGTAGCGCTGCACGCCTACCAGAGCTTCCGCACCGGTGAGGTCACCCCGGAGCAGTGCCACGAAATCGGCGTGGCGCTGGCACGCAGGGTCTGGGGCAGACGATTTCAGGTGCTGGTTGCCACCCACATGAACACGGATAATTTGCACAATCATTTTGTGATAAATTCCGTGTCCTATGTGGACGGCAAAAAGTACGAACAGCGCCGCAGCCAGTATGCCGAGTTCCGGACAGCATCCGACAAGCTGTGCCGGGAGTACGGCTTGTCGGTGGTGGAGCAGCCCAAGACCAAGGAACCGGCACGGTACGCCCGGATGCGCGAAGCCATCGACCAAGCCTATGAGGATGCCAGTACCGCCGAGGATTTCCACAGGGCGCTGTATCGGCAAGGGTATATTTTCGGCAGTGACCCTAACCGAAAATATGCGACCATCCGGGCGCGGGATGGTGGACGATCCGTGCGGCTTTATAGGCTGGGAGAAGAATACGATTTACCTGCCATAGATGACAGACTGCGCGGAAATTACCTGCTGTATGGATCAAGGTTGTATGAGCTGAAACATCCGCCCCGGCAGTATACGCCGAAACGATATCGCCCCAAGAACCATTACACAGAAAAAGGCATCCTCCAAATTTCCTTCGAAGTATTCTTCGGGGAATCCCAGATGCACCGCTTATATCTGTACTACTGTTATCAGCTGGGTATCCTGCCCAAGAAACAGCAACCGCACATCAACCGCCCAGAACTGGAGCGCATCTGGAAAGACACCGAGAAAATCCTTGCAGAACACGCCTTTGTTCACGACCACAAGTTCCCGTCTTTACAGGCCATCGCGGACTATCGCAAGGGCTTGTCCCAGCAGATGGAAACCCTTGCCGCGCAGCGGGCGGAAATCGTCAAGCAGATGCGCCGAAAGGATGCTCCGCCGGAGTTGGCTGACCAACGCATGGCGCTGACTTGCAAGATTGCAGAACTCCGCAAAGAGGACAAGATTGCAGAGGGAGCAATCAAGCGTATTCAACGCACACGCGAATCCAACCGCATAGACCAAGAAAACCGAAGTCAACACACAAACAATAGAGATCGCCGCCGAAACCGTTCTCGGCAGCGCTGACAAGGAGGTACAATGGCTTACATCAAGAAAAAATCCGAACGAAAATTCAAAATCACTGTCTGCAACGGCTATAAGGTCAATGGGCAGAAGCGAATGAAAGCGCAAACCATCACTGTGCCATCATCCGTGCCAAAGCGCGGCATCCAGCAATATGTCATGGCGGAGGCCGAGCGCATCGAGAAGAAGTTCAAGTATGGTGTCGAGGAAAGCGACCAGCCCCACTTTGATCAGTACGCCGAAAATTGGCTCAAACGGCAGGAACCGTTTTTCAAAGCTACTACCTACGCAGGCTATAAGAGAAACCTTGATATTGTTTACCCGCTGATTGGCGGTATTCCGCTTGCAAAACTGTTGCCCATGACGCTTGAAGAAATGTGCGAGGAACTGCGCAAGCGACCCGGCAGGGGCGGAAACTGCATCAAGGAAACAACGGTGCAGAAATACCTCGAAACGGTTTCCTCGGTACTGGAGGATGCCAAGAAAAATGACATTATTCCGTTTAATCCGGCGCACCGTGTCCGCAAGAAGCATTTTGAGAATGAAGTGCAGCATATTCCGCAGAAATATGAAATGGGTAAACTGATGCGGGCAATTCAGAACGAACCGATTCTGTATCGGGCGTACTACACACTGGCAATCACGACCGGATTGCGGCGTGGGGAACTGTGTGCTCTGCAATGGAGGGACATAACCGGTGCTTGTGAACTGACCGTCCGCCGTTCCCGCAGCTGCGCATCCGGGCAGATTGTTGAGAGCGACACCAAGAGCCATCGGGAACGGATCGTAACGATTCCCATGGGAATATGGGAACTTCTGATGGCGCTGCGACAGCAGCAGATGCTGCATAGCGGTGTTCCGGATAGAGAACAGTCAATTTTTACTGACCCCGACGGTCATGTACCGCACCCGGATACTTTTACACGGCATCTGCGCAAGCTGTATAAAAAGTGCGGGTTGCCAGAGAAATACCATCTGCATACGCTACGGCATTTCTACGCAACCTATCTGCTGCAGGAAGGCACCAGCAAACAGGTGGCGGCATCCCTGCTGGGTCATGCGGATACGGCATTCTTGGAGCGCACCTACTGCCACCCACAGGACGTGGCGAAACAGCAGGCCGCAAACCTGATGCAAGATTTGCTGAACAACCAAAATCCGTGCTATGTTGCATTTATGAAAAATAAGAATAGAAAAGCCAAGAAAGCAGGCTAAATAACCAGCGGCACCGTCAGCAATGGCGGTGCCGTTTTTGTCAGTAATAGGTGAATTTTTAGCATAAAGATTGTTGGGTGTGGTGATAGCTTTCTGTCGCAGTTGTCGGTATGCTTTGTAGTACCGCAGGTCAATAAAACATACAAAGGAGCGTTGAAAACAATGGCATCTATCAGAAAACGCGGCAGTAACAGTTACTTGATTGTAGTCTCTCGTGGGTATGATTATGAGGGCAACCGACTGAAATCTGTACAGAAAACGGTCAAGCCACCCAAGGAGTATACACCCAAACAGGCAGAGAAATGGGTAAAGGAACAGGCAATTCTATTTGAACGCGAGGTTCAGCACACACCAGAGCCTATTAACCGAAGCATTACACTGGCAAAGTACATTGAGCATTGGGCGGCTGACATTGGACCGAAAAAGCTGGCGGACTCTACATACCAACGAGATTTGCAGGATGTTCGGCGCATACTGCCGGCGCTGGGCAACTATAAACTGACGGATTTGCGCAAGGAAGTCATCCGGGATTTTTACGAAGAAATGCGGCATAGCCCACGTTTGGACGGCAGAGGGAATCTATCCGAGAAGTCGGTCGAAGGCTTACACAACACGCTGTGCGCCATCCTGTCGGCGGCTGTGGACGAGGGATACCTTACTCACAATCCTGCATGGAGATGCTACAAGCCGAAAGGGCAGAAGAAAGAACGTCCCGTAGCAGATGAGGAAACGGTTAAAAAGTTGATTACAGCGTTTGAAGGTCAGAGTATGAAATACGAAACCTATTTCAAGCTGGTGCTGGCAACCGGGCTGCGGCGTGGAGAAGCCTGTGGATTAAAATGGAATGACATCAACTGGCGCAAACGGACGATTCATGTACAACGCGGAGTCGTGAAGTTGAGCCACCAAGAGTCCATCACGAAAGACCCTAAGACCAGCAGCGGTGATCGTATGGTATATCTGAGCAAGGAAATGTGCCAGCTACTCAAAGCATGGCGTAAGGAGTGCGAGTGGGATAGGGCGCAAACCGCGAACGAAACCGTATCTGAAGATGATTACTTATTCCGCCAGCCGAACGGAAAGCCTATGTGCCCTAGCACATTCACATACAGATTCAAGCTGATTTTGAAGGCTAACAACCTGCCACTGGATTTGAGTGTGCATAGCTTGCGCCACACCAATGCCAGCTTGCTGATTGCACAGGGGGTGGACGTGCGCACGGTTGCCAGCTTGTTAGGACACGCACAGGCAAGCACTACGCTGGACATTTACGCCCACGCCTTTGATAAGAACAAACGCAAGGCGCAGGAAAAGTTGGGAAAGGCGATTGGATTATGACGAGAAAAATCAAGCTGACACGCGCAAACAAAAGTATCTTACTGAAAGCACTGGCACCCTATTACTATCAAGAAAAGGCACTTGGCCATAACACGGAAAACCCGGGGCGACTGATACTGAAAATTGATTCTGTCCCAGCCGATAAAAAAGCTACTTTTTCTACAGAAGAAATCCGCCTCATGCGAATCACTATAAACAGGCTGAGGAACGAGCGTCTAGGAAAAGGGCAGTACACCGATGCGGCAGACGATATGCTGCTAAAATTATTCTGAAAATCAAACACTAACAAAAACAAAAAACCTCATTGCAAAAAACACATTGCAATGAGGTTTTCTGGTGCGACCGGGAGGATTCGAACCTCTGGCCTTCCGGGTCGGAGCCGAACGCTCTATCCAGCTGAGCTACGATCGCAAACTTATGAAAAATCGCTTTTCAGCGGTTCTCAACATATGAAATTATAGGGAAAAATCGGTCAGATTCCAATAGTGGTCAATTCGTGGTCTGACTACCGTTGACCACCGCGTCTTTGCGAGTGTAAACAACGGTACATCGCACAAAAGCAGCAATGAAATATGCTCTGCCGCAGTAGTCGGAGCCGAACGCTCTATCCAGCTGAGCTACGATCGCTTATATATGAAAAACGCCGTTACAGCGTATTTCAATCTTGTAAAGTAGTCAATTTCCAATAGTGGTCAATTCGTGGTCTGACTACCGTTGACCACCGCGTTTTTGCAAGTGCAAATCACGCTGTATCGAACAAAAACGAGCCTAAAACCGGCCATGTCGCAGTTGTCGGAGAACTACGACACGGCGCGTAATATGATGATATACTGCGATTTTTTGTTGGTTCTGCACTGCTACGGCACACCTATCACAAACAATATAAAACAATGTGTCAACGATAAAAACTGACCGCCGGCAGCAAAAATCACTGCTAGTGGTCAGTTGGTGGTCAATCTTCGAAATTCATATTTTCTAATTGTACAGGCTGATTCTGCCCGGCGTAAATCACGTCTGTGATATGAACACAGAGATTTGATTCATCTATCCAGAAGTAAATATAATAGTTTTTGCTTACCAAGCGGTGAATGCCCAGACTGCGCCATGGTTCTTCCGGTGTAAGATGAACACGGTGAGGGAACATATCCAATGAATTGATGGCCTTTTGCAATGTTCGCAGTAATTTAACCGCAGTTTGTGGTTCCATCAAGTCAACCGCAATATAGTTGCTGATTTCGCGCAGAGATTGCTCTGCGTGTACGGTGACTTTGATTTTATACTGCTTTTCCATTCTGAATCTCACCAATTAAACGGTCAAATACTTCATCGGAAGGTGCCGCTTCATTCTGCTTGGCCTGAGCATAACCGGCAGACATTCGTGCATTGAATTCAGCATCGTTCATTTCACTTCGGGATTTGGGCCGCGCTGCAGGAACGGAGGGACGAAACGGCAGTCCATTCCAAAGTACAATCTGCCGATAGAACATATTGATTGCAGTGGAAACGGGAATTCCTAAATCGGAGAGAATAGTTTCAGCTTGTTCTTTGACTTCCGGCTCAACCCGCGCAGTAACATTAGAAGTTTTGGTTGCCATGCAAAGCACCACCTTTCTTAGTTTCAGTATAGCACATTGTATTACATATTGCAATACAAATTCGTGGTAGCTTGGCTTTATTTGCTGCCCAGAGAAATCGGCTGTTTTTTTGTGGAAAAATATCCCGGAACCATGGGTTACAGCGCTTCAAAACGGATTTGCAGCAAATCCGCAGGGCCTTCGCCGTGGTAGATCAGATAGAGCGCCGCTGTGCCGGTGTGGTCGAGCGTCATGGCGGTATCCTGCCAGCCATCGCTCGGCGGCAGGGTGATTTCCCCGGCAGCTTCATCATTCAGGCAAATCTGCATCGTGCCGGCTGCACCGCGGGTGGTGATGACCAGACGCACCGGGCCGTCAAAGTCAAAATACTTGAAGCCGGTCATGCAGTTGTCCTTCAGATTGGTAATAAACCGTTCGGCGTCCTTGCTCTGCACCACATCGGGCGCGTACAAATCAGTAACACCGGGGCGGGGGTGGGGGTGCTGTTCGGCAGAGTACATAACGCCCTCATATCACCAGCCGTTCAGATCGTCCAGCGGGGCATACCAGCCGACATAGTCGCCTTTAGAGCAGTAGCGGTCACCGCCCTCGGTATCGTGGGAGCCGAACAGATAGATACGGTCCCCAAAGATATGCAGCTCGCCGTCGGGGGTGTACTCCCACAGGGGAAGAAACGGGTTCATCGCTTGTTTTTTTATGGGAATTTTTCCTTACCTGTAACAAAGCTGCAGCCTGGGGCTTATCAATCGGCGGCGTAGCTGCCCAGAAAGGCAAGGCTCGGCTTCGGGTGGCGGGTCTGGCCGTTGGCACGGTCGACGGCAATCAGGCCGAACGTCATCGAAAAGCCCTTCTGCCACTCAAAGTTGTCAAGCAGGCTCCAATGCAGATAGCCCTTGATGGGCAGGCCCTCGGCAAGGCAATCCTGCACACCGGCCAGCGCCTGCCGGATAAACTCCACGCGGCGGGTATCGTCGCCGGTGCCGATGCCGTTCTCGGTAATCAGCAAATCACCGTGGAAATCCTTGGCCACGGCGCGCAGCACGTTGGCCAGCGCCTGCGGGTAAAACTCATAGCCCATCTGGGTAAGCTCCGCGCCCTCCGGCATAGGCAGCTGGCCATCGGGGCCAATGCGGGTGCGGGTGTAGTTCTGCACGCCCAGAAAATCATCGTTCTGGATGTAGGGCAGATAGTGGGTAAATTCCTCGGCCCACTCCTTGGTGGCCAGTGCCTCACAGCCCGGCTCCGGCTGTAAATCGTGCAGGCTCAGGGTCAGACCGACCTTCAATTCGGGGCAAATCGCCTTGATGGCATCCCGCGCCGCGGCGTGGGCGCGCATAATGAGCAAATCGCCCTCCGGCGTGCGCTGCGTCTGGAAGGTCTGCGGGTTCTCGGTGCCGAAAAGCGCCAGTGATTCCGCAGCGGCTGCCTTGCGGTTTTCCAGCATCTTCTGCAAATTCATACCCATCTGCACGCTGCTTTCGGCCTGCCCGGCGGCTGCTCTGGCCGCGGCGGCCTTCTGCATCTGCATCATGTAGCGCTTCGAGATGGCAGCAATCTGCAGGCCCATATTGGCCTCGTTGATGGTGCAGATATAGTGCAGCTCATCGCCGAGAGCCTCCACAACCTTGACGGCATAGCGCTTGAAATAGTCAACCGTGCTCTCGGCCTCCCAGCCGCCGCGCTCAATCAGCCATTTGGGGCTGGAAAAATGGTGCAGCGTTACCACCGGCTCAACACCGTGCTCGCGGCAGCAGCGGATTACCTTGCGGTAATGCTCCAGCTCGGACTCGTCAAAGCAGCCCTCCTGCGGCTCCACGCGCGCCCACTCGATAGAAAAACGGTAGGCATTCAGCCCGGCCCCGGCCAGCAGAGCAATGTCCTCCTCATAGCGGTGGTAGTGGTCTACGGCATCATTGCTCGGCTCGGCAAAGCTGGAATGTTCCATCTGCTCCTGTGCCCACAGGTCGCTGTAGCGGTTGTTGCCCTCCACCTGATGCGCTGCCGTGGACGCACCCAGTAAAAACTCCTTGGGAAATTTCATGGTGTTGTCTCCTTACGTTTGTGTTACATCCATCATAAAGTGCGGAAATGCAAAGAAAATACTATGGCGTTTGTTTGGTCTGTCAGCTGAGTCGATTGAGCTTTGTCAATAGCTGCGCAAACAGTGCCTCGCCGCCCGGCATCATGCCTTTTAAATCGTTGAAGCTCTTGTTGGCAAGGAACGCGGCGGCAGGGCCGTCAAGCATACCCGGCAGGGCAGCGGAAAGCACCGCTTTGGCGTCGGCGTCTGCCAGCATGGTGCGCAGCGGTGTGTCCATCGTAAAGCGCTGCGGGGTTAAATCGGTTTCTGTGGCGTAGGAATACCGATAGCTGCCGCTGCCCAGCGTGATGGGGCCTTCCTGCTCCGGCAGGAAAAGCTGTGCGGTGGTGTTGGCGGGGATTTCCACCTCCACGGTGATGAGATGGTTCAGGCACTGCCACGCAAGGCGCACCCTGCCGTAGGGGGTGGTGCGCAGGGCACAAGCCTGCGTGATGCCCTGAATCAGCTGCGGCTGCAGCGTAATGGTGCGGTAGCCCGGTTCAGCCGGGCGGATACCCACCAGCTGCTCCAGCAGCCAGTCGCCCACGGCGCCAAAGGCATAGTGGTTAAAGCTGTTCATGCCGCTTTCGTCAAAGCTGCCGTCGGGGCGGACGCTGTCCCAGCGCTCCCACATGGTAGTTGCGCCGCAGCGCACCTCATACAGCCAGCCGGGGAAATCCTCGTTCAGCAGCAGTTTTCCGGCAAGGTCATTGCGGCCGATTCTGGAAAGTGCGTCCATCAGAATCGGCGTGCCGATAAAGCCGGTTGTCAGGTGCCCCTGATGCTTGTCCAGATTCTGTACAAGGCTTTGGGCAATGCGGTCGCGGTGCTCCGGCCCGGCAAGGTCAAACAGAAGAATCAGCGCCAGCGCGGTCTGAGTTTCGCCCACCACGCGCCCGGTTGCGGTGATGTACTCCTGCTGGAAGCCACTGCAGATTGCGCGGTGCAGCGCGGTATATTCGTCTGACTCCTGTGCTTTGCCCAGCACGGCCGCCGCCTTGGCAAGCAGCTGGGTACAATGTGCGTAGTAGGCGCTGGCAATCAGGTAGGCATCGGTGCTGCCACGGTTGCCGCGGCCCTCCTCGCGGTCAAGGGCCAGCCAGTCGCCGTGCTGAAAGCCGCACTGCCGCAGATGGTCGGGCGTTTCCTGACGGCGCATAGATTCTACCCACGCTTTCATGCTGGGGTATTGCCGTTCCAGAATATCCCGTTCGCCGTAAAGCTCGTAGAGCGTCCACGGAATGGTGACGGCGGCGTCACACCAGACGGCAGCGCCGCCGCTGCCCTGTCCGTTCACGTTCGGCACGATGTGCGGCACACCGCCGTCCGCGGCTTGTCCAATGGCAAGGTCGGCCAGCCACTTGCGGAAAAAGCGGTAGACGTCCTCATTCTGCGCGGCGGTGCGGCAGAAAACAGCAGCGTCACCGGTCCAGCCCAGCCGTTCATCGCGCTGCGGGCAGTCGGTAGGCACATCGATAAAGTTGGAGCGCTGGCCCCACACGATGTTCGCCCACAGGCGGTTGACCAGCGGGGAGGAGCAGGAAAATTGCGCGGTGGCGGCAGCGTCCGTACCCAGCACCAGCGCGGTGAAGGCGTCAAGCGGCGGGTTGCCGCCCATGCCTGCAATCGAGACATAGCGGAAGCCGTGGTAGGTGAAGCGGGGGACAAACGTATCCTTGCCGCCGCTGCACACAAAGGTATCGGTGGCCTTGGCGGTGCGCAGGTTGGCAGTATACAGGCTGCCGTCCGGCGTCAGGGCCTCAGCAAAGCGCAGGGTGATTTCCTGCCCGGGGGAACCCTGCCAGTCCAGCCGGACAACACCGGCCATATTCTGGCCGAAATCCAGAATCGGCGTGCCGTCCGGCGTATGCAGCAGCTGCACAGGGGCGCGGCGCTCAAGCACGCGCACCGGCTCGCATTGCTGGGGAACCAGCGCCGGGGCATGGGCGTTCAGATCTTCTGCAAGGACAACCGGCTGCGGTGCAGTTGGCACAGCGGTGCGGTCGATGCGCTCACCGTGGTAGAACTCCGCCTCGCGGTGCTGCCCAAGGTACCACTGCCAGCGCGCATCGGTGGCAACCGTGACGCGGTGGCTGTCCATGCAGGTGAGAGAAAGCTCGGCAAAGAGGGCCGTCTGCTTGCCGTACACCTGCCGCGTTCCGTTCAGATAACCGGCATACCAGCCGTTTGCGGTGGTGATTTCCAGCGTGTTTTCCGGCTGAATCAGCGCCGTGACGTCATATACCTGATATTGCAGGCGGCTTGCGTACTCGGTCCAGCCGGGAGCAAACCAGTCTTGCGAGACCTCCTGCCCGTTCAGCCGCACGGTATAGATTCCGCAAGCGGAAAGATACAGCCTTGCCTTCTGCACAGGCTCGGCAGAAAAATGTCGCACAAAAACAGGACATTCGCTGTGATTTTCCGCCAGGGTGTGGGTAATCCACTGCGCGGTGAGAAAGCGCGGCGCAAACAGTGCCGTGGAAAATTCGGCCTTGCCCTGCGCGGACTCGCCGTGGTTATCCCAGACAGTCAGCTCCAGTGTGTAGTGGCATTCCTCGTTCAACGGCGGACCCGCATAGCGGACGGCGGCGCTCTCGCTGCCTGTGATGCGCCCACTGTCCCAGAAGGGCATCAGGCCGTCCCTGATACAAATCCGGTAAGCGGTCTGGTGTACGTTCCGGCGGTCGCTTTCGAGCTGCCAGCCCAGATACGGCGTCGGCTCACTCAATGCGGCAGGGTTTTCCTGCCGGTCAATCAGAATTTTGGAAACCTTCAGCATAGCTTTCCTCCTGTTTATTCCCCGGCGCACGCCGCATCCAGTGCGTGCAGCACCTCCGGCGGCAGGGCCTGACCGCCCATCGAAAGCAGCTTCTTCAGGCTCATGCTCTTCATCTGGGCCAGCATCGGGCTTTCCAGCATCGGTCCCAGCACCTTTGCCAGCACGGCGCGGGCTTTCTCGTTTTCCAGCAGGGTGCCCAGCGGCAGGTCGGCGGCACTGGGGGTAGCCTCATGCACAGGCAGAGACTGCGCAGCAACAGGGGTGAAGCCGATGCCCAGCTCGGCCACCAGCTCGCCCAGCGTCACGCGCAGCAGTGCACCCTTGGCACCGCCCTCGCTGCGGATAATTGCCATAGCGGCACCGTCATACAGCGGGCAAATCGGCCCGGCAAAGGGCAGCAGGCG